>TARA_R100000306_G_scaffold24583_3_pt1 | contig 150006 bp, 153 predicted proteins | sample TARA_R100000306 | Tara Oceans TARA_R100000306 (sample SAMEA2620824) | marine metagenome | biome: marine biome (ENVO:00000447); feature: mesopelagic zone (ENVO:00000213); material: "saline water (ENVO:00002010), including plankton (ENVO:xxxxxxxx)" | depth 1000 m | reverse complement strand
CGGGCTCCCGCCGTGGCGGGACCAGGCTATCACGGGTACACGCCTGCCAGCTGTAGCCATTGGCAGGGGCGGGGTACCTTCGTTCTATCCTTGCCCGAGCTTTCTTGTTCGTTGCATTGTTGCAAGAAAGGGAAAAGATACAATAATTGTAAGTAAAAACGATATGTTCAAAAAGTGGGTTACAAACTTTTCGTTCGGCCCCCGTCTACAGGTAAATTAATACCATTAATGTAGCTTGCAGCTTCGGTAGCCAAGAATGCTACGGCGTTTGCGATTTCACCAGGTTGTGCAAAGCGTTTTGCCGGTACCAAAGATTGCATCCATTTGCTGGCCTCTTCTTTCGATTTTCCAGTTCTGTCGGCAGCTTTGTCTATGATGTCTGCCAATCTATCGGTGGTCGTAAAACCTGGCAATACATTGTTCACGGTAATACCGTATTGACCTAATTCGTTAGCAAGGGTCTTACTCCAATTGGCCACAGCTCCGCGAATGGTATTGCTTACGCCCAAACCATCAATAGGTTGTTTTACCGAAGTGGAAATAATATTTATGATTCTACCATAATCGGCTTCTTTCATTCCAGGAACCAGCGCCTGCACCAAAATTTGGTTGCAGATTACATGTTGCGAAAATGCCTTGGTAAATTCGTCAGTGTCGGCTTCAAAAATAGGTCCGCCCTTCGGGCCACCAGTATTATTCACCAAAATATGCCAGATTTTGCGCTCCTTGGCAATTGCGACCTTCTCCCGAACGTCATCCGGATTGCTAAAGTCTGCCACAAAGTAATTGTGTTTTTGGCCTTGCTCGTGGTGTAATTCGATGAGGGTCTCTTTCAACTTTTCTTCATTTCGAGCTACAAGGGTTACGGTTGCACCCATTTTTGCCAGTTGTTTAGCAACTGCTTTACCGATGCCTGCGGTACTTCCGCAGACCAATGCATTTTTGTTGGTTAAATCTATATTCATGGTGTTGTTGTCTTATTTGTGAAGGTTAATCTAATAAAAATCATGAAGTAACCAAATCTTTATGAATTGTTTAGGATTCTTCAATTTTTTAACCACCCCGCTTTTCAGGTATCCTATGTCTTCCTCTCTCCCAATAGTTATTGGGATCGTCGTAGACAAGTTGGAGGTGGGGACTAAGTGGTGGTGGCAAAGTTATTTGAGATTTCGGTTAACACTTGTTCGATACTATCTTTTATAGCTGAATTTTGAAAGCGGATTACTGTAAAGCCCTTATCCACTAAAAATCCCTGACGCTCAAAATCGTGGTTTTGGTTTACAGTGTTATTGTGAACGCCTCCGTCTAATTCAATAATAAGTTTCTCAGAAGGACAATAAAAGTCTACAATATAATTTGCGATACTATGCTGTCGTCTGAATTTTCTGCCTTCTAATTGTGAATTCTTTATAAAATTCCACAATCGTTTTTCGCTCAAAGTTGCATTGTTTCGCAATTCCTTACGACGTTGTTTTAGATGTTTCCAATTGTGTAGTTTTTCATTCATATACTAACCACCCCGCCTTTCAGGCACCCCTCCTTAAAAAGGAGGGGAAAGACGTGTATTTTGGTATCCCTTTAAAATTAAACTATATAGAAGGCGCATAGCTAATGCACACATTTTTTGGTTCTGTAAAGAAGCGCAGTGCTTCAAATCCGCCCTCACGGCCCACACCACTATCTTTCATTCCGCCAAATGGGGTGCGTAGATCTCTATTTAACCAAGTATTTACCCAAACAATGCCTGCATCCAATTGTTTGGAGAGTCGCATGGTGCGGTTTAAATCGTTGGTCCAAATGGTAGCTGAAAGTCCATACTTTACTTCATTTGCCATCTGCAGGGCTTCTGCTTCATCTTCAAAGGTAACGATGGTAACCACCGGACCAAATACTTCTTCCTGCTGTATGCGGCATTGGTTGTTAGCAACTTCAATCACGGTAGGTTGCAGGTAATAACCGTCTTCGTGGCCTTCAACCTGTACCTGCTCTCCGCCAAACAGTATGTTGCCCCCTTCACTTCGGGCTATATTTATATAATCTAAAACTTTTTCCAGATGCGGTTTTGATACTAAAGCTCCTAAATTGGTATCTGCCTCTAACGGATTTCCGACTTTAAGGGCTGCAACCTTGGCCACAAAATCCTGCTTGAATTTTTCAGCGATACGTTCTTCCACATAAATTCTACTTCCGCAGAGACAAATCTGCCCTTGATTGGCAAAAGAAGACTTTACAGTTACGGCCAACATTTTGTCATAATCACAATCGGCAAAAATGAGGTTCGGGTTTTTTCCGCCTAACTCTAGCGATAACTTTTTAAACATCGGAGCCGCAGTACGGGCGATGTGTTCACCCGTAGCCGTGCCACCTGTAAAACTAATTGCCTTAATTTTTGGGTGGGCTACAATGGCTTGCCCTGTTTCTGGTCCAGTACCATGCACAATATTTAGCACCCCTTTGGGTAGTCCTGCTTCGGTGAGTATGTTTCCTAAGAGATAGGCCGTCATTGGAGTGACTTCGCTTGGCTTTGCTACCACACAATTACCTGCAGCAATAGCAGGGGCAACTTTCCACGTAAACAAATAGAGCGGTAGGTTCCACGGAGAAATGCAACCAACCACACCAATGGGTTGGCGTAATGTAAAATTCATAGTATTCAAACCAACACTTTCGTGGGCTTCACTAGCAAATTGGGTAATGGCATTTCCGAAGAATCTAAAATTTGAGCTCGCACGTGGAATATCGACTGCTTTTGCCAATGACAAAGGCTTCCCGTTATCTAGACTTTCGGCTTTTGCCAATTCATTTAAGTTTGCTTCAATTAAATCTGCTATGCGCAGCATAATTTTACTTCGTTCTTCTAAGGTCGTATTGCTCCAAGAAGGAAAGGCATCGCTAGCAGCTTTATACGCCAACGCAACATCTTCAGACGTGCTTTTTGGAATCTTGGAGTACACAGTTCCGGTACTCGGGTTGCAGTTATCGAGCCATTCTTCCGAAGACGGACTTTTGTATTCGCCGTTGATGTAATTTTGAATTTTTTTCATACTTCAGTGAACTTTTGAAATCATACCGTCAATACGACGCATTTTTGCAATTTTGTTCCTTTTATTGCGGCTTATAAGCAGTGACTTTTATTTCAATCACCAAATGCGGGTGTGGCAATTGGTGGACCGCTACAGTGGTTCTGGCGGGACCGGTTTCTTTACTGAAAAATTCCCCATACACCTGATTATACCCCCCAAAGTCGTTCATGTTCACCAAAAATGTAGAAACGTCTACTACGTCGGCCATGGTTGCACCTTCGGTAGCCAGAACATCCTTGATGTTATTGAGCACGGCACGAGTCTGCTCTTTGATGTCTAGGTATATGGTTCCCATCTGATCAATTTTGTTAGCGCCAGCAATAGTGTTATCGGGCAAGCGCGAACTTGTGCCACTTACGAATAAAAAATCACCTGCACGCTTTATGTGCGGGTAAGCTCCCCGGGGTGTTGCTTTGCCTTCTACGAGTTTACTTTTGTTTGTCATGCTTTTTTCATGTATTTTTTTGGTCGAGCGCCAGCCCTAGATTCATTCCAGCGGGCAGTCGAGACCTATGTTTATTTTATCTCAAGTTAAATGACCTCTCGAATGCGAACCCGAAAGATTCGTTCCCGTCCGTACCGGCACGGGCGGGCTTGCGGGCGCTCGAGGGGATAGATTATAGATTTCCTGCTATTTCATCGTCGTGTAAAATGTCTTGTGTTGTTTTAGTTACCAATTCCAATTTTTCGCGCAAGTCCATTTGTTCGGTAATTTTACCATCTGCCAACAAATTCAGGATGGCCTTGTCTTGTGCTCGACCCTGTTTTAAGGCCTGCGAATAGGTGATATCTTCATTAAACGTCACCAACGAGTATTTACTGTGATAGTCGTCTGGGAATTCAGCTTCAAAAGCAGTTTCAAGTTTTCGTTTTTGCTGGAATAACGGACTCGCAGTGTGTTCTTTCATTTCATGAAAATTGTCTACCGCCAAATCTGCTATGGCGTCTGTGTCCTTTTTCCGAGCTTTTTCATAGGCTTCAAAAACGGTATTCCAGTTGGTTGAATCTCCTTCAAGCATATCTAAGATTTCATCAAAAACAACCACATCTTCAAAACTTGCGTTCATTCCTTGTCCGTAAAACGGTACAATAGCATGCGCCGCATCTCCCATAAGCAGGGTTTTTCCGTAGCAATTCCACGGAGCGCACTTAATGGTACCCAAAGGCCCCGTTGGATTGTCAAAAAATTCTTGCACTAAATTAGGCATAAGCGCAACCGCATCTGGATATTCTTTACTGAAATATTCTGTGACCATTTCTGCCGTCGTTAAGTTGTCGAAGCAGTAATCGCTATTTGAATACGGCAGGAACAATGTGACGGTAAAACTGCCATCCAAATTGGGTAGGGCAATTAGCATATCTTCACCTCGAGGCCAAATATGAAGCGCTTCTTTCTCGGTTCGGTAGCCGCCGTTGGCTGTTGCCGGGATGGTAATTTCTTTATATCCATGTGTTAGCCATTCTTGGCTAAAACTGAACAAGAACTGCTTATGGTTAAACATACTTTTCCTTACTACCGATCCGGCGCCATCGGTACCCAGAATGATATCGCCCGAATAGGTAAGTTCTTTTTCGCTATCATAATCTTTAAAGGTGGCAGCAGCATTTTTTAAATCGACTGACTTGCATCCTTTGTTAAAGATGATGGTTACATTCGGCATTTTTTCAGCTTCATCTAGCAATAACATGTTTAGGCCAGGACGTGAAATTGAATTGATGTATTCGTTTTCTCTGCCGCTGTATTTACTTAAAAATGTATTTCCCTCTTTATCATGAATCATGCGCCCATACATAGGGATGCATAGCTTTTTTGCGGCTGTTTCAACACCTGCAAGACGCAATGCTTTCAGTCCGCGATCGCTAAGCGCCAAATTGATAGAACGGCCGGCATCTTGATGTTGTTTCCTGAGGTCTGGGCGTTTTTCAACCAAGGTAATTTGGTAGCCTCGTTGTGCAAGCCGCAAGGCTAAAAGGCTTCCGCAGAGGCCAGCGCCTATGATAAGTATGTTTTGTTTTTTGTTCAAAATAACTGTTTGGTCGAGCGCAGTCAAGACCTAATATTAGTTGATTGTTTTGTAAAACCCCTCGACTGCGCTCGGGGGGACACTTACTATACTATTTTTTTCAATCGTTCCACAAACTCCCAGACATCTTCAAAACTATTGTACAAGGGTGTGGGAGCTACCCTGATAACATCTGGTTCGCGCCAGTCACTTATCACACCCGCTTCGGTAAGTTGGGTATGGAGTTTCTTGTCTGCATTTTTTAACTGAATGCTTAACTGGCACCCACGTTCTTCTGGGTTTTTCGGTGTGATAATATTGATGTTTTCATTGTTCAAGCCTTCCAGAAGAAACTCTAGAAAACCAGTGAGTTTTATTGATTTTTTCCGAAGATTCTCAAATCCGGCATCTTCAAAAACCGATAGACTCGCCCGTATGGCGGCCATACTTAATATCGGCGGATTGCTAAGTTGCCAACCCTCGGCTCCTGGCAGCGGATCAAACTCATGTCGCATATTAAATCGGGTGTCTTTGTTATGTCCCCACCAACCTGCAAACCGTGGCAGTGTCTGATCATTGGCATGTTTTTCATGTACAAAACAACCTCCCAAACTACCCGGGCCACTGTTTAAATATTTGTAACTGCACCAAACGGCAAAATCTGCTCCTGTTTCGTGTAGATTTGGCTGAATGTTACCAGCGCCATGCGCCAGATCAAAACCTACTTTACAACCATGCTTATGGCCAAGATCTGTAATTTTTTTAAGTGGATAATGCTGACCGCTATAATAGTTGGTACTTCCAATCATTAGCAAGGCCACTTGATTGCCTTGGGTTTCCATAATCTGTTCAAGGTCTTCAAAGCGACAAAGGTCTTCTCCAGGTCTGGGTTTCCATAAAATGAGACCGTCTTTTGGATCATAACCGTGAAACTTCAACTGGCTTTCAACCGCATATTTGTCGCTAGGAAACGCATCACTTTCTACGATAATCTTATATTTTGTTTCGGTAGGCCTATAAAAACTCACCATCATTAAATGAAGGTTTGTGGTAAGCGTATTCATCATTACCACCTCGCTAGGTTTTGCTCCAACAATGGTTGCCATGCTTTCTGTTAGAAATTCATGATAGGGCAGCCATGGATGTTCTGCGTCTGTATGTCCTTCAACGCCGTGTTTTGCCCAGTCGTTTAGTTCTTGTTGTAAGTACTCTTGGGTAATTCTCGGTTGCAATCCGAGGGAATTTCCGCAGAGATAAATCAGAGGTTTGCCATTACTGTCTTTGGGAAATAGGAATTGATCGCGAAACGAACGTAACGGGTCATCTGCATCACACTGTTGGGCATATGTAAGGCTTTGCTGCATTATTTTTTTACTGAAATGTTAGTGAAATATAATTTGAAGGCGCCAATGCTGTCCTTGTGCATGGTAGCCAATTTTAATCCGTTATAATCTTGATAGTCTTCGAAAGTTGTTACCATAGAAGGTTCGGGATTATTGCCTTTTCTGAAAACCCATTCTCGCACCATAAATGCATCGTCATAGAAAAAATCGTAAGCATCGCCAGGAGTATAGCCGCCCTCGTTTCCATATGTAATTGTAAGTTTATGCAAGCTGTCGCTAGAGATTGGCGCAATTTCTTTACTTACTTCGGAAAGCGTCGTGCCTTCGTCCCATACCAGTTTGTATGGTGCTAACAGCCAATACGAGTCGTTAACGAATGCGCCATCCGTTTTTTTAGTAATACTGTCCATCTGCTTCCGGTTATACGCTACCGTATCGTTAGCTGAAGTCATTGTGACTGCATCGGTTTTTGGATTCCATGACCAAGAACGTTCAAAGTGGTTTTCTCCACGATCTACATTAAAGGTGAAATTGATTTCAGAAACGTCGTTCCAATGTTCAATGCCATTGGCGTTGGCTATCTTTTCGGCAGGAGTAGTTGCAACAATGGTTTCGGTGTCTGGAGATGCTTCTGTATCTGAAGTTTTTGTAGTGTTGTTACAGCTCCATAGAACGGTAGCACAGAGTAGGAAAAGCAGTGTTTTGTTCATCTAGATTGGTTTTATGTAAAAATAAGGAAAGTATCTTTGGGGCGTATAATTTTCGTAACTTTAATACATGGAAAAGACGAAAGAATATTCAAACGGAGAAGTTACGGTACTTTGGAAACCAGGACTCTGTATCCATTCAGCAAAATGTGTACACGGACTGCCTTCAGTATTTAAACCAAAAGAAAAACCCTGGGTACAGGTTGAAAATGCGGTTACCGAAGAAATTATTGGCACCATAAAAGCTTGCCCCAGCGGTGCATTAAGCTATTATATGAATGCAGTTGGGCCATCAGAAATTGATAAAGAAATGAAGAAAGAAACTACGAAAATAGAAGTGATGAAAAACGGACCCTTGCTAGTTTTAGGAGCGGTAAACATTACACACGATGACGGCCGAGAAGAACAAAAACAGAAAAGAACGGCGTTTTGTAGGTGTGGGCAAAGTATGAATCAGCCATTTTGTGATGGCACCCATAACCAAGCGTAATGGATTTAAATATTTCAGAAAACAAAGACAAAAAGCGCTTTGAAGTTCATGTTGGTGACGGCTGCGCTTTTATAGACTATATCCGTGCCGAAGACAAAATGTACCTTACACATACCGAAGTTCCTTCAGAAATGGAAGGCAATGGAATTGGTTCGGCGCTCGTAAAACATGCCCTAGCCGCAATAGAAGGGGAAAATCGCAAATTGGTGCCGTTGTGCCCCTTTGTAGCTTCTTATATTAAAAGACATCCAGAATATGCGCATTTGCTAGCCGATGGTTATAGCGTATAAAAAAGACCTTTAAAGAATTTATTCCCTAAAGGTCCCTTACGAAGTGCAAAGAAAATTAATCTACAGCATCTTCAACATCATCTGCTACTTTTTCTACAGTAGATTTCTCTCTGCAACTTGTAAAACTAGTTGCCGTTGCCGTTAATAGTCCGGCTACCAATAAAAATGTGAATACTTTTTTCATGTTGTTGGTTTTCTTTAAATAGTTAAAATTTCAGTTGGAAGGTTGTGGATTTATGGTCTTCTGCCTGTTGCTAGACGGTACAAAATACCGATCACTGCAAGAACCAATAATATATGGATCAAGCTACCTACAGCATCTCCAAATCCGAAGTAACCTACGAGCCATCCTATGATTAGAATTACTACGATAAGCCAAATTAAATCTCTCATGGTTTGTTGTTTTAATGGTTAACTATCATAAATGTACACTGAAATTAGCGTAATTGATGGCACTTTAACCTGTGTTTAACCCGCTTTGTTAAAAAGCTCCCAACTAGAAATTATCTGGATTTTCGATGATTTTTGCAGCCCGTTCTTTTAAAGCCGAAAGGTTTGCTGCCGATTTTTTTTCCAACAGGCTCATCATCATATTCATGCGATGGTTATTTTTGAAATGAGCCTTTTTGTCGTCTAAGAAATTCCAGTATAGACTGTTGAACGGACAAGCATCTTCTTCAGTTTTTTTTGAAACTTTATAATGGCAGTCTTTGCAGTAGTTACTCATTTTGTTGATGTAGCTTCCACTAGAGACGTAAGGTTTTGTGGCTACGATACCACCGTCTGCAAATTGAGACATGCCTCTGGTGTTCGTAATTTCTACCCATTCTATGGCGTCTATATAAATACCAAGATACCATTGGTCTACCTCGTCTGGATGGCATTGGGTCAACAACGCAAAGTTACCCGTCACCATTAGCCGTTGTATGTGGTGCGCGTAGGCATGGTCTAAACTTTGTTTTATCGCGTGATGCAGGCAGTTCATCTTGGTGTTGCCCGTCCAATAAAAATCAGGTAGGTTGTTTTTGTTCTCTAGCTTGTTTTTATTAGAATAGCTTGGCATTTCTTTCCAATAGATACCACGCATGTATTCGCGCCATCCTAGAATCTGGCGTACAAAACCTTCTACTTGGGAGATGTCTATAATGTCTTTATGATCGCGCCAATAGCCTATCACAGAGTCTATTACTTCTTTAGGGTGGAGCAACTTGGCGTTCATTGCGAAGGATAGCCTCGAGTGAAATAAATACACCTGTTCTGTATGCATGGCATCTTGATAATCGCCAAAATGAACTAAGAGGTTTTTACAGAAATAATTCAATACCGAGAGACTGTCTTCCCGCGAAGTAGGCCAATTGAAATTTTCTGCTGAAATATTCCCAAGCGTTTTTACGCCACTCTCTTTTATCCGTTTTACTGTTTCTGAAACATCCTTTCGGAAACCACGTTCATGCGGAATCTCATGTTCACCTTTCCATTTATTGCGATTGCTTTTATCGAAATTCCAGTTACCACCTTCAGGATCTTTTTGGTTCGCCATTAGGATGTCGTATTTTTTACGCATATCCCGATAAAAATACTCCATGACCATTTCTTTTTTACCCTTGTAGAAATCTGAAAGATCTTCTCGACTGGTCAGAAAGTGTTCGGTGTCGAAGGCCTCGTGGTGTATGTCTAGATTCTCGCAAAAGGCATGAAGCTGTTTATCGAGTCGGTATTCGTCTGGTAACTGATATTCAAATTTTTCAATGTTGTGCTCTTTTATTAAGTATTGTAGATTATCAACCAGGTTTTGCTTATTAAGAGCGTCTGTAAGTTTATAGTACACTACTTTGTGACCACGTTGCTCAAGCCATTGGGCAAAGTTGTGCATGCTTTCAAAAAAAGCGACCACCTTTTGGATGTGGTGCACGACATAATCTGTTTCTTGACGCATTTCAGCCATAAAATAGACCACCTTCTCATTCGGGTGGTCGTACCACGAATGCTTATGGTTGAGTTGGTCGCCCAAAATGAGACGAAGTGTTTTTTTGTTTTGTTTATCTAACATTAAAATCTAATATTTTTCATTTCACTACTCCTTCCACAAAGCCACAAAATCTCCGTGGGGATCATAGTTTTCAGCTTGCCTTTCGATGTTAAATTTTCGGTCTCGGGGATCGTTTCCTACACCCGACACGTATTGCCAATTTCCCCAATTACTGTGCACGTCGTAATCGATTAATAGGCTTTCAAAATAGCTAGCGCCTATTCGCCAGTCTTGTTTCCATTCTTTCGCCCAAAAACTAGCTACATTTTGTCTTCCACGGTTGCTCATCCAACCGGTTCTGGCTATTTCTTTCATGTTGGCATTTACAAAATCGTACGGAGTGTTGCCTGAAATCCAATCTTGTTTTTTTTCTTCGGAAGTTCCCCAGTCGTATTCTTTTTCTAAAATTCCGCCGATTTTAAAGAGCGCATCGCCATGTTTTAATGATACGTATTTGAAGAAATCACGCCAGATGAGTTCGAAAATCATCCAATAGGTATCTTGGTTTTTCGTAACCTCTTTTTCAAATTTTTTAATTTCCCAATAAATGGTACGCGGTGATATACATCCATTTGCTAACCACGCTGAAAATTTTGAACTATAGGCAGTGCCAATCAATTCGTTTCGCGTCTGTTTGTAGGTAGTTATATGTTGCTTTTTCCAAATGTATTCCTGTATTCTTTCTATACCAAATGTTTCACCTCCAGAAAAGGGGAAGGCTGTGCGTGAGTCGGTTGGAGGAGGCTCTAACCCTAACTCTTTAAGTGTCGGAATGTCGTTTTGGAATTCCCCTAAGAGATTCAAATCAAATTCTGGGCGTTTATCAGGAATTGCAACACAGTCTCGCACCTTGGTATATTTCTCACATTTTTTTCTGAACTCGGTAAACACCTTCGGAATTTTATTGAAATCGGCATACGGAATATCTTCAGGATGAAACAGAAATTGGTTGTAATAGGAAATACATGTTGCCTGCTTTGAAACATTGGCTTCGACAGTTTTTGAAACGGCAAGTTCTTCAGAAGTCCATTCTTTTTGAAAATGAACAGATTTAACCGAGAATTGAGCTACTAAAGCTGGTATAGCTTCTTCTGGCTTCTGAAACTTTAGCACCAACGGAATATTCAAGGCTTGTAAATTTTTCTTCAAGTCTGATACGGACTGTAGTAAAAATTTTGCCCGAAACGCCCCGGTCTTTGGAAAACCGAAGTTGGTGGTGCCAAAGTGCCTTGGGTCGAAACAATAAATAGCAATTACTTTCTTCGAGGCCTTGCACGCCTGTGTTAAGGGAATATGGTCTGTTACCCGTAAATCGTTCCTAAACCAAACTAAATGTGTCATTTTTGTTTGTTCTTTCTACAGCGTTCACTACAATACAGCACCGTGTCCCAGTTTTGCTCCCATTTCTTCCGCCACGCAAAGGGACGACCGCAAACAGGGCAAATTTTAGTAGGTAAATGCAGTTTTTTATGCGCCATAATTAATTCTTTGGTTTTGCATAGGCTAGACGCTCCTGTAGCTTTGGAAGGGCATACCCGTCTAATCCATTCACAGCTACTGTTTGTGCGCGATCAAGCTGAATAAATCCATCATCATGCAGCAGCTGGGCTTCGCAGTGAAGTTGTTCAATGGCTCCTATAATAAGCAAACACTTGTTTTCTTCAATATAATAGTCGCGTATATACTTACACCCTATTTGAACGGGTGCCTTTTGTACAAAGGGAGCGTAAAATTCATTTTTATACTCTGATTTCAATTGGGTTTGGTTAAATTCTGAAATGGTACCATCGTATTTCGCGCTCGTATGGTGCGCTTCTGAAACGATGTCAGCATGTATGTGGTTCACGGTAAAATAGCCAGTATTTTTAAGATTGTCGTATGTATTTCGGGGTACCGTGGTTGGCCTAAGAATAAATGAAAGTAGAGGGGGATTGCTGCCTAAATGCGTAACGCTACTAAAAACAGCGACGTTCTCCACGCCATCGTCAGACCTAGTAGCGATGAGGTTGGCAGATTTGTAGCCCGTACAACTGTTGATAAGGTGTGCCCGGTATCGTTTTTCCAAATTGTTTAAATCGGCACTGTTGAAGTATTTCATAAGTTAAAAATAGGGTTTGTCTATTAAAATTACAGATAGATTAAACAAAATTTAACTTACTATCTTTCGGTCATATATATAGAAAGATGGATTATCAAAAAGCATTCGATACGAATAAAGAAACATGGAATAAAAAAGTAGCGGTACACGCTGCGAGCGATTTTTATTTTTTAGAGGATTTCAAAAAAGGGAAGTTGTCGCTTAATCGTTACGAACTGGACGCACTAGGATCAGTTAAAGGGAAGCGTTTGCTTCACCTACAGTGCCACTTTGGCCAAGATACGTTGAGTTGGAGCAGGCTAGGGGCCAAATGCACTGGAGTGGATATTTCCGAAGAAGGCATTAAAATGGCACGCGAATTAAATGAAGAATTAAAGCAGGACGCCCAATTTGTTTGCTGCAATGTGTTGGATACCTCAAAGTTTGTGAACGAAACATTTGATGTGGTTTTTACGAGTTATGGCACGATAGGTTGGTTGCCTGATCTAAAACCATGGGCGAAGATGATTGCTGAGCGATTGGCGCCTGGCGGAGTTTTTTATATTGTTGAATTTCACCCTATCGCGTGGATGTTCGATTATACCGTTACACCGCCAGATATGAAATATGGCTATCACCAAAAAGAAGCGATTTATGAAGAATATGAAGGCACCTATGCCGAAGATGGAAAAACTAAAATGGTGAGCAAAGAGTATGGGTGGAACCATAGTTTGAGCGATGTGATTGGTAGTTTATTAGACGCCGGACTAACATTAGAACTATTTAAGGAGCATGATGCCTCCCCATACGATGTATTTCCAGATTTAGAAAAAAATAACGAAGGGTTATACGAGTTGCCCAACAAATTATACCCCTTACTATTTGAAGTGAAAGCGGTAAAGCGATAAGTACCATTAGATATTTATCGGATGTGCTTATAACTATATATGAAACTAAAAAGCCGCTCCAGCATGATGCTGAAACGGCTTTTTAGCATGTTCGCAATTTTTAATGCGCACTATCTTTTAACAACTGTGGAAATTTTTTCTGGAATTTGCGTAGTCTGGGAATGGAAACATTCTGAATGTACGGATTGTTAGGATTGTTTCGTTCGTAATTTTGGTGGTACCCTTCGGCAATCCAAAATTTTTGAAATGGCAGTACTTGTGCTGCTACGTTACCCTCGCCATATTCTTTTTCCAGTTCTGCAATTTTGGTATCGATTATCTGTTTTTGGGCATCGTTCTGATAAAAAATAATAGAACGATACTGTGAGCCGTTGTCAGGTCCTTGACCATTCACTTGGGTGACATTCTGCGAACCAAAATAGACATCTACCAATTGCTTAAAACTTACAACATTTGGGTCGTAAATAATTTCTACAGCCTCTGCATGTCCTGTTCTACCGGTGTTGCTAGATTCGTAGGTTGGGTTTTCGGTATGTCCGCCGCTGTAGCCAGAAATAGATTCTTGTACTCCTTGTACGCTTTCATAAATAGCCTCTACGCACCAAAAACAACCACTCGCGAAGTAGGCTTTTTCTAAGCCATTTTGGCTTGGTACTTCTACAGGAGTTTGTGTATTCTGTGCCTGCATTTCGGCTTTCTTATTGTTTTCGTTCGATGATTGGCAAGAGGCTTGTAGCGAAACAAGTCCGGCCAAAGCGAATAGATATATAAAATGTTTCATAGTATTTTTTTAATGTTGAATTGGTCGTGTAAATTCAATTTCCTTTCAAATAATGTACAAAAAAAAGCCTCCACAAACTGTGAAGGCTCTGTTATAATTTTGGGAAAGCGATTATTTCATTTTAGCGAACATCGCTTCCATTTTTTCTTGCTCTTCCTTTGCCAATTCTGGATCTACCAAAATACGGCCACTGTGTTCATCGGTAATGATTTTTTTGCGGGCAGCAATCTCCATCTGCACCTGTGGTGGAATGGTGAAAAACGAACCTCCTGAGGCTCCACGCTCTACAGGAACTACAGCCAAACCATTTTTAACGTTGGTGCGAATTCTCTTGTAAGCTTTTACCAAACGCTCTTCGATTTTCTTTTCGAACTTTTCAGACTCTTTAATCAGCGCCTTTTCTTCTTTTTCAGTTTCAGCAAGAATTTCATTCAGCTCACCTTGCTTGTGCTTCAGGTGGTCTTGGCGCTCTTTTACACGAGTAGCAGTTTCTTCAATCACTGCATTTTTTTGCTCGATCTGTGCCTTAAATTCTTTAATGTGCTTTTCAGCCAACTGAATTTCTAACTCTTGGAATTCAATTTCCTTGCTCAACGAGTTATACTCACGGTTGTTACGTACATTGTCTTGTTGGGTCGTATATTTTTTGATCAGGGATTTCGATTCTTCTATCCCGTTTTTCTTTTCTTTAATACTTTCTTCAACTACCTCAAGTTCTGTCTTTAATTTGTCAAGGCGGGTGTTCATACCTGCAACTTCATCTTCAAGATCTTCAACTTCTAAAGGTAATTCACCACGTACGTTTCTAATTTCATCAACACGTGAATCAATTAATTGTAGGTCGTACAAGGCTCTTAACTTCTCTTCTACAGTGGTTTCTGTTTTTGTGGCCATAAATTAAAAATAGCTAATAGGATTGGTGTTTGTCTGTGATAAAACGACTGCAAAATTAGTGATTTTTTTTGTAAGCACATCAACTAATAAGTCTTTTGTGTATTGTTCGCTTTCATAGTGGCCTACATCGCAAAGTAAGATATCGTTTTCAGCCTGGAAAAAATCATGGTATTTCAAATCGGAAGACACAAATGCATCGGCTCCATTTGCCTTGGCTGCCGCAATCGCAAAGCTACCACTTCCCCCGAGTACGGCCACTTTCTTAATCGGTTTGTTGCACTTGGCCGAGTGCCGCACACAGCCGGTTTGAAAAGTTTCTTTTATCTGACTAAGAAAGTTTTCTTCGGAAATTTCCGTAGACAATTCGCCTATCATTCCCATGCCAATATGTTGGTGGGTGTTTTCTAGTGTGGTGACTTCATACGCTACCTCTTCATAAGGATGTGTTTTAAACAACGTACGGATTATGTTGGATTGAAGGTGCTTCGGAAATGTAACACCCAATTGTAATTCATCTTCCAAACGGAGTTCGCCTTGCTTGCCCACCGTTGGCTGGCTGCCTTCTTCACCCTTAAAACTTCCGGTTCCTGAAACTGAGAAACTGCAATGGCTGTAATTCCCAATATTTCCTGCACCTGCGTTAAAGAGTGCTTCACGCACCGTTTCGATATGGTCTGTGGGCACAAAAGTGGTGAGCTTTTGGATGATTTGTTTTTTCGGTAGTAAAATCTGTTTGTTGGAAAGCTTTAATTTTTGACACATCATAGCATTCACTCCATTCCAGCTATTGTCTAAAGCAGTATGGATAGCGAAAATGGCGATATCGTTTTTGATGGCCTTTTGTACCGTTCGTTCTACATAGCTTTGTCCCGTCAACTTTTTTAATCCGGAGAAAATGATTGGGTGGAAACTCACAATGAGATTGCAATTTTTGTCAATTGCCTCATCAACTACAGCTTCCAAGGTGTCTAGTGTGACCAAAATACCGGTAATTGACATCTGTGCATCACCTACCAACAGCCCCGTATTGTCGAAATCTTCCGCATAGTGCAGTGGGGCATGTGCATTTAAAACTTGAATTACTTCCTGTACAGTCATGGTCGATACAATTTTAGGTAAAGATAACGGTTTATCATTTTTCGGGGTATTTCCGCAGACAAACTTATCTTTACACTTTTAACACAAATGAATATACTACGAAAACTCCTGTTTCCCTTTGCCGTTGTCTACGGTTGGATTACCGGTTTTCGTAACTTTCTTTATAACAAGAATGTGTTGGAAAGTCGGGAGTATACAATTCCGATTGTCTGTGTTGGGAACCTTTCGGTTGGAGGTACGGGCAAGTCGCCTATGATAGAATATCTGATTTCCTTTTTAAAAAATGAGTACAGAATTGCGGTGCTGAGTAGGGGGTACAAACGCACTACCAAGGGTTTTTTAGAGGTTGACGTTAACCATACAGCTGCCGAAGTTGGTGATGAACCATTACAGTTTAAAACGAAATTTCCTAAAGTTACCGTAGCTGTTTGCGCCGATAGACGTACTGGGATTGAACATTTAAAAGGCAAAGCAGACGTAATTTTGTTAGACGATGCCTTTCAGCACAGAAAGGTAAAGGCATCGTTAAATATCCTGCTTACACCATTTCACGACTTATTTATAGACGATTGGATGCTGCCTACTGGAAACCTTCGGGAACCCAGAACTGGCTCGAAGCGTGCCCATTGTTTGGTGGTTACCAAATGTCCGAGTCAGGTGCCGTATGCCACGCTACAGGAGATTGAACTCAGAATGCCAATTTACAATCACCAAAAACTTTATTTTTCAAAAATTGGGTATGGTACCATCATTAAAAGCACTACGGAAACACTACCGCTAGAATATTTAAACGATAAGCCATTTACCTTGGTCACCGGAATCGCAGATCCGTTGCCGTTATTGAAATTTTTAAAAGATCAGCAGTTTAATTTTGTACACCAACGTTTTCCAGACCACCATCACTTTAGCGATGCGGAAATTGAAGAACTCAACCAAACCGATTTGATTATCACTACTGAAAAAGATTATATGCGCCTTCAGCATAGGGTATCAAAGTTTGCGATGTATTATCTCCCGATTACTACTGAAATATTAAAAGACCAAGCCGAGTTTTTTGAAGATTTTGTCCGGAAATCCATCGATAAAAAACGATTGGGATAGTTTATTCCTTTCTAACACCTGTCATACTGAGCGCCCGCCAGTCCGCCCGTGCCGGTACGGACGGGAATCGATCTTTCGGGCTGGCAGTCGAAGGGTAGCACAAAGCTTTCAGCTTCCATTTAAGATTTCTCCCTCTAGTTCGGAATGACAATTAGTACATCGGGATAAAAAAAGGTGACTTTGAGAAGCTCAGCCACCAATAGGGACTGGCTTGAATTTCCAGCATCTGGCAAAAGATTATTGAATATTGAGTATGGAATATGGACAAATAAATATTGAGAGAACACATAACAGTAACTTAAAACTTCCATCCCGCCCAAACTTCACTCGGGACTGGCAAACATCTAGCTTTAATCAGTCACGTGAGATTCCTCCCCTCAGTTCGGAATGACATTTAGAACATTGGGATGAAAAAAGGTGACTTTGAGAACCTCAGCCACCAATAGGGCCTACCTTCAACTACCAACTACCAACTACCAACTACCAACTACCTCGGAGCCGGCATTTTTCGGCCTTCCAGCGTGCGGTAGATTTTTTCAAAGAATTCTTCTGTTTTGAAAGGCTTCGGAATGATTTCATTAAACCCGGCACGATAGAAATCGTCCAGATTTTCATCTATCGTCACAGCCGTTAGGGCGATGATAGGAATGTTTTTGTTGAACTGGCGGATTTTCTGTGTGGCTTCAATACCGCTAATCCCAGGCATATGTATATCCATTAAGATGATATCGAAGGTCTGTTCTTCTACCATTTGCACCGCATCCATACCGTTGTCTGCTACCTGGCAGGCCATTTTGTTCTTCTCTAAGATTTTCTTGGTAATCATCTGGTTGATTTTATTGTCTTCAACCACCAGTACTTTTCTGTTTTCTAAGGCAACGTAGTCTACATCGTAGATAATATTGTTAGGGTTATTATCTTCTTGAAGTTCTTCGGAAATACTAAAATTGATGTTGAACCAAAATTTTGAACCTTTGCCGAGTTGGCTTTCTAAATGGATTTTACTTCCCATGAGCTCCAATAGGTTCTTTACAATAGAAAGACCGAGCCCCGTACCACCAAATTTTCTGTTAATCTGAAGAGATGCCTGTGAAAAGGTCTCGAAGATACTTTTTTGTTTCTTTTTTGAAATACCCACACCATTGTCTTCAATCTCAAAATGCAGCTTTACTTTGGAGGTGTTCTGGTCTAATTTCGAAACGCGAATCACGACTTCACCATTTTGGGTGAATTTCACCGAATTCCCAATAAGATTGATGAGTACTTGTGAAAGTTTAAGCGGGTCACCTACCAATTTACTCGGAATGGTGTCGTCAAACTCTAAAATGAGCTGATTCTTTCGGTCGTCTGCCGACTTCTTCAATGCAACCAACACGTCGTTAATCCGCTTTTTTAACGAGAACGTAGTCTTCTCTATTTCCACCTTGTTGGCTTCGAGTTTATTAAGATCTAGAATGTTATTAATAAGCGATAGCAAGTATTCTCCAGAAAACTTTAACGAATTGAGGTGTTCTTTTTGCTCCTCTTTAGGATCTTCTTCTAGCAATAAATGGGTCAATCCCGTCACCGCATACAATGGTGTCCTTAATTCATGGGTAATGGTAGATAAAAATTGTGCTTTGGCCAATGAGGCTTTTTCTGCCTTTTCCTTAGCGCTTTGCATTTCCACATTTTTATCTTGTAAGAGATTGTTGGCTTTTGCCCTGAGGTTGTTGTTTTTGTAGAGCGATAATGTGAGCAGGGACAATATAATAATGAGGGCGATACTCAAGCCCGTCGTCATTTTGTTGAGATTCAATGTTTTCTTCTGCTCGTCTATCTCAGATTGTTTGTTTTCAATAATTTGTGTGAGGTCTCCAATACTAGTTTCGGCGTCCATGCCTTTAGAAACTGCCTGGGTATAGACCCGATTTATGGAATCGTTCAAGTTAGAATATAAGCTGAAATTCCGAATGGCATCATCGGTATTGCCTTCTCGCATAGCGATCTGTGAAGTGAGTTTATAGCTCTGTGCGCGTAGTTTTATATAGTTATTTGCCGCAATGACGCGCTTTGCATTGGCCACCGATCTTTTTGCTTGGTCAAGACCATTGGGAAATTCACTCACGGGGAGTTCTAAAAGTGCCTCAGCTTTGTTGAGCTCTGCAAAACTCTCCTGATACTTCATGTCTTCTACCCGGAAAATAGGAAGTGCCGCATTGAAATAATTGATTGCTTTATTGTAGTTAGCCCGTTGCATTTCTAAAATACCAAAAGCTAATATAACATTGGCTTGTAAGGATTCGTCGTTTAGTGAAATGCAAATTTTATCTGCTTTTTGTAGTATGTTCTCAGCGGTATCAAATTCGTCTAATCTCGTTAAAATGAGTCCGTACAATGTGTAGGCCGACGCCAATTCGGCATCCGACTTATTTTCTTCTAGATAATTGAACGCAATTTCAATTTCAGACCTTGCTTTTTGATAGTTTTGAAGGTAATAATTTAATTCTGCGAGACCAAGTACGGCACTGGCCCTTAAATCGTCATAGTTGTTTTCCTGAACAATTTTTTCAACCTCAATGAGTTTAACAATCGCATCGTCAAAATTCTGTCCTGAAATCGCAGTAGAAGCTTCTGTCTGTAATTTTTTGATATACGCAATAGAGTCGTTCCGAGTGGTTTGGGAAAAAACAACCATCGCCAGAAAAAAACAGCTAAAAAAAAGCAGCTGTCTCTTGTATTTGGGTAGTAAGCTTCGCATCAAGTAGGTGTGCTTTGGCGATAAATATAGTTATTTCCTCGATATTTGTTGAATTAAATCAACGATTCTTGACGAATAGCCAGTTTCGTTATCGTACCATCCAATAATTTTCACCATGGTGCCAATTACCGAGGTCATTCCCGCATCAAAAATGCAAGAATGGGGGTTCCCAACAATATCGATGGAGACGATTGGGTCTTCCGTATAGTCGATAATTCCCTTTAATTCTTCTTCAGCCGCTCGTTTAAAGGCATTGTTAATTTCAGCAATACTAACTTCTTTACTTACATTAAAGGTAATATCGCATAACGAACCGTTCGGAACAGGGACCCGAATTCCACAACCACCAATAACATCACTTAAATGAGGAAAGATTTTAGTAAGTGCTTTGGCTGCGCCTGTGGTGGTGGGTACGATAGATTGCCCCGCCGCTCTAGCCCTTCTCAAATCGCGATGGGGTTGATCGTGCAAACTTTGGTCTGTGGTGTAACTGTGTACTGTAGTGATGTAGGCTTGTTTTATTCCACAGAGTTCATCTATTACCTTAAGTAAGGGAGCTGCATTGTTAGTGGTACAAGATGCATTTGAGATGATGGTGTCTTCTTCGGAAAGGATCGTTTCATTTACCCCCAAGACTACGGTTTTGATGTCATCTTCGGTAGGTGGTACTGAAAGGATCACCTTTTTCGCCCCGTTGTTAATATGGTTTTGGAGCTGATTTTTTAATTTGAATTTCCCCGTACATTCTATGACAACGTCAACATTGGGCCAATTAATTTTTGAAATATCATTTTCCGAAGAAAAACGTACCGATTTGCCTGCTACTGAAATTCCCGAAGCGGTTACTTCTATTGTTTCTTTTAGAACCCCGTGAATACTGTCGTATTTTAGTAAATGGGCCAAGGTTGAAGTGTCTGCAATATCGTTTACTGCAGCAACCTCAATCGTGGGGTGGTGCAACAAACTGCGGAAGAGGGTTCGGCCAATACGGCCAAATCCGTTAATGCCAATCGTGATCTTTGCAGCCATTGCTATGTGCGGTTATGTTAAATGCTTTTGTGCTTTGTAAGAAGATCGAACCAATGCGCCACTTTCCACGTGTCGGAAACCCATTTCCAACCCTATTTCCTCATACTTTTTGAACTGCTCTGGAGTGATAAATTCTTTTACAGGAAGGTGCTTTTTTGAAGGTTGCAAATACTGACCAATGGTAACGATGTCTAAGTCTACGCTTCGAAGATCTTCCATGGTTTGTAATACCTCAGATTCTGTTTCGCCCAGTCCGAGCATGATACCACTTTTTGTTCTTTTTATCCCTTCAGCTTTCAGGTATCTGAGTACTTCAAGGCTACGTTCATATTTTGCTTGAATACGAACTTCGCGAGTCAGCCTTTTTACAGTTTCCATGTTATGGGAAACCACTTCAGGTGCCACAGCAATAATTCTGTCTATATGTTTGGTTACCCCTTGAAAATCTGGGATGAGCGTTTCTAGCGTCGTTTCCGGATTCATCCTCCGAATGGCCTTTACAGTTTCAGCCCAAATAATAGAACCCATGTCTTTTAAATCGTCACGATCTACAGACGTCACTACCGCATGTTTTATGTCCATTATCTTGATAGATCGGGCTACCTTTTCAGGTTCGTCCCAATCTACAGTTTCGGGCCTTCCAGTTTTCACACCGCAAAACCCGCACGAACGTGTGCAAACATTCCCCAATATCATAAAGGTAGCGGTTCCTTCGGTCCAACATTCGCCCATATTCGGGCAGCTGCCTGAGGTGCAAATGGTATGCAAGTCGTATTTGTCTACCAATCCGCGTAACTCGGTATACTTTTTACCAGTAGGCAGTTTAACCCGCAACCATTTTGGTTTGGGATTTGGTCTAGAAGGTGCTGCAGTTTGTGTACTCATATCGTGGTGCAAAGATATGATTTTTTAGTTTCAGAAGCTGAGATCTTAGCTGTAACATTGCTTATGGTAGCATAAGTATTTGCAATCGATTTGGTTACCAAAGGGTACTCAGGTACCACAAACTAAAGCCTATTAAAACTACAATTCCGAAGATGCTCAAGACTTTCATGTACACAGATGGCCGTGCTTCTTTTGGGGTATGTTTTCCAGACAGCAGTATATAATTAATAATGGCGTAAAAGGGAGCCGTGAGAAATGATAAGATGGTAGCAATAGTTACGAGTGTTCCCATTTCAGATAAAAAGAAAAAGAAGATAGACAGTGTACCCACCACCAATAGTGTTAACCACAATAAATAGCCTCTTTTAAATAATTTTCCGCGTAACAGTTCCCAAGAGAGATGCATTACGCGAGGTGAACCATCTAAGGTGGTAAGGGTAGTGCTAAACATGGTGGTGAGTGCAGCAATCCCGATAATTAATTTAGTGCTTTCACCCAGACCTGTGGTGTAGAGTGCAATAAGTTGGTTGGCAAATTCAGACCCAATGCTCGAAAATTGAGTGCCACTTCCAAACATAACAAGACCGCCCAATGCTAAAAAGCAGATGGCGAGAATGGTTGTTGCTGTATAGCCCACATTAAAATCGAAACGCGATTGTTTTCGGTCTATGGAAGGTTCCAGTTTTATCTTTTCTACCGTCCATACGCTGTGCCAAACCGAAATATCTAAGGGCGCTGGCATCCAACCCATAAAAGCAATTAGGAAGGCCAAGCTGGCTGCTTCTATGGGAATAATTTGTGTAAAGGGGACAGCGTCGAGATTATCGGTGGCTAATACTACGGCGGCAATGGTACTTATGGTCAAGCAAATAACAATCGCTTTCATAAGTTTGTCTAATGCTTTATACCTGCCAATTACCAAAATGGTAAAGCAAATACCTGTGATAATGGCGGTCCATAATACTGTGTTACCTCCAAATAATGAACTTGCAATGCCAGCGGTAACGATGGTTACTGCGGTTTGGATGGTAAACATGGTGGCAAACGTGAGTACGAAGTAAGTAGCCAAAACTCCTTTGCCTAATTTTTTATAACCGTGTAATAAGCTTTGGCCTGTGGCTGCTGCATAACGCGGACCGTATTCAAAGAAAGGATACTTTACTAAATTGATGAGTAGCAGCGCCCATAACAATCCGAAACCAAAATCGGCGCCTGCCCGTGTAGATTGTACTAAATGGGAAACGCCTATGGCCGCGCCTGCAAATACAAATCCGGGGCCCAATTTTCGGAGTTTTGCAATCAATTCTTTCTGTTTTGGGTAATAATTTCGGCCAATAATTTTTTGGCACGCAGCAACCGTACTTTCACGTTGTTCAGTGGTTCTTCTAAGGTGTCTGAAATTTCATTATAGCTCATTTCCTGAAAGTACCTCAAGTTAATGACATCTTGATAATGGGGTTTCAATTTTTTAATGAAACGCAGCAATTCGGCAAGGTTTTGCTCGGTAATCAAGATGTCTTCCGGTGTTGGACTGTCATCTGGAATTTTCTTGATTTGCTCATCACTGGTATCGGTAGCATGTGAAATTACCGACGTACTTTTTTTTCGGTATTTGTCTATTTGAATATTCTTTGAAATCGTAATCAGCCAAGTTCCGAAGGTGTATTTAGAGTCGAATGTATCAATTTTATCAAAAGCTTTAGAAAAAGTTTCAATGGTAATATCTTCTGCCTCATATTCGTTTCCGACACGTTTCATCTGAAATCCGTATACCTCATTCCAAAAATGGTGAAGCAGAAAATTGAAAGCTCCTTGTTTTCCACTTTTTGCTTTTTCAATATGGTCTAGAATGCTTTTTTTGGTTATTTCCAACGGGTCGGTTTTTTATTCGAATTGGAAATAAAGATACTTAATTGGAAGCATACCAAAAACAATTCAAGAAATGGTAGAAAGGGAATGAGCTTGTTTTCTTGTAGTTTTTTGGCAGCATTCCCTACTATAATGTACTGAACCAGAAAGCGAAATAGCACAATGGCCAATGTAATTTGCCAACTAGCAAAGATTATACAGAATGGCACTACCAGCCAAAAGAAAAGGTTTGAGGTAAAATATAGTCCCAACAAAAATTTGTGCAGTGGTTTGTACAATCTTGCGGTTGTAATGTGCCGCCTTTTTTGACGTATCCAATCTCCAAATGTTGTTTTCGGTTTTGAAATTGTAAAACTTGTTTCTGAGAAGCAGATGTCTGTATTTTCTGCTGTGGCCGCACCATTCACAAAAAGGTCATCATCGCCAGAAGGAAGCTGGATGTGTTTCATAAAACCTTGGTTGTCGTAATAGAGTTGGCTGGTATAGGCAAGATTGCGCCCAACACCCATATACGGGATGCCAGCTTTGGCGTACGAAAAGTACTGTGTGGCGGTGATCAGTGTTTCAAATCGGATGAGGGCGTTCAGCAGGCCCTTCATTTTTTCATAGGCTCCGTACCCCAAGACTAATTGGGTGTTTTGGTCAAGTTTGCTGGTCATTCCGGCCAACCAGTGTTTGGTTGCGGGTCTGCAATCGGCATCGGTAAAAAGCATTCGCTTATTCACAGCTTTTTTGATTCCCAGGGTGAGTGCATACTTTTTGTTTCCCCAGAAGGCTTCATTGTTTTCAACATTTACAAGTTTCACCCGTGGGTCTTTTTCAGCAAATTGCTCCATGACCTCATAGGTGTTGTCTGACGAAGCATCGTTGATTAAAATGACTTCAAAGTTGGGATATTCTTGTTGAAGGAGTAGCGGGATGTGTTGGGTTAGATTTTCGGACTCATTTTTGGCACAAACAATCACAGAAACTGGGTAAGTGTGTTGTGTTGATTTTTCCGAAGGCCTTAAAAAAGAAAATTTTGAAAATAGAACATAGAAGCCACAGTTAATAAGAACAACGAAAGCCAATACGTAAAGTAGTATCATAGGCGGTTGATAGGCGAAGTGCTACGAGTGGGTTTCTTCTTTGCAGTTGGCAAATTGATCGGGTGTTTTGCCGCAGAAACCGCAGGCTTCTCCTTCCTTGTTTAAAAAAGGATTTTGGCTAGCGCAGGTTCCGGCAAATTCTCCATCTTTTTTACCCCATATCTTGATAGCAATACCTGCTACGGCCAATAGTAAAAGTGCAACGGTGATAAGTACGATTTTCATTCTAGCGTATTTAGGTGCAAAAATACAATCTTTCTTGGAGTTGCCTTAAAAATTTGGTTAATTTTAGCCTTCAAAATTGAAATACTACCATGAAATCTAAGATCCTATCTATTTTTTTAATTGCCTGTACCGTTGTGTTTTTATCGTGTAAAAATGATGTAGAAGAAAAAGAGCCACAGCAAGAGCAGACGGAACAGGAAGTTGTGAAAGAAGCTCCTAAGAAGATTCGGGAAAAGCCGCTTACCAAAGAGCAAAAAGACCGGATGAATGGTGTCATGACCAAGTTAATGACCAACAAAGACATGAATTCTTTTACGCGTTCATTGGTTTCTGCAGGCATGTTAGATAAGTTGGAAGATTTACAAACAGAATACACTATTCTGGCTCCCAATAACGAAGTGTTCAATAAAGTTCCCACAGGTCAGAATGTGTTTAATGACCCTACTAGAAAAGAAGAATTGGTTGAAAAATTGAACATGCACATCGTGAAAGGCTCAGTCACCTCTTCAGATTTAGTGCAGGGTGTTCAGAAAAACTCGAAAGTAACCTTAACAACAATTGATGGAAAGTCTCTGGTTGCAACAATGCGTAGTGATACCATCGTGATTACTAACCAAGCAACAAACAAATCGGTAATTGTAGGTAAAAGTGATATTATGGCTACCAACGGTGTGCTTCATTTGGTAGATGGGTTCTTTCAGTAGTTAAAATACGTTTACTTCTGGTTCAATATAGATTCCAAATTTTGAGCGTACTTCTTTTTGAATTTTAAGCGCGAGCTGCCAAATTTCTTCTCCCGTTGCATTTCCGTGGTTCACCAAAACCAACGCCTGATTTTTATGCACTCCAGCGTCGCCAAATCGTTTTCCCTTAAAACCAGCTTGTTCAATAAGCCAGCCTGCCGGAATCTTAAATTCTGTAGGGCTCACTTCGTAAAAAGGAGCTTCAGGATATTGGAGGCGGAATGCTTGGAATGCTTCTGAAGTTATGATTGGGTTTTTAAAAAAACTTCCACTATTGCCTAGTTCTGTTGGGTCTGGTAGTTTCGATTTCCGTATGGCGATAACTGCTTCAGAAATATCTGAAATGGAAGGTGAGTTAATTCCTTTGCGATCTAATTCCTGTTGAATCGCACCATAACTAGTGTGCAATTCATGGTTTTTTTTTGTAAGTTCAAACGTAACGCTGGTGATGATATATTCTCCTTTTAATTCGTTTTTGAAAACGGAGTTTCGATACCCAAAGTTGCATTCTTTTTTAGAGAATGTTTTTTCTGAAAGCGTCTCGATGTGAAGCGCTTCGCAACGTACAAAGGTGTCTTTCAGCTCAACACCATACGCTCCAATATTTTGGATAGGTGCGGTGCCCACATTTCCTGGAATTAGCGACAAGTTTTCTACACCTCCGTAGTTGTTTTTGATGCAAAACAAGACGAATTCATGCCAATTTTCGCCTGCCATGACACGTAGCTGTACAGAATGTTCGTTTTCTGAAAGTACGGAAATGCCCTTTAGATTTAAATGAATCACAAGCGCTTCTATGTTTTTTGTAAGTAGCATATTACTGCCACCACCCAATAAAAATAGAGGCTCCTTTCCGCGATTGGCGAGTACCATCTTGAGTTCCTCAACAGAATTGACAGAAACAAACTTATTGGCAGCTACATCAATCCCGAAGGTATTGTAGGCTTTTAATGATGTGTTGGTTTCGATAGGCATTAGTCGTTGTATTCCTGTAATGCAACTTTAAGGATGTTTACAGCCTTTATCAAGCTCTCTTTCTGGAGTACATATGCAATTCGGATTTGGTTTTTTCCAACACCCGGACTCGAATAAAATCCAGCAGCAGGTGCAACCATTACGGTTTCGCCATCTACATCAAACGACTCTAACAGCCACTGGGCGAAGGCATCACTGTCTTTTACTGGTAACTCTGCGATGCAATAAAAAGCACCTTTGGGATGCCCTACTTTTACGCCTGGGATTTCTTCTAATAATGTCACCAAGGTGTCACGACGGTCCTTGTATTCATCAATCACTTCATCAAAATAGCTTTGGGGCGTGTTTAATGCGGCCTCACTGGCAATTTGAGCAAACGTGGGCGGACTCAGACGTGCCTGGGCGAATTTAAGGGCAGTTTTAATCACGTCGTTATTTTGTGAAACCAAACAACCAATACGAGCACCGCACATGCTGTAGCGTTTGGAAACAGAATCGATTATGATTCCGTTTTGTGCCATGCCTTCCAACTCTAAGATGGAAACGTGTTTCAAACCGTCGTACACAAATTCCCGATACACTTCATCTGCAACCAAAAATAAATCGTGCTTCTTTACAATTTCGGCCAAGGTTTCTAATTCTTCTTTAGAGTACAAATATCCAGTAGGGTTTCCCGGGTTACAAATAAGGATTGCCTTTGTTTTTGGAGTGATTAGTTTTTCAAATTCTGAAATAGGAGGCAAGGCAAAATTGTCTTCAATTTTAGAAATCACGGGTACAATGGTTACACCGCTAGCCGTTGCAAAGCCATTGTAATTGGCGTAAAAAGGTTCTGGGATGATTATTTCATCACCTTGGTCTGCAATGGTACCCATGGCAAAGAGGAGCGCCTCGCTACCGCCAGTAGTTACTACAATGTCTTTTGCGCCTACCATGATGTTATTGCGATTGTAATAGGCTGCAATTTTTTCACGGTAAGGTTCAGATCCTTCCGAACGGGTATAGGCAAGAATCTCAAGAGAATGGTGAGTCACCGCGTCCATGGCAATTTGCGGACTTTTAATATCGGGCTGGCCAATGTTAAGGTGATAGACCGTTTTCTTGTTTTTATAAGCCATTTCGGCAAAAGGGACCAATTTCCTGATAGGTGATTCGGGCATTTTAGAACCCTTTTGAGATACTGCAGGCATAAGAATGTTATTAGATAACAAAGTTGCAAAATATATTCCATAAATACACGCATTGATACGAGTGTTGGCGTTATTTTTTTTATCTTGATACGTATGCTTTTCGGAAGTAGGAAATTAATTTTATTCATCACTGTTGCAACCCTCCTTTTTGCAAATTCTGTGGGTTTGGCCCAAGAAGGCTTTGTGCTGCCCGAAAATGTAAAAAGAGATCGCATTAAGTTTGAGTTGGTGAACAATTTGGTGATTGTTCCGGTAGAGCTAAACGGTACCCGGCTTTCATTTTTGTTAGACACGGGCGTAGAAACCTCATTGCTTTTTAGTGTTGCTGAAAACGACTCGTTGGAACTTCAAAACGCCGTTCCGAAGAAAATACGTGGATTGGGGCAAGGGGGCAGTATTGAAGCCTTGAAGAGCGACCACAATATGCTGAAAGTGGGGAAGGCTGTCGACAAAAGCCATACGCTGTTTGTGGTTTTTGATGAATCCCTAAATTTTTCACCTCGAATGGGTGTGCCGGTACATGGAATTTTGGGGTATGATTTTTTCAAGAGTTTTGTTGTAAAAACTGACTATATATCAAAAGTACTCACCATATATAACCCCGATCGATTTACAAAGAAACCCTGTAGGAACTGTAAAGAATTTGATCTCAGTTTTGCTTCCAATAAACCATTTATAAATGTGAAAATTTCCGAAGCACTCGGTCTTAAAAACGTGTTGCTTTTAATCGATTCTGGCTCTAGCGATGCACTTTGGTTGTTTCGAAATAACGGTTATACAAGGGAAACTCCTAAAAACTACTTTCAAGACTATTTAGGGTTAGGGCTTAGCGGCAGTATTTTTGGAAAACGCTCGAAAATTGGTGAAATCCAGATTGGAGATTATGTGCTAAATGATGTGACTACCTCTTTTCCTGATAAAAATGCCTTACAAAATATTGCCTTTTTTAGACATCGCGACGGAAGCTTGGGAGCGGCCCTATTAAAACGTTTTACGGTGTATATGGATTATCGCAACCAAAAAATGTACCTCAAGAAAAACAGTAATTTTAAAAAACCTTTTTATTACAATATGTCGGGTGTGGTTTTGGCGCACGATGGTACCGTTACGGTAAAAGATGTCCAGGATTATAAGTCGGGCTCTATGAACTTAGATAGGAGCGAGCAGAACAATGTGTCTATTACCCTACCTGTGAATGCTGCCTATAAATTTTTTCTGGCACCCCGAATTATTGTAGCAGAACTGCGAGATGAATCGCCAGCTGCCTTAGCAGGTATTTTAAAAGGGGATACCGTGCTTGAGGTAAATGGCAAGCCTGCCTATAAATACAAATTGTATGAGCTGTCTGCACTGTTTAGTTCGAAAGCAGGTAAAACCATCCATTTTTTAATAGAGCGGAATGGCCAACGGCAAAAAAAGAAATTTGTACTTCAAAAAGTGATATAAAAAAAGCCAATCCCTAAGAATTGGCTTTTCAATTTAGTTTTATGTAGTAGTTTACTGCATCACACTTTGTCCTTCTGGCAATACTTCACCTTTAATTTTTAGTGCTTTTACAGGTTCGTCGGCATTAGAATATACCGTAATGGTTTTTCTAATAGGCCCTACTTTATTTTCAGTATCATATTTAACTTCAATTTCTCCTGTTGCTCCTGGAGCTACAGGTCCTTTAGGTTTCTTTGGGATTGTACAACCACAACTAGATTTTACATCGGTAACTACCAAAGGTTGATCACCCACATTTGTAAACTCAAATACACGCACTCCGTCGCTTCCTTTCGCTACTTTACCATAGTCTATGGTTTCTGTTTTAAACTTAAATTTTGCCTGTGCGGTCATCGTAAATCCTGCACATAGCACCACAGCTATTAACAATAATTTTTTCATAATTTCTAAGATTTTGGTCAGGCTAATGTAGGCATTTGTTACATTTCCTGCAAACAAAGTTATTCAATTAAGTGATTTCATAATAGGCCAATAATACCTACTTTTGTACCCTTATTTCAAAAATTAGACCAAACTATGGCACTAGCAGCAAAATATGATGCCCAATCTGTTGAAGATAAATGGTATAGCTACTGGATGGAGCAGGGGTATTTTCATTCAGAAGTGAACGAAAAAGAGCCGTACACCATCGTAATCCCGCCACCTAATGTGACTGGGGTGCTGCATATGGGCCATATGTTAAATAATACCATACAAGATGTTCTTATTCGTCGCGCACGTTTAAAGGGCTATAACGCCTGTTGGGTGCCCGGTACAGACCATGCCTCCATTGCTACGGAAGCAAAAGTAGTAGCAAAACTCAAGGCTGAAGGCATTCATAAAGAAGATCTCACCCGAGAAGAATTTTTAAAACACGCGTGGGAATGGACCCATAAACACGGCGGAATTATATTAGAACAACTTAAGAAATTGGGTGCTTCTTGCGATTGGGAGCGCACCAAGTTTACGATGGACGACAACATGTCGCAGTCGGTACTAAAAGTTTTCGTAGACCTTTATAACAAAGGAATGATTTACCGTGGCTATCGTATGGTTAATTGGGATCCACAAGCAAAAACCACCCTGAGCGATGAAGAGGTAAATTACGTTGAAAAACAGGGTAGTTTGTACTATTTGAACTACGCCATTGAAGGATCTAACGAATTTTTAACCATTGCAACCACACGACCAGAAACTATCTTGGGCGATACCGCTATTTGTATCAACCCCAATGATGAACGATTTGCCCACCTAAAAGGGAAAAAAGCAATAGTGCCTATCTGTAACCGCGTAATACCCATTATTGAAGACGAATATGTAGACATGGAATTTGGTACAGGTTGCCTGAAGGTAACCCCTGCCCATGATGAAAATGATAAGGTGCTTGGAGACAAACACAGCTTGGAAGTAATCGATATTTTTAACGACGATGCTACGCTGAATAGCTTCGGAATGCATTATGAAGGAAAAGACCGTTTTGCAACCCGCAAGGAAATCGTTGCAGAGCTAACCGAAATGGGCGTATTGGCAAAAACCGAACAACACACCAATAAAATTGGAACGAGTGAACGTACAGGTGCGGTTATTGAACCTAAATTAAGCGACCAGTGGTTTTTGAAAATGAAAGACCTGGCGCAACCAGCGTTAGATGCTGTACTCGAAAAGGACGTAAATTTGGTTCCTGAAAAGTTTGTAAATACCTACCGCCACTGGATGGAAAATGTTCGCGATTGGAATATTTCACGACAATTATGGTGGGGACAACAAATTCCGGCTTATTTCTATGGCGATGGGAAAGAAGATTTTGTGGTAGCTGAAACGATCGAGGAAGCGTTAGCATTAGCAAAAAATAAAACTGACAACGACCAACTACAGGCTACCGACTTACGTCAAGACCCAGATGCATTAGATACTTGGTTTTCGTCTTGGTTATGGCCCATTAGCGTGTTTAACGGCATCTTAGAGCCAGACAACGAGGAGATAAATTATTATTACCCGACCAACGATTTGGTAACGGCACCTGAAATTCTGTTTTTCTGGGTAGCCCGAATGATTATTGCTGGGTATGAATACCGCGATGAAAAACCATTTACGAATGTGTATCTCACAGGGATTGTTCGTGACAAGCAACGTCGTAAGATGAGCAAAAGCCTGGGGAATTCTCCCGATCCGATTGGTTTAATGGATCAGTACGGGGCAGATGGAGTTCGTGTAGGGATGTTGCTAAGTTCACCTGCTGGAAACGATTTGATGTTCGATGAAGACCTCTGTAAGCAAGGGAGTGGCTTCGTAAATAAAATTTGGAATGCTTATCGGTTGATAGATGGATGGGAAGTTTCTGAGACTGAAAAATCTACCGAAGCTGCAACTATTGCACTTCAGTGGTACCGAAGTAAATTTCAGAAAACATTGGCAGAGATTGAAGACCATTATGGCAAATATCGAATTAGCGATGCCCTGATGGCTACTTACAAATTGATATGGGACGACTTTTGCTCTTGGTTGCTAGAAATGGTGAAACCCGAATACGGGAAACCAATAGCTTCGGAAACCTACGCTGAGGTGATTTCAATTTTGGAAGATAATTTGAAAGTATTGCATCCGTTTGTACCATTCATTTCAGAAGAAATCTGGCAACATATTGCGAAACGTTCTCCTGAAGAGGCACTGATTGTAGCCGAATGGCCCAAGACTGAAGTTTTTGATGAAAAGCTGAACAAGCAATTCGAATTTGCCGCTGAGGTGATTTCGGGTATTCGTACCATTCGCAAACAGAAAAACATCTCTTTTAAAGATGCAATTGAACTTTCTGTCATCAACAATGAAAGGGGAACAGACCATTTTGATGCAGTTATTACCAAATTGGGGAATATTTCGACATTGAATTATGTTTCTGAAGCTGTAGAGGGAGCGCTCACTTTCCGAGTGAAGTCGAATGAATACTTTGTGCCCATAGCTGGTGCGATTAACGTAGAAGAAGAAATTGCTAAACTTTCCGAAGAACTAAAATACACAAAAGGGTTCTTAAAAAGTGTACAAAAAAAATTGGGCAACGAACGTTTTGTGGCAGGTGCTCCTGAAAAGGTAGTGGCTATGGAAAAGCAAAAAGAAGCGGATGCGTTGGCAAAAATTGAAACGATTAAGGCAAGTTTAAAGGGGTTGCAATAGTTTTTCCTCGCTATTTCCGATACAAAAAATACTGGTTTACCGCATCAATGTAAGCTTGTTTTGCTTCATCTTGGGTCATATCCCGATTTTGAAAGAGTGCGTTTGTTTTAAAAGCACTGATTAGGGGGTTGCCACCACTGGGTCTTCCCTCGCTATTGGTGGCTCGTTTGTAGTAGGCGTAGAGGCGTAACAACACATCTGCGGGGAAGGGCTCGGTGTGCTCGTTTATACTTTGCACTGCTTTCTGAAAGGCAATATCGAGCGCTTTACTGGTCATCTGCTTATTTTTCGGCTAGAACGGTAATTCCTCCTTTTACCTTTTGGTTTAATGTTACATTTACTTTGGTTCCTACAGGAAGATAGACATCTACCCGTGATCCAAATTTTATAAAGCCACTATCGGCAGTTTGCTCGGCCACAGCTCCTTCTTCGGCATAATTTACAATGCGTTTTGCCAAAGCGCCGGCTATTTGCCTGTGCAATACATCGCCAAATTGATCTGATTTTACCACTACTGTGGTGCGTTCATTTTCTTCACTCGATTTTGGGTGCCAAGCCACCAAGTATTTGCCGGGATGGTATTTGCTATACACAATTTCTCCACCCACGGGATATCGTGTTACATGTACGTTTAGAGGCGACATAAATACAGATATCTGCAAACGCTTGTCTTTAAAATATTCTTTTTCGAATACTTCTTCTATCACCACTACTTTTCCGTCTACCGGTGACAACACTTGCTCGGTACTGGTTAAAAATTTACGTCGCGGATTTCGGAAAAATTGAAGAATCAAAATCAGGAACACAACCAATGTAAGTATCAGCCCGCCGCGAACGAGGGAGTTTCCAACAAAATGGTTTACCACCAAACTGAGCAGCACCACAATGGCCAGTGTAAAGAATATTATTTTCGTTCCTTCTTTATGAAACATACGCTACAATTAATAAAAATGCATAAATAAACGGACTCGCATACATAATGCTGTCTAGCCGGTCATAGAGTCCGCCGTGTCCCGGCATCAAATTTCCACTATCTTTTACGCCTGCTTGGCGTTTAAATTTTGACTGAATCAGGTCGCCAATGGTTCCAAATACAGAGGCAATGAGCGCTAAACAAAGCCATACCCACAACGGATAAAATTCTGTGAACTTAAAGATAATAAAAGCTGCCAAAAGAGAACCGCCAATGCCTCCCAAAAATCCTTCTACTGTTTTCTTTGGCGAAATGCGTTCTAATAATTTACGCTTTCCGAAGTTTTTACCTACCATATACGCGGCGCTGTCGTTACTCCATACCAATAAGAACACACCTATGATGAGACGGGGTAAGAATTCTTCCTGCTGAAAGGGGATGAGTGTCAAGAATACAAATCCGCTAATTACATAGAATATAACTACGATGTATTTCTTTTTTTCAAACATGGGGATTTTGGAAGTCCACAATACATCTTTCAGTAAAAACAGGTTGACAAAACAGGCGAGTATCAGGTAAAGGTACACGGCGTTATCATCGAAAATTTCATAACTCAAAAAATAGAGGGCAGCCAACAATAAGGCGTATGCTAGGTAACTGCGAAGGTGTACTAATTTTAAAAATTCAGAGAGGGTAATTGTGCCCAGGATAAGGAAGAGTACCATGAACCATTCGTGTGAGGTGTACATCGAGAAGATGATGATTGCGGCATACAGTAGTCCCGAAATGGTTCGAACAATAAGTTCCTTCATAAATTAGAGGTCTTCCAGTAGCAGCAAATATAGGTTTTTTGTGCTACTTCCATAACTCATAAAGTCCTTTTCTTTATTGCTTTCGAAGTCTTGTATGGTTGTAATATTGCTCGGAATTTTCCCCTTGCAGTGGTTTTTAATAATACGCAAGCCTTCGCTAATCGTGTCAACCAATTGGCTGGTAGTGGCAAAGATTACAATATTGTCTGGAAGTTCGTGTAGTTTTTTCTCTTTCATCTGGTTGGAAGAAAGTAATATAGAGCCATTGTTAGCCACCAAACTTTCACAGGTGGAGAGGAAAAAGGTGGTATTGGCTTTTTTGCTGAAGGTTAAATTGAAACCGTCAAAGCGAGAGGTTAGTTGTTCATTGATACAAAATACGTCTTTTTCGTACCAATCGTTTTCAAGTAAAATATTGTCGAACGACTCAAGTGCCTCCTCCATATTTTCACAATAGAGAAATTTTCCACCGTTCTTGTTGAAATTATAGGTGAATTTTTCATCTATAGGAAGTTTCTCTTCAGGGTAATACTTCCCATGATCGGTCTTTTTTTTGGAAGCCGACTGTTTTCCGGGATTTAAAAGTCTTTTAAAGAGACTCATGGTGACGATCTATTGAGGAGTTCAGACATCGATTTACTTCAAATATAAAGAATCTATTCTGAAGTTCACACATGTTGCGTGAACGTTTACTACCATACAACGACAATTACTCATCGCCTATTGTGGTAGTAGATTCTGTTAAAGGCACTTCTGCCGGTTTTTTAAATGGGCGCTCACCAAAGATGCGTTCGAGACTCTCTTTAAAGATCACTTCCTTTTCGAGTAATTCTTCGGCCAACAAGGTAAGTTTGTCCTTGTTGTCTTCTAGCAACTTAATGGCGCGTTGGTACTGTTCTTCAATCATTGCTGAAATTTCCTTATCGATCATTTCAGCTGTTTTTTCACTATACGGCTTACTGAAATTGTAGTCAGATTGCCCAGAAGAATCATAGTAGGTAAGGTTTCCTATTTTGTCATTCAGACCATAAATAGTGACCATCGCTCTTGCTTGTTTGGTTACTTTTTCCAAATCGCTCAAGGCTCCTGTTGAAATTTTATTGAATATCACCTTTTCAGCAGCACGCCCACCCATGGTGGCACACATTTCATCCAGCATTTGCTCCGGACGAACAATAAGGCGTTCTTCAGGCAAGTACCAAGCGGCTCCTAACGATTGTCCTCTAGGTACAATAGTCACTTTTACCAATGGGGCTGCGTGTTCTAGCATCCAACTCACGGTAGCATGTCCAGCTTCGTGAAAAGCGATCGCTTTTTTCTCGTCTGGTGTAATGATCTTGTTCTTCTTTTCGAGTCCGCCCACAATTCTATCTACCGCATCCAAGAAATCTTGTTTGGTTACCGCTTTCTTTTCTTTTCTAGCGGCTATAAGAGCTGCTTCGTTACAAACATTCGCAATGTCTGCTCCAGAAAAACCAGGGGTTTGCTTCGCTAAAAAGTCGGTATCGAGTGAGTCGTCTTGAACGATAGGGCGTAAGTGAACTTCAAAAATTTCTTTACGTTCCCGCACGTCTGGCAGGTCTACATAAATTTGTCTGTCAAATCTACCAGCACGCATCAATGCTTTGTCAAGTACATCGGCACGGTTGGTTGCAGCCACAACAATTACGTTGGTGTTGGTTCCAAAACCGTCCATTTCAGTTAACAGTTGGTTCAGTGTGTTTTCGCGCTCATCGTTAGAGCCAGAGAAGTTATTTTTTCCTCGTGCACGACCAATGGCGTCAATTTCATCTATAAAAATAATGGAAGGTGATTTTTCTTTTGCTTGCTTAAAGAGGTCACGCACACGTGATGCACCTACCCCTACAAACATTTCAACAAAGTCTGATCCAGACAGTGAGAAAAACGGCACTTGTGCTTCTCCAGCAACGGCTTTTGCCAATAATGTTTTACCCGTTCCAGGAGGGCCTACTAACAATGCCCCTTTTGGGATTTTACCCCCGAGAGAGGTGTATTTGTCTGGATTTTTTAAGAAATCTACAATTTCTTGTACTTCTTCCTTGGCACCTTCTAGTCCTGCGACATCCTTGAATGATGTTTTTACATCGGTCTTTTCGTCGAACAATTTGGCTTTCGATTTACCGATGTTGAAAATCTGTCCGCCAGCTCCACCTCCAGCACCCGCAGACATTCTGCGCATGATAAAGATCCAAATACCTATAATTACTGCGAAGAAAATAATAGACGGTAAGAATTCGGCGAGCAAGTTGGTTTCAGTATCCCAGACAACCTTGGTGTTCAGATCGTTTTCTTCTTTAATATTATTTAGATCGTTTTCAAAATTCTGTAGGTCTCCAAACTCAAATTGGTATGCGGCCTCGTTCGCGCCAGAAGAGAGCAAGTTGTTGCTGCGTTTGCTTTTGTGCTCTTCTTGTTGCGCTGCTTCTGGGGTGAGGTAGATTTTTGCAACTTTTTTGTTTACGATCTCTACTTTTTCAATATCGCCTTGCTTCAGATATTTCTGGAAATCGGCTTGTGTAGTTTTTGCGGGTTGCGTTAGGCCTCCTCCAAAAACTTGGCTGAAAAGAATTACAGCAATAAATATGATGGCATAGACCCAATAATAATTAAATCTGGGTTTACGCGCTTCGGGTTTTTTATTTTCTTTAGCCATACGGCGTGTGTCTTTTTTTAATAAGTGGTTTCTATTTTCACAGTTTTAGCATCGCCCCAAAGGCCTTCAATATCGTAGAATTCGCGGATGTGTTTCTGAAACACATGCACGACAATATGCACATAATCCATTAAGATCCATTCTGCATTTTCCGTTCCTTCAATGTGCCATGCTTTTTCCTGAATGCTTTTGCTAACTGTTTTTTGTATGGAGTTTACGATAGCATTTACCTGTGTGTTCGAGGTTCCATCGCAAATAATGAAGTAATCACAAACGGTATTTTCAATCTCCCTAAGGTCCAAAATTTCAATATTTTGTCCTTTAACTTCTTCAATACCTTTAACAATATGGGCAACGAGTATGTCTGTGTTTTTTTCTTTTTCTGACATTCAAAAATTTTATTTGTGCAAAGTTATCACTTTTTTGTTTCTTTAGCGTGATACACCTTAGCAAGTAACTAATAAATACAATGTATTGAATATAATCAAACTTAATGCCATTGGTTCTACCAATTCGTACCTAAAACAACTTGCTGCCACCACATCATTAACTGATGAAGTTGTGGTGGTGGCAACCCAACAGGAATCGGGGAGGGGGCAACAAGGCGCATTTTGGCAAAGTGAAGCGGGTAAAAGCCTTACCTGTAGCCTGTTCAAGAGGTTTGAGGGATTTCCGCTAGAACATCAGGCACGTCTTAATTTTGCGGTTTCTTTAGCGCTTTTAGATGTGTTGGAGACATACGGAATTCCTAAGATTTCTGTGAAATGGCCTAACGACATTATGTCACGACAACAAAAGTTGGCAGGGATCCTCATCGAAAATACGGTACAACGCGGCAACCTAACTTCCACAGTGGTTGGTGTTGGTTTAAATGTAAATGAAGAATCTTTCAACGCGTTGCCCCAAGCCACATCGATGCTTCTGGCCAGTGGCCAACGTTATAATCTAGAGGAAGTACTACAAAAAGTTGCCACGGAAATTTTTAAAGTGTTCAAGGAGATTACCACAATAAAAACGAATGAACTGAAAAAACGATACGAAGCGAGATTGTTCCGCAAGGGGATAGTGTCTACTTTTGAAGTAGCCGGTGTGAAGAAAAACGGTCAGATCATTGGAGTTACAGAATCTGGTATGCTTCAAGTAGCGCATGAAGACGATGCGATTGCCACCTATGGATTGCGAGAGATAAAGCTGCTATTTTAAACCTTCTCCAGATTTGTGGCCAGGGTTTCCATAAATTTTGTAATCGGGCCTTTAATCATCATTTTCATCATTGGATTGAAATCTCCTTCAAATAACAATTCTATTTCAGATGTTGTATCTGAGACTTCGGCTATATTTCCAGTAAGGGTAAACGGAAGTTTATCGCTCATAGCTCCCAAAACTACTTGATTGGGCGGTGTCACCTCTTTTACTTCCAAAGCGATTTCGGGCATTCCCTTCAAGGCAAATACAAAGGCTTTTTCATTAATCACCTCAAACTTGCTCGTGTTTTCGGGCATTAGTTGTTCAAAATTTTTGACATCGGCCAAGAAGGTACAAAGCTCATCAGCAGATTTTTGAACGGTTACTTTTTTACTTTCAATTTTCATAATTTTTTCTTCGGAAATATTAATTAGTGCGCAACATTAGGGTTCCAATTGGCGGGATTTTCGCGCCAGCTTGCCAATACCGAAGCTTCATCAGTACTGATATAGTTCGATTTTTCAGCTTGTACCAACAAGCTTTCGTAGTTGCTCAGTGTGTTCAGCGTTATGTTAGCGTCTTTAAAATTATCTTGTGCTGTTTGGAAACCGTACGAGAAAATAGCAAGCATCCCTTTTACATGCACATTCGAATCTTTTAAAGCTTCAACAGCCATTAAACTACTCTTGCCCGTACTAATAAGATCTTCAATTACCACCACATTGCTTCCTTTTTCTATATGGCCTTCAATTTTGTTTTGGCGTCCGTGTTTTTTTGCTTCTGGGCGTACATAACAAAACGGCACATTAAGGTAGTCTGCAACCAGTATGCCAATTCCGATGGCACCAGTGGCCACTCCTGCAATTGCATCTGGTTTTCCATACAATTCTTCTACTTGCTTTGCCATTTGCTCACGCAGGTAGTTGCGAATCATTGGGTATGAAAGAGTTATGCGATTGTCGCAGTAAATAGGCGATTTCCATCCCGAGGCCCACGTAAAAGGGTTTTGTGGTTGCAATTTTATTGCATTAATTTGCAACAGTAGTTCAGCAGTTTTTTGTGCTGTTTCTTTATGTAAAATCATTTTGCAAATGTATAAAGTTTTTGTCAAAGAAATTCCGATCATTTTGTCTACTGAAAAAAATATCGGAAAGCAGTACAAGTCTATTCCATTAAAGCTCGCGAGGTTAAAAAAAATCATCAAGAAAATAAATAACGGCCAGTTGTTTTATGTTAACCTGTATCATAAAAACCCCGAAAAGTTAGAACGATTTTTATTCAAGAAATTAAAAGTTGTTGAGGCTGGTGGCGGAATGGTCTTTAATGATAAAAAGGAAATATTATTCATTCGGCGTAACTCTAAATGGGACCTTCCGAAGGGAAAAAAAGAAAAAGGTGAAACTCATGAAGAAGCCGCTATTCGTGAAACCATGGAAGAAACAGGGGTGCAAGATTTAGAGGTAAAGCGGTTTATTACAAAAACGTACCATGTGTTTAAGCGCAACGATAAATACCGACTTAAAGTTACCTATTGGTACGAAATGTATACCTCATACGACGGTGAATTGGTTCCTGAAACCAATGAAGGGATTAAAAAAGTTCGATGGAAAAACTTTGAAAAAACCCAAAAGGCCCTTCAAGATTCGTATGAAAATATAAAACTCCTATTTCCGAAGGAATATTTAACCACCCACCCGAATGATCGGATAACGTAAATGGGCCGCCTCATAATTAGGCGATTGTTTGTGTATCCAATCTAGTTGTGCAAACCAATTGGCATTAAAATCGGGTTCTGCAGCCTTTTTTGCTTCGAAATCGGCTTTAATGTTCGGATTGGTATTTAGGAATTCAACTGCTTTATCTTCCCATACGTAGGGTGAAAATCCTTCTTTTTGTTGCAAAATAGTATCGAAGAAATTCCAATTAAAGAATGAATCGGTTGCCGAGGGCTCTAAGGTTTCCAGCAGGTAACGCACCCCGTCTTGTTGGGTGTTAAAAATGTAATCTCCCTTTTTAAGTGCAACTTCTTCTTCTGAAACATCCACAGTAGTGTTATAATGAAGGTAATGGCCTTCGTACGGGCTGTTACGAGTTTTATAGTCTTTTATATGATATACTTCTGCTGTGATTACCGTGTCTTTTTGAACAACATCATAGCTTATCTTGTTCTTTTTTAGCAATTCTATGACATTCCAGTACCCCTGCGGAACGATATATTGTTCAGGTATGGTAATACTATCAACGGCTTTAAAGGTATTATAATAAGTCACGTCTCGGGCATAGGGTTTGGTGCGGTCAAATTTTAGGCGTTGTGCGCCTGTTAATTCGCTTGGGAGCATTTCAGCTTCAAACCCTTTAAAATTGAGGGTTTTGGTTTGGGTGCTATCTACACGCCATTGAATGGGGTAGTAAGAGCCCACTTTATAACGGTCGGCGTCTATTTTTCTCAGGTTTTTTACTACGGAAACATCCTCGTCAATAATTTTTATAAACTGTTTCATTAATTCGTAGGTTCCTTCTACACGTTGCTTATAAGGTTTCAGCATATGTGTTTCTACCATCATGCCTACGGTTCCGAAAAGCGTTGTATACCCTGTTGAATACCTTGGAGAATCCATAAACTGTGTAAAACCTTTTTCTGGTGATTGGTTGAAAACATTTACATACGGAGTGATGTCCCACTGTTCTTTAGCTAGGCTATCTTCCAATTTTGGCATAAGAGATGTGTGTAAATACTTGCCCAATTGGCCTCCTAACTTATTGTGCTGGGTAAATAGATGGGTGAGTGTATATTGGTAATCTGCACCATTGCTTACATGGTTATCTATAAAATAGTCAGGTTTCACGATTCTGAAAAGGTTTGCGAATGCCCTTGCGTTTTTGGTGTCTGCTTTTATAAAGTCACGGTTCAGATCGTAGTTTCTTGCATTTCCTCTAAAACCATACGATTTCGGACCATTTTGGTTGGTGCGCGTAGTGCTGTTTCTATTTAGGGCACCTCCTATATTATATATAGGTATTACCGCAATGATGGTATTTTCTGGAGTTTCAATTTTTCCTTGCGCCAAATCTCGTATGAGCAGCATAGAAGCGTCTATACCATCGCTTTCGCCTGGATGAATACCGTTGTTTACCAATAAAATGCTTTTTTCATCAGCACGTGAAAATTCTGATTCAAATGTACGATTTGGATTGAAGGTGACAAGGTGTAAGGGTTGACCGCTATCGGTTTTCTGCATATCGTAAATCGCCACCGAATTAAAGGTTTCTGACAGTTCTTTGTAGAATTTGATTACATCATTATATTCTGGAGTTTCGGTTCCGTTAGAGGTTTCAAATACCGTTTCAAAATTGGATTCTGTTTGCTCAGTTTTTTTGTTACATTGTATAAAAAGAATCGTAATTATGAGGTAGAAATGTATCTTATTTACTGCCATTGCTGTGGTTTGAAGGTGTTTGTGTACTTTCAAAAGTAGCTCCAAAAATCAAAAAAAATAATTATTTTTTGTGTAAATTACGTATAGAATGTTATATTTGGTTTTTAATATTAAACTTTAATACATAATTATTATGAAAAAATTTACTTTAATGATGGCTGCTGCTGCCATGACAATGTCAGCATACGCACAAACAACTTACACGCAAAGTGTTAATCCAACCGACGCTGGTACGGGTGGTGTAGCATGCTGGAACAGTGGTAATGGTGAATACAGAGATAATGCATTCGCTAGAACTTACAGCTTAGAAGAAGATTTTGGTGTTGACCAAAATTTTCAGATTACTCAAGTAGAGTTTGGACAAGGTACTGGTGATGAAGGTACTCCTGCTCAGATTAACATTTACACGGTAAACAACGAGAACTTAGGTGCTGCTGCGTTTACACTTATTTCTTCTACTGATATTATTTTAAGTGCTGCAAATGACGGTACTGTAGTAGTAGAAGATGTTGATCCTGCTGTGATCCCAGTTGGAGAAATTGCTGCTATCGAGCTTTTCGTTCCAGACTCAGGAACAAATATCAACATGAGATTTTTCCCAGGATTTAACACAGACGGTCAATTGAATACTGCTTGGTTACGTTCTGACGGAACTGGAACTGGTGGAACAAACGTTGGATGTGAGATTCCTTACACTGACTCAAACACTATCGTTGCAGATCCACAAGAGTACATTATCAACATTACTGGTGATGTAGTATTAGGAGTTGGAGACAACTTAGCTGATGTGGTATCTATTTTCCCTAACCCAGCTCAAAATGAGTTGAACGTAAACATTCCTTCAACTATCGAAGTTGAGGCTGTGTCTATGTATGACATCTTAGGAAAAGATACTGGTGTTCAGTACAACAACGGAACTATCGATTTGTCTAACCTTGCAAGAGGTGTGTACATCTTAAACGTTAGAACTTCTGCTGGTACGTTAACTGAGAAAATCGTTAAGCAATAAGCTTAGGTGTTTTAAACACATTACGAAAATGAAGAAAGCCCTGCATAACTGCAGGGCTTTTTTTTATCGTTAATATATCATCAGCCTTAACTTTTTTCTGTCAACTTATACTCGCCTTAGGCTTTGTTTTTGAAATAGTTTCCATACAAGCATTGCAAATAGGCGAAGCTAATTTTGTTAGACAGATTCAGTTTGTCTAACACCGACCCTATCTGTAGATTATGTTGTAGCGGCTAATTTTACTTCAGAATTACTTGTGTTCTTAACGATAATCGAAATAAGAGAATAGCTACCATATGTAATCTAATGGTGTCAATAGAACTCGCGTTGTGTGTTAAATGTGTTGCCAGTGTTATATAAAAAAAAGCCTTTGGTGTACGTTATACCAAAGGCTTTGTTTATGTTTCAAGGGGTTCCCTTATCCGTTCATAGAAATCAGGAATTCTTCGTTGTTTTTAGTTTGCTTAAATCTATCGTTGATAAATTCCATAGCTTCTACAGGGTTCATGTCTGCAAGGTACTTTCGCATCACCCACATACGCTGTATGGTGTTTTCATCAAGTAATAGGTCGTCTCTACGTGTGCTTGAAGAAGTGAGGTCGATAGCTGGGAAAATACGTCGGTTCGAGATTTTTCGATCCAGTTGTAATTCCATGTTACCCGTTCCTTTAAATTCTTCAAAAATCACCTCATCCATCTTGCTTCCTGTTTCGGTAAGTGCCGTCGCGATGATACTTAATGAGCCGCCGTTTTCAATATTACGGGCCGCACCAAAGAATCGTTTCGGTTTGTGAAGTGCATTGGCATCTACACCACCACTCAAAATCTTTCCACTTGCAGGCTGTACCGTATTGTATGCTCTTGCAAGTCGGGTAATAGAATCTAATAGAATCACCACGTCATGGCCACATTCAACCAAACGCTTGGCCTTGTCTATCACAATATTTGCAACGCGCACGTGTTCTGTAGCTTCTTTGTCAAAAGTAGAAGCTACCACTTCACCACTTACATTACGTTGCATATCGGTTACCTCTTCAGGTCGCTCATCAATTAATAGGATGATCTGATATACTTCAGGGTGGTTGGCTGCAATTGCGTTGGCAATATCTTTCAGCAACATTGTTTTACCCGTCTTCGGTTGTGAAACAATCATTCCACGTTGTCCTTTCCCTATTGGGGCAAACAAATCGATAATTCGAGTAGAAATAGTACTCTGCTTTTCAGCAATATTGAATTTTTCCTGCGGAAATAATGGTGTTAAATGCTCGAAAGACACACGGTCGCGTACCACATTCGGATTTAAACCATTAATTTTATTCACCTTGATAAGCGGGAAATATTTTTCACCTTCTTTTGGTGGGCGAACTTCACCCAACACCGTATCTCCAGTTTTTAAACCAAATAAACGAATCTGTGATTGTGACACATAAATATCGTCTGGAGACGAAAGGTAATTGTAATCACTAGAACGTAAAAAACCATAGCCATCTTGCATGATGTCTAGTACTCCTTCGCTTTCTATGATGCCGTCAAATTCGTAGTCAGGCTCTTTATAACGGTTGCGGGTGTCTTTGTTGCCGTTGTTTTTTTGCTGATTGCCACCTCGGGAATTTCGATTGTCGTTTCGATTGTCATTCCTGTTATCATTGCGGTTCGAACCTTTGTTCGAATCAGACTTCTGGTTGCGCTGTTTGTTGTCGCTACTGTCTTTTTTGTCGTGAGATTGTTGTCTCGAATTCGACTTTGAAGACGATTTGTTCGTGTCACCCTTCGAATTTGAACGCTGATTGCTTTTTCCGGCATCATCTTTTTTCGAAGTGTCGCTACTGTCTTTTTTGTCGTTCTGTTGGCTCCGGTTGTTACTGCGGGGAGCACGAGACTTCTGATTCGACGGTTTTTTGTCTGTATTTTCTTTGTTGTCTTTGTTGTCTGCCCCATCGGAAGGAGCATCATCTGCCACAACAGCTTTAACAGCTTTTGGATTGGCAGCTTGGTAGTCTAGTATTTGGTATACGAGATCTAATTTTTTTAAACTTCTGTACTTTGGTACTTTGAGTGTTTTTGCGAGTTCCTGCAGCTCAGGAAGTTTTTTTGCTTTTAATTCTGAAATTTCTAACATGTAAATGAATAATGTTTATTTGATTGTAAAAAATCGTTTCTTTTGAAGATATTTTTTTGAGAAATAATTTTGAAGACTAAGTAACCTTTATTGAGGTGGTTACGAAGAGGTGCTACAATGATACGACAATATTTTAAATTGAAGGGTTAAAACTTTCAAAAAGAAACCTTATTTTTGCTTCCACAACAACAGCGAAGCGATGTTACAACGTATTCAAACCATTTATATGATACTTTCCGCCTTGGTTATGGCGTGTTTGTATATTTGGTTTCCTAGCATTACCGATGCAGAAGGTATGGTTGTGATAGCGCGTGACGAATATTTGGTTTTCGGTCTTATATTTGTTTCAATCGCGTTGGCTGTGATTTCAATTTTGAGTTTTAAGAAGCGGCAGTTACAATTTGTACTAAACCGTTTAAACATCATATCAAACTTTGTATTACTGGGAGTTTTCGTATATAGGTCGCTAAAGGTATCCGGAGAAACGTTGGTTTCTGAGAAGGGTATTGGGGTGTTACTTCCTATCATCTCTATCGTTTTTTTAGTGCTGGCCAATAAGGCCATCAAAAAGGATGAAGATCTCGTAAAATCTGTAGACCGATTACGTTAAACTATTGCTTAGTATTATTAGTGCAAGACCCTCGAAGAATGCCATCTTCGAGGGTTTTTTGTTTCTTATCTCGGCAACTCGATTACTTCTAGGTTTTTTATTTCCCTGCCGCTAATCTCAAATCGCAACATGGTGCGCACCTGATGGAAGCCATGTTTCCCAATAGCGCCTGGGTTCATGTGCAGTAGATTCAATTTTTTATCGGGCATTACCTTGAGAATATGCGAATGCCCCGTAATAAACAACCTCGGCGTGTCTCGCCTTATTTCTTCACGGATACGCGGATTATATTTACCCGGATACCCGCCAATATGGGTGATCCAAACCGAGACTTCCTCACACATAAATCGATTGTCCAGCGGAAACTCAGCTCTTGCTTCTGAACTGTCAATATTTCCATAAACAGCTTGCAAAGGCTTCAATTTTTTGATCGTATCGGTCACTTTTAAATCGCCAATATCACCCGCATGCCACACTTGATCTGCCTGCCGTACATATTTTAAAACAGTTTCGTCTATAAAACTATGGGTGTCACTAAGTAGGAGTATTTTAGTCAAAAGAAATTCTTTTTCGGCAAAGATAAAGTTTAATAAGGTGATGAGTTGACGAGCCGTAACATTAAAATTTATTTTCACAACCCACTTCGCACTTCGCACTTCACCACTCAATCTCAACTCTCTTTCGTATTTTAGCTGAAATTTTAAATCTTCATTTTGCGTTATTTTATTGAAATAGCCTACAACGGGACCCCTTACCATGGCTGGCAGATACAACCTGACGCCATTAGCGTACAGCAAGTTTTGGAAGAAACCCTTTCTACGTTTTTCCGAAGTGCTATAAAAGTGACTGGGGCAGGGAGAACAGATACTGGAGTACACGCCCGGCAATTGTATGCGCATTTCGACTTTGAAAATATCCCAAATATTGAAGAAACCATTTTTAGGTTAAACTCGTTTCTACCCAAAGCCATTGCGGTACAATCTTTAAGACGAGTACTAGACGAAGCCCATGCCCGATTTGACGCATCGCAGCGAGAATACGAATATTTAATTTCGCTACAAAAAGATCCGTTTGCTGAAAAATTAACGCATCAACTTTTCCAAACCCCTGATATTGACCTCATGAACCTAGCGGCAGAAATGCTATGCGACTATAGCGATTTTCAATGCTTTTCGCGTTCAAACACTGATGTAAAAACCTACATTTGTACCATTACCAAAGCGTTTTGGGAAATAGATGGCAATCGGTTGCGTTTTACAATAGCAGCCGACCGTTTTTTACGAAATATGGTGCGGGCCATTGTAGGAACCTTGCTGGATGTTGGATTTGGAAAAACAACACTAGAAGAACTACAACAAATCATTGAAAGTAAAGATAGGAGCAGGGCAGGAGCTTCGGCACCAGCACATGGGCTCTACCTCACTAAAGTAAGCTATCCAAACACTATCTTTGTAAAAAAATAAATCTAGAATCATAGGTGCTATGGCGAAAGAATCAGGAAAGGCATTCGATTTTAAATTGTTCAAAAGACTGTTGGCATTTACCAATGCGTATCGTGGTACCTTCTATTTTGTGGCATTTGCTGCCATTGCCATGTCGGGTCTCGCGGTTTTAAGTCCGCACCTGCTGCGACTTGCCATAGACAACGCCATGTTCAATCGGGATTTACCGTTGTTGCAGTACTACCTGATGCTTATGCTTGGAGTACTCGTGCTTGAGGTGTTTTTTCAGCTATCCTTTATTTATTATGCCAATTGGTTGGGCCAAAATGTCATCAAAGACATACGCGTAAAACTGTTCAAACTCATGACCAGTTTTAAAATGAAATATTTCGACAAAAGTGCGGTGGGAAGACTAACAACCCGTGCCGTAAATGATATCGAGACTATTTCTTCCATATTTAGCCAAGGGCTGTTTATGATCATCAGCGATTTGCTAAAAATGCTTACCATTGCCGGTGTAATGTTGTATATGAGTTGGCGACTGTCACTTATTGTATTCGCTATATTACCGCTCATTATATATGCCACACGTGTATTTCAGAGAGCGATGAAAGTGGCTTTTGAAGAAGTGCGGAACCAAGTGGCCAATCTTAATTCATTTGTACAAGAGCGCATTACGGGAATGAAAATCGTACAGATTTTTACACGTGAAGAAACCGAATACAAGCGTTTTATTGATATCAACCAAAAACATAAAAAAGCATGGGTGAAGACGGTTTGGTATAACTCCATCTTTTTCCCTATTGCTGAAATGGCCTCGAGTATTGCCATTGGGCTCATAGTTTGGTATGGCGGACTTAATGCTGCGGAAGGCGGAGTGATTACGCTCGGTATTGTGACGGCTTTTATTCAGTACTCACAAATGTTATTCAGGCCGTTACGTCAAATTGCCGATAAATTCAATACGCTGCAAATGGGGATGGTGGCTGCCAATCGCGTATTCGGAATTTTAGATACCAAGTCGCATATCTCAAATGAAGGAGAAAAAGTATTAACTGATGCGAAAGGAGCCATTGCTTTTGAAAACGTTCGGTTTGGGTATAACGAAAAAGAAGAAGTGATCAAAGATATTTCTTTTAAGGTGTATCCGGGCGAAACCATCGCGATAGTTGGGGCTACCGGAGCGGGAAAATCTACCATCATCAATTTACTGAACCGTTTCTATGAGATCAATAGCGGAACTATAAAAGTAGATCGGGTAGATATAAAAGAATATACGCTTGCGTCGTTGCGCAGCCAAATAGCCGTGGTGCTTCAAGATGTGTTCTTATTTGCCGATACCATATTGAACAACATCACCTTAAACGATACAAACATTTCCGAAGAAGAAGTTATTGAGGCCGCTAAAGCCATTGGTGTACATAAATTTATCACTTCACTACCCAATGGGTACCATTACAATGTAAAAGAACGGGGAAGCATGCTTTCTTCAGGGCAACGCCAGCTGATTGCTTTTTTACGCGCTTATGTGAGTAACCCTAGTATTTTAATCTTAGACGAAGCAACGTCATCAGTCGATTCGTATTCTGAAGAGATGATACAGGCCGCAACCGATAAAATCACACAAGGGCGTACGTCTATCGTTATTGCCCACCGTTTGGCGACGATTAAAAAGGCAGACAAAATCTTGGTGATGGACGCCGGTAAAATAGTTGAGTCTGGCACCCATTTGGAGTTGTTAGAACGCCCAGATGGGTATTACAAAAATCTTTACGAAGTCCAATTTATGACCGAAGAGGCGATATAGCTCGTTCCTTCTTGCGCTGCTTTCTGGGCTTCCATCATTTCTTGGAAATCAAGAACTCCAGTAAGCATCAAAATTATAAAGATACCAATCCATAATCCTACATATAATATCGAAGTTATTACCATAAAGAGTAGCGTTTTACCGATAATTTTCCCAAGTGATATTTGGTAGAAACTTTTGTAAACGTAAGCTGAATAAACGATAATTAGAGGGAACGAGAAGAAGTAAGTGTACTTAAAAAAGTTAATTCCTAAAAGCATGATTAGAATTCCAGGAAGAAAAGTGACAATACTAATATGTGCTTGAGAATAGGTTGCGATTATTAAATGGTGCAAATAATTGTTTCTACCACGGTAATTGAAGAATGTTAATTTGGCTAAAAGCGCATAAAATGGAATGAAGGCAAGATACATGATTGATTGGTATTCATACATAAAATCAAGCCAACTTGTATCCTGTAGCATGGGGTTGTCTTCTTGTCCCATCCAAGCCATATCCATGTTTTCTTGGAAAAATTTTTGCATTATAAAAAGAAACAATCCCGAAAGCGTAATGGCGAGTGCCAGATAATTTGCGACCCCTAAATGACGTTTTCTAACACCGTGAATGTAGCCATCAATTACAGCTCCTGGTCTTGCAAACATGTCCTTTATAGTACGTAAAATTAAATTGTTTTCTACATTGAAAAAACGCTCAGACATTTCATTGGCTAGGTACCTATAAGTTAATTGCTGGTCTACAATGCGGGCACCACAATTACCGCAAAACTTATCAGAGGGGGCTAGTTGCTTTTGGCAGTTCTTACATTCCATAGTTAATCTAGGTCTTGTTCAAGTTGTTCTTTAAGATCTTCTAAGTTTTCGTAGAGTACAAAATCTCCTTCTTTTAAGTATGAAATTTGCCCGTTCTCTTCACTCACCACCAAACACAAAGCATCGGTTTTTTCGGTGATCCCAACAGCGGCCCGGTGACGCAGGCCAAAACGTTGCGGAATACGTCTATCGTTACTCACAGGTAAAATAACACGGGTGGCGGTGATGGTATTTTCTTCAATAATCATGGCACCGTCGTGCAGCGGACTGTTTTTATAGAACACACTTTCAATAATGGGTTGGTTAACCTCCATTTTCATGGTGTCTCCAGAATTTTTAATAAAATCGAGGCTGTTGTTCCGTTTTATTACGATAAGGGCTCCAGTTTGCGATTTACCCATGTTTTCGCAAGCCTTCAAAATAGGCTCAAGGGTTGTGTTGCTTTCCTTTTCCGAAGAAAATAATTTTAGTTTTTTAAAAACCTTTCGCCTAGCGGTAAAATTAGTAGAGCCCAACATGAGTAGAAATTTCCTGATCTCTTGCTGAAAGACAACAATAAGCGCAAACATACCAACGCCTAAGAATCCGCCCAATATTTTACTCAGCAGTTCCATTTGGAGCAGCTCGGTAAGCCTCCAAATGGCATAAATAATAACGATACCTACAAAAATATTAATGGCTACAGTACCGCGCACCAACTTGTACAGATAATACATCAGGAATGCGGCTAGCACAATATCAATAATATCTATGACGCGTACATCGAAAAAATCCAAGGGCAGTGCAATTTAAGTTGGTTAAAGGTATAAAATTAGTCTGTATTGTACATTGCTTGCAACAGCATAACACATTCTTTGGCTTCTTTTACATCATGAACCCGCAAGATGGAAGCGCCTTTTTGTAAGGCAATGGTGTTGAGCACCGTCGTGCCGTTAAGGGCTTGGTCTGGTGTTATGCCTAAGGTTTTATAGACTGTCGATTTGCGTGAGAGTCCGACCAAGTACGGTACTTCAAGCGACTGGAATAGCTCGAGCGATTGCAACAATTGAAAATTATGATCTGCCGTTTTTGCAAATCCGAAGCCGGGATCTACCACAATATCATTAATACCCGCCGCCCTTGCTTCAGCTAATTTTTCAGAAAAATAATAAAGAACTTCTCTTGTAACATTTTCATAATGCGCTAAGGAAGCCATATTTTGCGGATTCCCCTTTAGGTGCATTAAAATATAGGGTACTTGCAATTGGGCAACGATGGCAAACATATTGAGGTCTAAACTACCGCCACTAATGTCGTTCACCATGGCTGCTCCAGCGGCTACTGCTTTTTCGGCAACGCTGCTGCGGAAGGTGTCTATAGAGAGGTACGTATTGGGAAATTCACGACGCAACGCTTCAATCACTGGAATAACACGTCCGGTTTCTTCGGCTACTGAAATATCTGTAGCGCCGGGCCTGGAGCTATACCCACCTATATCGAGTAAGGTGGCACCATCATTCACCATTTTTTCAGCCTTGGCAATCACATCTCTAAGTACTGTGGTATTGCCGCCGTCATAGAACGAATCTGGAGTAACATTAATGATTCCCATAATTTTGGGAACCGATAGGTCTAGTAAAGAACCCTTACAATTAAGTGTATACAATTTTCTATTTTAAGATATTTAAGCGAAATTTACGCAAATTCTAAAGAACGCTATGGCAGATACTTCAGAACAGTACAACGAAGTGATAGAGACATGTCGCTCGCTGTTCATAAATAAGATGAAAGATTACGGCAGTGCGTGGCGTATCTTGCGTCTTCCGTCGCTTACCGACCAAATTTTTATCAAGGCCCAACGTATTCGGGGCTTGCAGCAAAATAAAGAGCAAAAAGTAGACGAGGGCCAAGAAAGTGAGTTTATTGGGATCATCAATTATTGTGCGATCGCATTGGTTCAAATTGAAAAAGGAGTGGTAGAACAGCCCGATCTTTCATTAGAGGAAGCAACGCAGCTCTACGATGAGAAAATTGCTGAAACGAAACAATTAATGCTCGATAAAAACCATGATTATGGAGAAGCGTGGCGCGATATGCGGGTAACGAGTTTAACCGATCTTATTCTCCAGAAATTATTGCGGGTGAAACAAATTGAAGATAACCAAGGTGCAACTTTGGTGAGCGAAGGAATTGATGCCAATTATCAGGATATGATTAATTATGCGGTTTTTGCGCTGATTCACCTATCAGCGGAATAATTATAATGAAGTGCTCCCTCTAGCGGACTTCAGGGGTGTTCCAGACCATCGTATAATTTTAATACGACACCCCTAGCCGCCCTCAAGCGGGAATTGAACAAATTAAATAAATAAGGAATGAAATACATTGTAGGTTTTCTCAGGATATTTGTCGGGATATTTTTTATCATCAGCGGATTTATAAAGTTGAATGACCCCGTCGGATTCTCATTTAAGTTGAAAGATTATTTTGCGCCCGATGTGCTCAACCTCGAATTTTTAGTTCCCTTTGCACTCGTCATTGCACTTTTTGTCGTAATTTTTGAAGTACTGTTGGGTATCATGCTCATCGTAGGGTATGCCAAGAAGTTTACCCTGTGGAGCCTGCTTCTAATGATCGTGTTCTTTACATTTCTTACTTTTTATTCGGCGTACTTCAATAAAGTAACTGATTGTGGTTGCTTTGGTGATGCCCTTAAACTGACTCCGTGGGAATCGTTCTGGAAAGATGTAGTGCTAAGTATCATGATCTTGATTCTTTTCTTCGGAAAAAAGCACATACAACCGTTCTTTTCAAAATTTGGACGCACCATTATCGTCTTTGTAAGTTTTATTGCGTGTATGGTATTTGCGTATTATGTGTTGCAACATTTACCTTGGATTGATTTTAGAGCGTATAAGATTGGGGCTAATATTCAGAAAGGAATGGAGGTTCCTGAAGGAGCGCCCAAACCTATCTTCGAATACAATTGGAAATTTAATGTTAACGGAGAAGAGGTGATTGTAACCACCAATGGCGACTATCCGCAGCAAGAGGGAGAATTTATTGGGGTAGAAACCACCGAAATTCAGAAAGGATACGAACCACCCGTGCACGATTTCAGTATTGAGAGGGAAGGCGAAAATTATACCACTCAATTCCTAGAGGCAGAAAACCTGATTGTGGTGATAGCTTACAATTTACAGAACACCGAATTTGATGGTTATAGCAATATCAAGAAAGTAACAGATCGTGCCCTCGAACTAGGATATCAAGTGATTGGCTTGTCGGCTTCCAGCCAAGAAAAAACTGCCCAATTGGTAGAAGACTATAAATTGAATTTCAAATTTTACTTCTGTGATGAGACTACGCTAAAAACGATCGTTAGAAGTAATCCGGGAATACTCGAATTACAAAAAGGAACCATTAAGCAGAAATTACACTGGAACGACGCTCAAGAGTTACAACTTGAGAAAAAGGAAAAAGCCATTCCTGCTTTCGATGTAGGGCTGAAGCAACGCCTTGATAGCATTGCGGTACTAGATCAACGGTACCGAAAATTAATGCAGGCAGACACACCTGAAGCTAGAAAACAGATGGGCGAAGAAATGGGTCTTTCTGAAGCCGAATACAATGGGAACCTTTGGACCATGCAAGAAGCGATAGACAGTGCCAATATGGCTTTTATTGAACGCGTTTTTAACGAAAAAGGATATCCGGGAATCAGCATGGTTGGCGAACCTACCAATACAGCTGCTTGGTATGTGGTGCAACATAACCCAGATAAGATACCAACGTACTTACCTCTCATTAAAAAGGCGGGTGAAGAAGGTGAATTACCATTCCGTCTGGTTGCTATGATGGAGGACCGTTATCTTATGAATGAGGGTAAAATGCAAGTATACGGTACCCAGGGAATGTCAAATGATAACGGCTCGTACATTTGGCCCATCGAAAACCCTGAAACCGTGAACGAACGTAGGAAAGAAGCCGGTTTTACCCAAACAATAGAAGAATATGCCAAAGATTTGTTCGGAGAAGATTTTGAATACCGCGCACTCACTTTAGACGATGTAAACCGAACTTAGTGGGAAAATATGTGCTTCAAAAAATAGGATATGCACTGCTCACACTTTTTGGGGTGGTCACAGTTATTTTCTTTTTATTTACCATACTTCCTGGAGATCCAGCACGTATGATGTTGGGGCAAAATGAAAATGCAGAACAACTCGCCAACGTGAAAAAAAAGTATGGCTTCGATAAGCCAGTCTCAATACAGTATTTGTACTATTTAAATGACTTGGCACCTGTATCTTTCCACAGTACAGACCCTAACAACTATACGTTTCTTTCTGAAGATAAATATTCAGCAACGCCGCTGTTTACAGCAGGAGGAACCGAAGTGGTTTTAAAGTGGCCTTATTTGCGCGAATCGTTTCAGAAAAATGGAAAAGCCGTAAGCTCGGTTATTGCTGAGACGCTACCCAATACGTTTGTGCTAGCAGTTTCAGCCATAATAATAGCCATGATTTTAGGTGTTTTGTTGGGTATTGTTTCGGTATTGTTTAAAGATGGCTGGATAGACAAACTCATTCAATTAGTGAGCACTTTTGGAATGAGTGTTCCATCTTTTTTTAGTGCGATTATATTTGCGTGGTTGTTCGGGTATGTGTTGCATGAGTACACAAACTTGAATATGACCGGCAGCCTTTATGAAGTTGATGATTTTGGGGAAGGAAGTTATATACAGTGGAAAAATTTAATTCTCCCCGCAGTAGTTTTAGGCATTCGCCCGTTGGCCGTAGTAACACAGTTAATGCGAAATTCCCTGTTGGAGGTTTTGGGTCAAGACTACATTCGTACTGCCAAGGCGAAAGGACTTTCCTTTTGGAATATCATTAGGCGTCACGCGCTCAAAAACTCGTTGAATCCAGTAGTGACAGCCATATCTGGTTGGTTTGCATCGATGTTGGCAGGTGCTGTATTTGTTGAATATATTTTTGGATGGAACGGCCTCGGTAAGGAAATTGTAGATGCGCTAAACACCTTAGACTTGCCTATCATTATGGGAGCTGTATTAGTAATTGCCACATTGTTTATTGTAATCAATATCTTTGTAGATATTATTTATGGTTGGCTCGATCCGAAGATTAGTAAGCAGTGATTAGCGTAGCCTACTTCGGAATTAATTGATTTTAGGAAGCATCAGTTTTTGTTTTGTCAGTTAATACCATTTCATAGACTTTTTATTAATTAAATAGAACCGCCTTTGCGGAAATATATATGAGAAAAAAAATAGTAGCGGGGAATTGGAAGATGAACAACGATCTTGCAGCTACCCAAGACCTTTTAGCAGAGTTGAAAAAGCAGGTCTTCCCTGAAGATGTAGCGGTCATGGTTGCACCCGCATTTACAAACTTATACCCTGCTTATCAAACCTTGCGGGAGCACCCAGTAGAGGTAATTTCCCAAAACATGCACCAGTCTGATAAAGGAGCTTTTACAGGTGAAATTTCAGCTAGTATGCTGAAAAGTGTAGGGGTGAACACCGTTATTATTGGTCATAGTGAACGCCGTTCAGACTTTCATGAAACAGATGCTTTGCTTGCCGAAAAAGTAGATACAGCCCTCAAAAAAGAAATGACCGTTATTTTTTGTGTGGGGGAACAACTATCAGATAGAGAACATAGCGAACATTTTGAAGTGATAAAAATACAGCTAGACCGCGGACTCTTCCATACGTCTAAAGAAAGTTGGGAACAGATTGTGATTGCCTACGAACCCGTCTGGGCCATTGGTACTGGCGAGACTGCTACACCTAAACAAGCACAAGAAATGCATGCTTTTATTCGGGAGACCATAGCCCAACAATATGGGGATGGGATCGCCAACAACATTTCAATTTTGTACGGAGGAAGTGTGAAACCTAATAACGCAGCAGATATTTTTAGCAAGAAAGACGTAGACGGAGGTCTTATTGGTGGCGCTTCTTTAAAAGCAGACGATTTTATGGCTATTGTAAATGCGTTTGGAAAATAGACTTATGGTGCCCATTTATATTGAATACACATTTAAAGTAGAACCTGTACAACCAGCAACAGAAATCTTGATTGCCGAATTGGGGTACGCTGGTTTTGAAAGCTTTGTGGAAACTGAAGATGGAGTGCAGGCGTACATCCAACAAACAGATTGGAATAAAGATATTTTGGATGATATCAACATCTTGCAATCGCCAGCGTTTCAGATTACTTTTCAGCAGAAAGAAATCGAACAAGTAAACTGGAATGCCGAATGGGAAAAAAACTTCAAGCCTATCGTCGTGGCAGAAACATGTGCCGTACGTGCGCCTTTTCACGAGCCGTATAATGTGCCTTATGAAATTGTGATTGAACCAAAAATGAGTTTCGGAACGGGGCACCACGAAACTACCTTTATGATGTTGCAGCATTTGTTAGAAACAGATTGTAAGGACAAGAAAGTGCTAGATATGGGCTGTGGTACTGCTGTGTTGGCCATACTTGCGGGCATGCGGGGTGCTACAGAAATTGATGCTATAGATATTGATACTTGGTGTGTAGAGAATAGTGAAGAAAATGCATTGCGAAATGACCAAGGCTCCATAAATGTTATGTTGGGCGGTGCTGAGGTGATTCCTAACGATGCTGCGTACGATATGATTATTGCGAACATTAACCGAAATATCTTACTGCAAGATATGGCCACTTATGTAAATAATCTCACCAAAGGTGGTGTCTTGTTTTTAAGCGGCTTTTATAAAGAAGACTTGCCAATAATTACTGAATCTTGCAATAATTTAGGTCTGAAATTCGTTCAGAATAAGGAAAAAAACGACTGGATTGCCGCAAAATTTGTAAATTAGTACATCATGGGTACACAAGAAAAACATTTAGAAGATCTTCTGTTAGCAGAAGACGTTAAAAAACAGAATGAAATTGTGCTATACAATGACGACGTGAATACTTTCGACCACGTAATCGATACCCTTATTTACGCATGTGAGCACACACCAGAACAAGCCGAACAATGCTCTATAATTGTTCATTATAAAGGAAAATGTACCGTAAAAACCGGTTCACTTTCAGATTTAAAGCCTCGCTGCGGAATGCTGCTTGATGCGGGACTTTCTGCGGAAATCGTCTGATTTTCAGAACTATCCTACCAATTTAGTGGAATAAAAGATGTGTAATAATTACACAGGTTTACTGATGAATCATCAATAAAAGCATCATTTTATTGTATTATCGATAATTTTATTTACATTTATCGTAACAAACCTAACATTGTAACTATTTACTAATTTAATTCCATCAACTCTTATGAAAAATTTTAAATTTGGACTATTAGGCATGATATGCCTCGGTCTAACAGTGGTTTCTTGTTCTAAAGACGAAGACCAAACAATCCCCGAAAATAATGACACGGCAGAAGTGATCAAAGAAATTCCCCAAAAAGTGATCGATGCCGCCAACACCCTAGAATTGAATGTTAATTTTATCCGCTATGGGCAATTTCACTTCCCTGATGGTACCTCTGAAGAACGGTTGTTCTTTGAAGATGATATTACCATGACGGAAGCACAACTCCTGTCGTTGGCTAAATTAGCCGAAGAGTCGGGTACAAGACAATACAGTACGTTCAACTTGGTGAGCCAAGGCAGAAACATCTCTATTATTGGATATACAGGAGGAAATCAAGCCTTATCTAGCAAAGAAAGAACCGCACTGCAATGGGCTGTGAACAACTACAACAGGTTAAGTGGTGTCTCCATAAGTTTTACACTTACGTTCGGTACCAATTACCAGAGTAAAGATATGGTTGTGTATAACAATACTGTGAACAACCCAGGTGGCGCGGGTGGTAGTGCTGGATTTCCAAGTAACGGACTTCCAAATAAATATGTCCAAATTTACGGGCTTAGCGGTTATGACACCAACGTAAATGAGCATGTTATTACCCACGAAATTGGTCACTCTGTTGGCTTTAGACATACCGATTGGTTCAGTCGCCAAAGCTGCGGTCAGAATACTAACGAAGGTTCAGCAGGTGTAGGAGCAGTTCATATTACTGGAACCCCCACCGGATACGATTCCACCTCAATCATGCTAGCATGTTTTAGCGCAAATGAAGACGGCGAATTTAATGGCAACGACATTACCGCACTCAGAAATATGTATTAACCAACCTAAATGAGTTAGGTATGTTGAAGAAAGTCCGCCCTGCTGCGGACTTTCCTTATTTCTTGAAACCTGAATTACAAATTTTTGCGAGACTTGCTAGAGTGTTTTACCTTAGAGCCAAATCTTTTATCATGGTAAAATCGTTCTTATTGGTGTTAGCTTCACTTTTGTTAGCTCCACTATATGCCCAAGAACAGAAAATAGACAGCCTAAAGCAGGTAATTGCTACATCTAATGATGTGAATGCGAAAGCGGCTGCCTATAAAGCGCTAGTGCAACAACTAAAACCAGATACGTTACTGTTTAAAGAATATTATAAGGAAGGCTTGGCCTTTGCCAGACAGAATTCAGATAGAGAAACGGAATTAAGACTTGCCTTTATTAATTGCCGTGACCTATACGATCAGGGAAAATATAAAGCTGCCATTGCAGTATCAGATTCGCTTCATCCGTTTTTCGAGGAAGAAGGTTTGCTTGACCTAAAGGCGCGGTTGTTCAATATTGCTGGAAATTCGTATGCGCTTCAATCAGATTATACGAAGGCTTCAGTTAAATACCTAGAATACCTAGAAACAGCGAAAAGATTAGAGGATGAACCTAGTGCGATAGCCATGGCCAATAACAATGTGGGAATGGCATTACTGAACATGAAACGCTATGAGCAGGCCATTCCGTATATAGAAAATTCGCTAATGTATCAACAAAAGTTCGATTCCCAACTAAAAGCAAGGGCCCTCTGGAATTTAGGTATTTGCCAAATGGAATTGTTGATGTACGATGAGGCACTCCAGACATTTAAAAAAGGTGTGGTAGAGGCAAATAAAGTAGATGATGCCTACGGTGCTGCGGGCAATCAAACATGTATCGCTTCTGTTCTTTCAAGGAAACGTGATTTTGATCGTGGCATACCAGCGTATATAAAAGCGTACGAGATGAGTGTAGATGCTGGTCTCGAAGATTTTAAAATTATTGAAGCACTCAGCGGTGTTATTTGGGGGTATAATATGTCTAACCAACCTGAGAAAGCTGTAAAGTATATTACTATCGTAGACAGCATAATTGAGACGAACAATATGCCCGATATAAGAAACCGGGAATACCTGTTTTTTAAAAGTACCAACCTCATGTTACGGGGTAAGCCATTGGAAGCAGACCCTTATTTTTTGCGATATGAAAAGGCGCTAGATAGCATGTACAATGTCAAGAATATAGAGGTTATTCAACAGAAAGAGACGGAATTTAGAACCAAGGAAAAGGAACAACAATTAGAATTAAAGGAAGCCGAACTATCCTCACAACGATTAATTACGAGCTTGTTGGCAGGAGGGGCGTTCCTCTTGGTGTTTATTGGATTTTTGGTATACAGACAACAGCGACTTAAAATTAAGCAACAACGTCAAGAACAAGAATTGAAGGAAGCATTGGCAACGGTTGAGACTAAAAATAAATTGGAAGAGCAACGACTACGAATTTCTAAAGAACTACATGATAATATAGGTTCGCAACTCACCTATTTGGCAAGTGCGGCACAAAATATAGGCATGGGCCTCAACAAGACAAGCGAAGCAGTCACACAACAGAAACTGGATGACCTCTCCACTTTTAGCGAAGAGGCAATCAGAGATTTACGCGACACCATTTGGGTGATGAACCATAGTTCGGTAACCTGGGACGATCTTGCCGAGCGAATAAGGTACTTGGCGCATAAAGTTGCGAATACTACGGGCATAGCGGTACTGGTTCATAAAAAAGGTGAAAATTCATCTTCCTTAGACCCGTCGCAGACCATGCATGTTTTTAGAATAATACAAGAGGCAGTAAACAATGCCGTGAAACATTCCGAAGCAACTAAAATTGAAGTCTATGTCTATGCTGAAAACCCTGCAAAGATCGAAATAGTCGATAATGGAAAAGGTTATGAACTGAAGGATATTTCAGAAAGTAGTAGCGGACTCACAAATATAAAAGCGCGTGCAGATAATCTTAATGGAAAAATTACACTTGAGAGTGATAAAAATGGAAGCAAAGTTATCTTAGAATTACCATCACACTAAAAAAATCATCTAGTGTGGTAAGTACTTTTTAATTGCGCCATAGAGGAATGTCCCAACCAGGGCACCAAAGATCACGATTAAAATTGATGGAAACCCAGCTCCAACTAAGACGTACATCGGTCCAGGGCATGCGCCTGAAAGTGCCCAGCCCAAGCCAAAGATAATCCCTCCAATAAAATACCGTATAATACTGTTTTCTTTTGGGTGCAAAGACATCGCGCTTCCATCTATGGGTTGTATTTTCTTTCGTTTTATGACCTGAACCCCGATTATCCCCAGGACTAATGCAGACCCGATGATACCGTACATGTGAAAACTACCAAATTGGAACATTTCGTAAATACGGAACCAAGAAGCCGCTTCAGATTTGAACATGACAATTCCGAAGAAAACACCAATGGCTAAATATGTTAAGTATCTCATTGTTTAAAAAATTAGGGGATAAAATAAATGCACCATTGCCAAACCACCAATAAAGAAACCAATCACGGCAATCAATGAAGGTACTTGAAGATTACTTAATCCAGAAATTGCATGTCCCGAAGTACAGCCTCCTGCATAACGCGCTCCGAACCCTACCAGCAAACCACCGATAAAAAGAATAAAAATAGTACTGGGTTCACTAAGTGCTTCGATTGCAAAAATTTCAGTAGGTAGATACGAATTGCCGGCACTTGTAATTTGGTAATCGGCAGCGAGCTGTTGTGCAACTTCGGGATTAATTTCAACAGTATTATCACTCATATAGTTTGATGCGATAAATCCGCCCAAGATGGCACCTAACACCACGGTGAGGTTCCAACGTTCAGATTTCCAATCGTATTTAAAGAAATCAGCTGCCTTTCCAGCACCAACTGCCGCACAGGCGGTACGAAGATTAGAGGACATTCCAAATTGCTTTCCGACGAGCAATAAAAGAAACATCACTAAGGCAATTAGCGGTCCTGCAACATACCAGGGCCACGGTTCATAAATCCAATTCATATACATTATTTTTATGCAAAGGTGTATATTTTCAAAACGTTATTGCGTAACAAAGGTTACCGAAATCGAAGTTCAAATCAATTCATCTAAATCCTAAAGATTAAAGCTTTGCAGCATTATTCTTTTGGGAGATACAATATGATATTATTGAAATTTGCATGATCAAGATGTCCCATTCTGTGTCGATTTCTCGTAATTACATGCAGGTGCATATAACTATCGTGGTGGGTGAAAATAGTTTGATGTTCTCTTGAAAAGAACCCGACAATGTCTACTTCTTCGTCCTTTAAGTTATAATCTACTTGACCAACATGGGCTTCTTGTGGAGAAGAAACTTCTGAACCTGGAGGTAAGTTTTGCACATGAATGGTTGCTCGATCTACTTTGCCCGAAATCTTAAATGCAAAAGGCCGCTTGATCGATTTCGTTTTCTCATCGATAAACGATTCTAGAGCATTCATGTCTGCGACAGTTTTAGGTACGGTTAGTGTGTCCCAAATTGTTACATTTCCGTAGACAAAGAAAGGGGCCCCTGTTTTATAGGTTTTTCGTACCGTCATAGTAGTATCTGAAATAACTTGTGATACGTAACTAATTCCGTCAAGTATAAGCAGCTCACCTGTAAGTTCAGTTTGGGGGCCCAACCCATACAACCCATTTTTGTTACGTATGGTGTCAAGATTAATTTTACTTTGTAAATCACCTTTCCACATCGCATCTTTCATTGCCCCTACAACTTTTACGTCTGGATAGGTGTCTGCTATTCCTTTTTTATCTGCGGAATTTGTGCAGCTTGCTAAAGCTAAAAATACTACGGCTAGGATAAAATTAGAAATACTTTTTTTCATTTTATTGAAAATCCTTTACAGCATCACTCAAATCATATACCGTAACATCTTTTAGTTTTTTCTGAAGGATACTACTACCTGCGGCACTTCGATACCCTCCCGCACAATGTACAACAATGGGTTTATCTGTGGGTATTTCATTCGCTGTTTCTCGCAATTCATTGAGAGGGTGTGGGATAGCATTGTCAAAGAATTTGCCTTCTTCAATTTCACTTTTATTTCGAATATCGACAATGGTGTACTTTTCAGGGTGGCTTTTGAAATCTGCTACATCTAATTTCTCAGTCGTCACAAGATCTTTTTCTGAAAGCGTGATGACTTGGTTGAGTTGCTTTTCATATCCAATTTTAGCCACGCGATGTAAAAGTTTGTCTTTGGTTTCTTTTTTATCGATCACCAGCGTGAAACTTTCATCGGGTTCGATAATAGAGCCCAGCCATGTTTCAAATTTTGCGTTCTCTGAATTTGCCTGTATGTTGAAACTTCCTTCCAAATGCCCTTTTTTAAAGGTTTCTTCATCACGTATATCCACAACCAACCCCTTCGCTGAAGAATTTTCATGAAATGGAATTTTGTCTATGGATGGTTGTAGGTTTTCTGCCCCCGTTTTGTTTACATCCACGTCATAACCAAAATAGGAGGGAATAAACGGCTGACCGTCAAGCAACCTATTCATAAACTCCTCTTTAGATTGATCCTTAAACGCCCAATTCCCCATTCGCTCATTTCCCAGTGTGCTGCTACTGGCATCGCTCATTCCTTTACCGCAAAGTGAACCAGCACCGTGGGCGGGATACACCAACGCATGGTCAGGCAAATCATTGAATTTATCTTGCATCGTATGATACATCATCTCGGCTAATTCTTCGCGTTTAGCCTTCATATTTCCCGCTTTTTCACGCAAGTCAGGTCTGCCTACATCACCTATAAAAAGCGTGTCACCTGTAAAAAGTGCCGTTTCGTTGCCTTCGGTAGCTACAATGGTAATACTGTCTGGCGAATGCCCAGGCGTGTTTATAGCTTTAAGCGTTATCGTTCCTAAAGTAATAGCGTCTCCTTCGTCGAAAGGTTGATGCGGATAGTCTGCACCTAACTTCTCACTGTTGTATATAGTAGCTCCTGTTGTTTTATGGATTTCAAGATGTGAACTCACAAAATCAGCATGTGGGTGGGTTTCGATTACAACCGTTATCTTGGCATTATTTGCTTCCGCGAAGGCATAATACTGTTCAGGATTTCTTTCTGGGTCTATTAGCGCCATTTCACCATTACTTACAATGGCATAGCTGTAATGGGCTAAAGGTTTATATTCGAATTGTTTTATGTTCATGATTGTCAATTTTCAATAAAAATAAAAAAGGTTACGACAACGTGCTGTAACCTTTGATACACTTTGCTCTAAATTAACATTATTTTATAAGTAGGAACTTACAATTTGTTATTGGAGATACGCCATGCATCAAATCTTTAGGCAAAGTGATGATATCACCTTTTTCGACGGTAGTTTCAGTAGTTCCAATAGTTATTATGGCACTTCCTTCTAACATGACCAATGGGGCATCCAAAGTTGCCGAATGTGGTTTAAGATCCTGTCCCTCTTGCAATGCGAAAACGAGCATTTTATAGTGCGATTCAAAAACTACCGCATTAGTTATCTCATCTGCATAGGCTACTTTTGAGGCTAGGTTTCTTTCTGTAGGATTTACTGAATTGCTCGTGTTTTCGCAACTGCCGAACAGCAGCCCGACAATCATTAAACGTAAGATGTATTTCATGGTGTTATAATTTATCAGTTTATTTTACCTATTACACAGCTCACAAACGATTTTGCCTTGTTTACAATAGTATTCTCAACTCCCTCAGGTGGATACCCTAGATTTATTAGCACTCGTTCCGCCACCGCAAGATCATTTATGGTTTCATATCTCAATTCAACTTCAGCAGTATAGGCGTCAATTTCAACCTCCTTTATTCCAGATAGCGTAGAAAGTCTAGAAGTGATTGTTTTAGCACACCCACCGCATTTCAAATTTTGGACGATTAGAGTTGTTTTCATGCTATTCATTTTTAAAAGGCCATTGCATATAACCACCGCTCAAATCATATAATTGCGAAAAACCCATCTCTGCTAATAAATGTGCTGCCTTCTGACTGCGATTTCCAGAGCGGCAATACAGGTAAACCGGTTTGTTTTTATCTAACTTTTCAACACTATTCTTGAAATTCACCCGTTGAAAAAAATCTAAATTTTTGGCATTAGAGATGTGTCCTTGTTTATACTCCATGGCGGTTCGAACATCTATTAACTGTGCCTGTTCTTTAGAAATTGCCTCTTGAAATGCAACGGGATCTAATATTTTAATAGTGTCTGTGTGTTGTGCCTTTGCACCAAATAGTGTGCTTAAAAGTGTCATAATAATTAGTGTTTTATTCATTTTAGTTACTTACAATGATTTTTTTGCAAGGTAGAAATCTACCTTTTCGCATGTGTCGTCATTGATTCTGGCGTTCATCTCGTCCAATGTTTTGGGCGGTGGTACGATTACCTTGTCTCCTTTTTTCCAATCTAATGGCATCGCTACCCCATGTTTATCTGAAATTTGAAGTGCTTCTAATGCTCTTAAGATTTCATCCATATTTCTACCAACGTTTAATGGATAGTACATAATTAACCGGATTTTCTTTTTTGGATCGATAAAGAACACAGCACGTACAGCAGCTGTCTCACTTTCGTTGGGTTGTAGCATGCCGTATAATTTTGAAACTTTCATGTCTATATCGGCTATGATCGGAAAGTCAAAATACACCCCTGTTTTCTCTCTCACGTTATTTACCCAGCCTAGGTGTGCATGAATACTGTCTATGCTTAGCCCTAATAATTCTGTGTTGAGTGCTGTAAATTCACCTTTACGCGTGGCAAAACCAGACATTTCCGTAGTACAAACTGGTGTAAAATCGGCTGGATGCGAAAACATTACAATCCATTTATCTTTAGCAAAATCTGAAAGTTGGATATCTCCTTTGGTTGTTTTTGCTTTAAAATCTGGCGCCATATCGCCTATTCGTGGCATCGTAGTGATGTTGTTTTCATTTATTGTTTCCATATCGTCTTTTTTTTATTTTGATAGTATAAAAGTAATCTGTATACTGCTCAGAAACAGTAACTATTGTTACAGAAGTATGAATTAATTACTACTAGATTGCTTTAAAAATTTAACATTAAAACTTATGAATTTTGAAACCACATATGATGCACTAGGGAACGTTGATATTTATGTGATCGACCAAATTTTAAAAGGGCGTTACCAAAAGAATCAAACCATATTAGATGCTGGTTGCGGCAAAGGCCGGAACTTAAAATGGTTTTATCAAAATGACTTTGAGGTCTTTGGAATTGATATGGATGCTGAATTCTTAGCCAATGCGAAAACGAACTATCCGAGTCAAGCAGAACATTTTACAATTGGTACCCTAGACCAACTACCGTTTGACGCACGTCGTTTTGACCACATTCTCTGCTGTGCTGTATTGCATTTTGCACAAAGTGAAGCACATTTTACAGCAATGTTTTCAGAATTGATGCGGGTACTGAAGCCAAATGGAATCTTGCTTGTAAGAATGGCTTCAAATATTGGGTTAGACGGAAATGCTCCTGAGATTACTTATAAAGAAAATGGACAGAAAGGCACCTATTATCTAACCAGAGAACGTATTCAACAAGTTGTGAAAGAGTTTAAGCTTACACTTCTCGAACCGGTAAAAACCACTAACGTTCAGGATGAACGGGCCATGACTACCTTAGTGTTGCAGAAATAAAAAAGCGACTGCCTCCAGCCGCTTTTCAACCAACAAAAAAACAAAAACCTATTTTTTGGTTCAATTGAGATATTTAAAATCAACAGACATTAGAGCATGGTGGTAGGACACACATAATCTGATTTTGGAATATCCGTTTCTGAAATTTCTTTGAATCCACCACGAACATCTGTGATATATTCCCATCCGCGCTGTTTTAATATTGAAGCTGCAATCATGCTGCGATAGCCTCCTGCACAGTGCAGATATAATGGTTTATCCTTAGGAAGCTCAGCTAAATGATCATTAATTTCGTTTAAGGGAATATTCGTTGCTTCTAGGATGTGTTCTGAATCGAATTCACTTTTCTTGCGCACATCAAAGATTAATGGGTTTTCTTCATATACAGAGGCTAATGTTTCGGGATCTATACGATTGACGGTATTGAACGACTTATCAGCTTTTTTCCAGCTTTCGAATCCGCCATCCAGATACCCGATGGTATAATCATAGCCCACACGTGATAGCCTAGTGATGGCTTCGTCTTCTTTACCGGGCTCTGTGATAAGTAAGATATGTTGCTTCACATCGGGAATCATTTCGCCTACCCATTGTGCAAAATTGCCTTCCAACCCTATGTTGATGCTATTGGGAATAAAGCCCTTGGCAAAATCTTCTGCGTTCCGGGTGTCTAATAGTAACGCTCCAGATTCGTTGGCTGCTACTTCAAAAGCTTCTGGGTTTAACGGTTTTTCTCCACGTTTTTTAACATCGTCTAAACTATCATATCCCTTTATATTCATCAACACATTTTGCGGAAAGTAGCCAGGAGGGGCGGTTAGCCCAGTTAGTAATTCTTTAATAAACTCATCTTTAGTCATGTCGGGTCGTAGGGCGTAGTTCAGTTTTTTCTGGTTCCCCAACGTATCTGTAGTTTCTTTACTCATCATTTTTCCGCAGGCAGAACCAGCACCGTGATTTGGGTACACGATGAGGTGGTCGCTCAATGGCATGATTTTGTTTCGTAGTGAGTCGAATAGGTGTCCTGCTAATTTTTCCTCGGTTAAGTCTTCTACCACATGTTGTGCAAGGTCTGGGCGACCTACATCGCCAATAAACAAGGTGTCTCCCGTTATGATACCGTGTTCGTTCCCTTTCTCATCAATAAGTAGGTAGGTAGTACTTTCCATAGTGTGGCCGGGTGTATGGATTACCTTTATTTTATAATCTCCTACTTCAAAAATTTGTCCGTCTTTGGCAGTCGTTGCTTCGTAAGCAGGTGCCGCGCCAGGACCAAACACAATTTCTGCTCCAGCTTTTTTTTGGAGATCTAAGTGGCCGCTCACAAAATCGGCATGAAAATGCGTTTCAAACACATATTTAATTGTAGCATTGTCTTTTTTGGCACGGGCTAAATAAGGCTCTACCTCTCTTAATGGGTCAAAAATGGCAGCTTCTCCATTACTTTCAATGTAATATGCTGCATGTGCCAGGCATCCTGTATAAATTTGTTCTACGTTCATAGTATTGTGTTTTAAGTATGCTTATTCAAAAACCACCGTATTTTTAATGATAGTTTTGATTTCAGCTGAATTTGATACTGTAAATTTAGAGTGTATTTTAATGTTATTTGGTAACCAAGGTTACATAGAAAGTTCTTTGTAGATGATGTATATTCCCATGATAAGAACAAACCAACCAAACGCTTTCTTTAGTTTTTTTCCATCAATGAATTTATTGAGCCAGATTCCTATAAAAATCCCCACTACGGAAATACCAGTAAACGATAAAAGAAATGGCCAATCGATCTCTAGGTTTTGAACGTCCCCCAAGAACCCAATCAACGATTTAATAGCAATAATGAGTAGGGACGTGGCTACTGCTTTTTTCATGGGTAATTTTGCGAGTAAAACCAATGCGGGTATGATTAGAAAACCACCACCGGCGCCAACAAGACCTGTTATAACACCTACCACCAGGCCCTCCACAATAATTAGTGGATAGTTGTATTGAATTTGTGTACTTACGTCCCTCTCTTTGCCATTGTTTCGTATCATCGAAACGGAAGCCAACAACATGATGATTGCAAAAAAGAGCATGATAGCCAAGTTTTTTGTAACCATAAAACTTCCTATTTCAAAAAGTTTGTCGGGGATTGCAGGAATAAGATAAGCTCTTGTAAGGTATACGGCTATAAATGCTGGAATCGCAAAAATAATGGCAGTCCTGAAATCTACCATACCCTTCATCATATTCTTGATAGCGCCAACCAGCGATGTGGTACCAACCACAAATAAAGAATATGCGGTTGCGAGAACAGGATTTAAAGTAAGCGCGTAAACTAATATAGGGACCGTAAGGATTGATCCGCCACCACCAATAAGCCCTAGAACGAGCCCGATGAGCAAAGCCCCTAGATAGCCTAAAATTTCGATTATTTCCATTTACGATTCTTAGTTAGGCACAAATGTAATTACCTGAGAGCGGATTCTTTGTAACGAATGTTACAAGACTTCAATAAAGCTACGATGTAATTTTATTTTTTTATTATTCTCCATCTTCTTCAGCAATCGTGAAATTACAACACGACTCGTGTGAAGATCGTTTGCGATATCTTTATGGGTGATATGGATGTGCTTGCTATTTATTATTTTGACCTTTTCTTCTAAATAGTTTTCTAGCCGTTCATCCATGTTATTAAAAGCGATGTTATCTACACTTTCCAAAAGCTCCATCATACGAGCGTGGTAACTCGAAAAAACAAAATTGCGCCAGGTTTTATATTTACTAGACCATTCTTCCATTTTCCCTATGGGGATCATCAAAAGCTTGGCTGGGGTCTCAGTGATTGCGTGGATTTCACTTTTGGTGTTGCCCATACAACAGGTCATGGTCATGGCACAGGTATCTCCTTTTTCAAGGTGGTACAACAAAAGTTCTTCGCCTTCTTCATCGGGACGCATGATTTTAATACTGCCAGACAGCAATAGCGGCATCGACTTTATATATTCACCCGGTTTAATCAGGTCTGTGCCTTCAGAAACCTCCATCAGAATTCCTACGCGACTTATTTCATCGATAAGTTCAGGTTCAAATTGAAATCCGTAATCTTCTCTAAGCTCTTGAGTCATTGCTTGCTTTATTTGCTATTTTAGGGTTGTACTTAAAAAAGAAATGCGCCCAAATAGATTTGGAAACGGCACCAATATAAGGCATCGTTAGTACCAAAGTACCCACAATACTTAATAAAATACCACCAGGCCCAAGATCCATCCCAAAAATTAGTGTAAGCACGAAAACGGCGATTGCCACCGCAACTCCTACTGCATATGATACGTACATAGCTCCAATATAGAAACTAGGTTCTATAGAATATTTTAAGCCACATTTTGAACAATGTTCTTTTACTTTATTCATGTTTGAGAGCTTATACGGATTTGCTTTCAAAAAATTCCCTTGGCGACATTGTGGGCATTTCAAAAATAAGATACTGTAAACAATTGACCTTTTCAAGATTTTTTCAATTTTCCTACAAAAGTAAACGGATTTGTTTTGAGAGTTGGTAACTGTTGTTACATACAATAAATTTAGGGGTGTGGTGCCGTCTGTCAGCTAACCATAACTGTCGGGATTATTTTCACGTCAATCCGAAGCAAGCTTCGATTTCGTTATTGGTTTGTAGGTGTCAGGATTACCTTCGGTGTTCCTTTGTGCTCCGTAGTCTAAATGAAAAGCTACAAACCTGCGGTTTGTGTATTTTTTTATTTTCACTTCAATCTGAAGCAAGCTTCGATTTCGTTCAAATAAAAAAGCTCACTATCAGTGAGCATTTCTTTCTTAAGTGACCTCGACAGGATTGTTTCGCGTTGCTTTACATCCTGATAGCGCTCCGCGCTGAAAATAGCACAAACAAAAAAACGCTCAAGCAAGCTTGGCGTTTTTTCTAATTGAACTATTTATTCGTGACCTCGACAGGATTCAAACCTGTAACCTCTTGAGCCGTAATCAAGTGCGCTATTCAGTTGCGCCACGAGGCCTAATATTTTGTTTTCTCCAACGTCTACCTGCAGCAGTTTTTAGATATTTTTCTCTATTCCTAGCTGCAATTCGAGTTTCAAAAACTTCAGAATGAACTATAATCCATGGCAGATACGCTTTTGTAGATTGCGTTTTACCAATATTATGTTCATTTAATCTATTTTCAAGACAATCTGTAATCCCTACATAATGCCTGTCAAATTTAAAACTATAAAGAACGTAAACATAAAACATATTTCTAAATTTTATGCGCCCCGCCCGAACGAGACTAACGTCAGTTCGGCTCGGGCGGGTATTCAGTTGCGCCACGAGGCCTAAAAACTGCTTACAAAAGTTATTTCCTTTGTTAGCGGGTGCAAATATATTTCTTTTTACCTTTATAGACAAAGTAGTTTCATAAAAATATGCTTGATATAGAACAATACATTCGTGAGATACCCGATTTTCCTAAAAAGGGCGTTTCTTTTAAAGACATCACTCCGCTGCTCGCACATCCTGATGCCTTGAATACCTGCGCGCAAGAATTGCTCAACCTTACCGAAATGCAGCCTATAGATAAGGTGGTGGGAATTGAGTCGCGCGGATTCTTCTTTGCTACCTTGTTGGCAGAACGATTAGGGGCTGGGTTCGTGCCCATACGCAAACCGGGCAAACTGCCATTCGATACGCTAAAGCAACCGTATACCTTAGAGTATGGTATGGATGCCCTAGAGATTCATGAAGATGCTATTGAAAAAGGAGACAGGGTCTTGGTGCATGACGATGTGTTGGCTACCGGTGGTACGGCACAGGCCGCTTGTAGGCTCGTCGAATCGTTGGGCGGAACTATCGTGCAGTGCAATTTCCTAATCGAACTTTCTTTTCTGAAAGGCGCTAGAAAACTCAGTAAATACGAAGTGAGATCGGTACTAACGTATTAATTTAAACCTGTTGGCATTTTGAAGTACTTTTCTTTGAAATTCAGTAAAATTTCAAGTTTTTACCTCGAATCCTAAAGGATGAACTTGAAATTTTATCATCATCCCTTTCCTGCATGCGACAAGTCTTTTTCAGCGAGAGAAATGAACAAGGGTAGAAAATGATGAAATTGCCAAAACGCACAACGGCTCAATCCAACGCATTTTTTGTCACCCATAATTTATAGGCAAACAAAGCCAGCTGTAGTTTTGAAGCCTTGGCTAAATCTACATTTTTCTTCGTAAAGCTTGGCAAAATTGCCTTGTTTATCTTCGCGAGTGTTTTAAAAAATTGCTTTTTCATTATAAAAAAGAATAGTCTTACAATATAGTAAGACTATTCCAATTGGTCTGCAATGTGCCCTATTGTTCAATAACAATTTTTTCGATCGGTTCACCGTCGTCGGTACTGGTGCTTATGGTTTGTTTGCTTCCCTTGCCGTCATCACTTTGGATTTTAATTCGGGTAATCTCACCTTTTGCATTTCGTTTTATACGACTGTAACTAAAAGTTACGCCCTTGGCCTCCATCTCTTTTTTGATGTTAGCCAACTCTTCATCTGTAGTGTCTTTGGTAATTAGCGCCTTGGCTCCGCGCCCATTCTTGTTTCGAGTAACTTGTGCATATCCCCTGGCTATCTTGCGCTCCTCGTCAACTATTTTTCTGCTATTCTTCCGAATCTTAGCGACTTCTTCCCGCATTTCGTTGCGTTCTTCACGAATTTCTTCACGAACCTTGGCCATTTCATCTCGCTGCTTTTCTAATTCTTCTCTGCGCTCTACCAGTACCTTACCTCTTAATTCTTCACGTTTTGCCATCATTTTGGCTCTGGCTTCCTCCCGTTCTTTCATCCGTTCCGAACCAAAACCAGAAGTGCCCGCTTCCGTGTCCATATAAAAATAGAAGTCGTCTATTGCGCCGCCATCATCGTCGCTCACACTATAACTACCGTTCATCCCATCGCCTTTGTACGAAACCGAGATGGAAGTAAGCTCATTCTTTGCATTGTAATTCAAATTTTTATAATTAAAAACAATACCATGGTCGCGCGCCAATTCTTCCTTAATACGATCTAGTTCTTCCTTGGTGGTGTTTTTTGTAATTTTAATTCGAACCTCCTTAGTCGCATTTGCTATTTTTAGTTCTTCGGAAATTTTCTTGCTTTTAGTTGCATTCGTTTGTTTTTCGCTGGGCAAAGGCGTTTCTACACGCGTCGTAGCGGAAGGTGTTGTCTGCACGGGAACAAACGTAGCTTCCCCGTTAAAGTACAGCACACCATCTTTCCCTTTGTCGCCGTATTTGGCAGCTCCTTCTTTTTGGTTGTAGGCTTCCACCTTGCCGTCTAATTCAATGGTATGTCCCGCAGGTAGCGTATTTTCTCTGTATTCCTTGCCGTTGATAATGTAGAGCGGATTCTCACCTAGCATCGGCTCTTTTTTAGTCGGAGTTGCTTTCGCTACTACATTTTTAGAAGCTACCTCAATCGTGTTGTTTTCTGGCAAGAATAGTTCTAGTTGCTCTTTTGTAATCTTAAGCTGCACCGCTTCGTCACCAATTTCCGAAACCCATAAAACACCTGCTTCTTTTGGCTCAATTTTATAGGTAGTAGTAAAGTCGGCTTTTTTGTCACCCCTATCAAAGCGGGTGTAAAAGCGGTCTTCGCCTTCAAATTTAGTTTCAAAACTAAACGCGGTGAGTTCACCAGCAACATTTCGTTTTCGATTGCCAATTTTCACCAAGCTACTCGGGTGATGTTGTCTAAAATACGTTTCCAATTCGTTCAATTCAGCATCTGTAGAAGCCGCCGAGAACCAAGTTGCTTCGTTGATTGCTTTTTCTGCAACTTCCCCAGTAGCTATTTCGGCTGTAGCATGGGTGTATTCAATAACTTCTTCGGTGTTAAAACCCCATAAAAATAGGGCGAGCGCAGGTAGCACTACGATCAGTTTTAGTTGGTTGTAATTGTTAGAATTTCTTTTGTTTAACATAATGATTCGTTTTTTTACCTGTCCGTTCTGGAAATCGAGTTTAATTTCTCTTCCAAAAACATTAAGGTGGGTGAATGATTGATAAAAATTATTGGTCAGCGCTGGTACTGGTAAGGATGATGAAGCCTTTAACAACGCTAATTGGTATTCGGTTTTTGATGGTAAATATTGGGCAGTTTCACTATCTGCTAAATATTCTAAATTGGCTTCAAGACTCGATTTGTAAAACCAAGAAACTGGGTTGGCCCACTGTAGGGCGCGTACCAAATTAGCCAATAACAAGTCGATGCTGTGCCATTGGGTAGCATGCACTTTTTCATGCTTTAAGATCATTTCCAGTTCTTCAGAGTCGTGAGTCTTTGGGTTATACACGATATAGTTGAAAAAGGAAAAAGGAGCGATTTCATCGTCGATTTCAACAAAATTGAATGGTCCGATGCGCTTTGCAGGATGTTTTTGAAGTAACCGTAGCAACGAATACAACTGTGTGGTAAATCGTACCAACATCACCGCGATACCTAAAAGATATCCGTAGAAAATTAGTTCCACGAAATTAAAAGGAGTTTCGCTAGGCGTTTCCGTAGTTGTAAATGGCACAATTGAAGTATACTCTTGGCTGGCCTCAACTATAGGAACTGCCACAATGGTAACCGAAGTAAAAGTGACTAAGGGCAACACCAGAGCCGATATAATCCCTGTAAGGAGATACGTGCGATTGGCCGAAAAGAAGGTGTCATTTTGGAGTACGACTAAATATACAACATAAAAAAGGGTGAGTATTCCTGCCGATTTCGCGATGTAAGTGAGTAGTTCCATGTTAATTCTTTTTTTCGATGATCTTTAAAATTTCACGCAGCTCTTCAGCACTGATCTTTTCTTCCTTCGCAAAAAAGGAAACCATGCTTTTATAACTGTTGTCGAAATAACGCTTGGTAGCCAAATTCATGAATTTTTCAGTATACGTTTTCTTGCTAACCACAGGGAAGTACTGATGGGTTTTCCCAAACGCCTGGTGTGAAACAAATCCTTTTTCCTCCAAATTCCGAATAATGGTAGAGACGGTGTTATAGTGGTTACCCTTTGGTAAGACCGCTAATACGTCTTTCACAAATGCCTTTTCGAGCTTCCAGAGCACTTGCATGATTTCTTCTTCTTTGTTCGTTAATTGTTCCATGTATAATCTATTTTAATTCTCGACAATTCCTATTGGATGCAACGTCCCAAAAAGATGCCGATTAGGGCTGAGCATATCGTATTTCCATTTTGTAAAACAAACATATAACTATTTTTATAGTTTAACAACTATGTTTGTAGTTATATAACTGAAAATTTAGTTGGTTATTGTTTAGGGGTCGAAATTTTGATAAAATCCGCCACAGGTTCTTCTGCTCTCCTTGAGCATTTCTTATCTTCGCTCCTTAATATATACGTATGAGCATTCTGTACATTATTTTAGGTTTAATATTACTTGTGGTAGGAGGTGAGTTTTTGGTGCGATCTGCTGTAGGCTTGTCGTTTAAGCTCAACCTTTCTAAAATGGTGATTGGTCTCACTGTGGTTTCATTTGCTACCTCGGCTCCCGAACTTCTCGTGAGCATACAAGCAGCGTTAAACGGTTTTAGTGATATTTCCTTGGGTAACGTAATAGGATCTAATATCGCAAATATTGGCTTGGTCTTGGGTGTCACGGCAGTGATCACCCCTTTAGCTATCGATAAAGATTTTTACAAGTTCAATTGGCCGGTCATGATGCTGTTATCTATCGTGCTTTATTTTGTGCTGAAATCCGGAAATGAAATAACCCTTTGGGAAGGGGTAGGGCTCGTTGCATTGCTCGCAGTGTATCTATATCTGTTAATTAACCGTGCTCGAAAAAAGGCCAGCACCTATGCCGTAGACGATGGAATTGACGATGGACTCTCAAAAGCGAGTAATTTTAAGATTGTTATTTGGTTACTCATTGGAGGCGTTGCATTGTACGGGGGTAGTGAACTTTTGGTAATGGGTGCTGTAGATTTGGCAACGGCCATGGGTATTAGTGAACGCGTTATCGCAGTTACCATGATTGCAGTGGGTACAAGCGTGCCAGAGCTTGCAGCTTCGGTGATCGCTGCTCTCAAAAAGGAAAAGGCCCTTTCCTTAGGGAATTTAATTGGCTCTAATATTTTCAATATTGCGTCTGTTTTGGGTATAACCGCAATAATCCAACCTATTGCTGTAAAAAGCGAAGAAGTGCTTACCAATGATATATGGTGGATGCTAGGCTTTGCTGCTGTGCTTATTCCACTGGCGTTTCTTCCGAAGAAATTCGAAATTGGAAGAATAAAAGGACTTGTAATTGTTATTGGGTATTGTGCTTTTATTAGTCTAGCTTTTCTAAAAAACTAAATTATTTCCTAGTCTAAGTCTATTTTTATTGAATATCACCCTTAAAAAGAGGGGGTGTGTTCATAAAATCATACATTTATTAACAACTTAACATAATTTTTAGGGGGGTGTATCTTAAAAAAGGGTTATTTTTGCCTCATAACTTAATAAACAAAGCATATTACTATGTCTACCTTAAGATTTCATGCCATTAAAGAAACATTTAACCGTCCGGTGATAGATGTGAACGAGCCAGAACGTCGTTCTACAATCTTCGAACAGAATGTATTCAATGAAGCTGCGATGCGGCAATACCTAACCAAAGATTCTTTTAAGAGTGTACAAGATGCGATCGTAAATGGTTCTAAAATCGACCGGGGCGTTGCCGATCACATTTCAACAGGAATGAAAGAATGGGCCATTGGCAAAGGTGCGACCCATTATACACACTGGTTTCAACCGTTAACCGGTACTACTGCCGAAAAGCATGATGCCTTCTTTGAAACTACAGGCGATGGAAATTCTATCGAAAAATTTGGAGGTGGTCAATTGGTACAGCAAGAACCAGATGCTTCTAGTTTCCCAAATGGCGGAATTAGAAATACGTTCGAGGCGCGAGGTTATACTGCTTGGGATCCTACTTCTCCTGCTTTTATCTACGGCACTACACTTTGTATCCCTACCGTATTCGTTGCTTACACCGGGGAGGCTTTGGATAATAAAACACCGCTATTGCGTGCATTACAGTCTGTAGACCAAGCCGCAACAGCTGTGGCAAAATATTTCGATAAAAGTGTCACGAAGGTAAATCCGACCCTTGGGTGGGAACAAGAATATTTCCTGATCGATAAGGCGTTGGCAAAATCGCGTCCAGATATTAATCTTGCAGGTCGTACGCTCTTAGGCCACGCTTCTGCAAAAGGACAACAGCTAGACGACCATTACTTTGGTTCTATCCCGAGACGTGTACTAGACTATATGCGTGATCTAGAAACTGAATGTATGTATCTAGGGATTCCCGTAAAAACGAGACATAATGAAGTAGCACCAAACCAATTTGAGTTGGCACCTATTTTTGAAGAGACCAACTTAGCGGTAGACCATAACTCTTTATTAATGGACGTGATGAGTAAAGTGGCAGATCGGCATAACTTTAAAGTGTTATTTCACGAAAAGCCTTTTGCTGGTATAAACGGTAGCGGTAAACACAATAACTGGTCGCTGGCTACAAACACAGGGGTTAACTTATTGGGCCCTGGAAGTACACCTATGAAGAACCTTCAGTTTTTGACCTTTTTTATCAATACCATTAAAGCGGTAAATGATTATGAGGAACTACTGCGTGCAGCCATTGCAAGTGCAAGTAACGACCATAGATTGGGGGCGAATGAAGCACCTCCAGCTATTATTTCGGTATTTATAGGGTCACAACTAACTTCGGTACTCGATACGTTGGAAAAATTAAAGAATGGGAAATTATCTCCAGAAGATAAAACGGACCTTAAACTAAATGTTGTAGGAAAGATCCCTGAAATTTTGTTAGATAATACAGACCGAAACCGAACGTCACCTTTCGCTTTTACAGGAAATAAATTTGAGTTCCGTGCTGTCGGCTCTACCGCGAATTGCGCGAAACCCATGACCGTCTTAAACGCTATTGTAGCCAAGCAATTAATCGACTTTAAGAAAGAAGTAGACGAATTGATCAAGGGCAAGAAAATGAAAAAAGACGATGCTATTTTTAATGTATTGAAAGGATATATTAAAGAATCGAAGCGTATTCGTTTTGAAGGAGATGGTTACGGTGAAGCGTGGGAAAAAGAAGCGAAGAAGCGTAAACTGAGCAACAACAAGACGACGCCAGAAGCTTTAAAGGCGCAGGTTTCTAAAAGTACGATTGCCCTTTACGAAGAATTGGGTATCATGAGCAAGGTTGAAATTGAAGCCCGTCATGAAATCGAAGTAGAAGAATATGCCATGCGTATCCAGATTGAAGGTCGTGTACTTGGTGATATTGCGAGAAACCATGTGATTCCTACAGCCATCAGATATCAAAACTTGCTGATTGAGAATGTACAGGGGTTGAAAGATATCTACGGAAATACCTTTAAAAAACACGCATCCGAACAAATGGAACTTATAGAAGCCATCAGCGGCCATATTGCCAAAATTAATAAGGGAATCACCGATATGATTAATGAGCGAAAAAAGGCAAATAAGATAGAAGATGCAGAAAAACGCGCTTTTGCTTACTGCGATAACGTGAAACCTTATTTCGAAGAAATACGATATCACTGTGATAAATTAGAACTATTGGTTGATGACGAAATTTGGCCATTAACCAAATATCGTGAGTTGTTATTCACTAGATAATAAACCATTTATTAATAATGAATGCCCCTTTTAAGGGGCATTTTTTTTGTGCCATATTTTGAAATGCCCTACATCCAAATTTGGATAAACCCCATTGTTTATGAGGGGTCCTACTATACTACACAGTAAACCCCTTAAGCAGGAAGGGGTGTTTGTCAGCTATCATAAAGGGTTGGTTATCAGTTATAAATGGGGCAGATACCTACGCATTTTCTAGATAACTAGCAAGATATTTGACCCATGGTTCTAAAGATACCTAAGCCTTGCAAGCAAGTTTCAAAGAACACTTAATAATGTATAACAATTTAAACTTTAAAATTATGAGAAATTTATTTTTAAGCGCAATTGCGCTATTGATTGGAACAGCAATGTTCGCACAATTCAACAACAGTAATGTGTTGCAGGTCGGATTATTAAACGACTCTGACGTAGATCAAATCGGTTTGTTGAATGATTCTGACGTATTACAATTAGGAGCACTAAACGCTTCAGATGTAGACCAAGAAGGTGCTTTTAACACCTCTACGGTAGCACAAATTGGGATTGCAAACACTTCACGTGTTGACCAATTGGGAATCGCAAACGATTCTGATGTATTGCAATTTGGAGCCTTAAACGACTCTGAAGTAGACCAGATAGGGATCCTTAATGGTTCTACCGTTACACAAATCGGTATTGCAAATGCCTCAGACGTAGGACAATTTGGGGTATTGAATACTTCAGATGTAGACCAATTAGGGTTGGCAAACAGTTCTACTGTAACACAAATTGGACTGGCAAACGATTCTGACGTAGACCAAATCGGAATTCTTAACACCTCTGATGTAGATCAGTTCGGTGCTGGTAACGGTTCAACCGTGTTTCAGTTTGGGTTAGCAAACGATTCTGATGTAGACCAGATTGGTATTTTGAACACTTCTACTGTTGCCCAGTTGGGTATTGGCAACGAGTCTGATGTATTTCAGTTCGGGTTGGCAAACGACTCTGACGTTACACAGATCGGGTTCTTCAACACATCGTTGGTAAACCAGATTGGTGCCTTCAACACGAGTGATGTATTACAAACCGGTTTAGGCCACAACAGTGTGGTAAACCAATTGGGTGTTGGCAATATGTCTTCGGTAACACAAAGCAACTAGATATTTCACCTATAAGTTCATTAGAATTTATTTGTAAGCCAAGTAATGTACGGGGGTATGACACACTGTACTCCCGTACTTTACCTTAAAAAAAACGTGATGAGAATACCAAATATCATAAAGTGCTGTATTGTATTTCTGTTTCTGTTACCACTTAATGCCGTAATAGCACAAGATAAAAGTACCCTTGGAAGTACGGTAATTATCCAACAGATAGGACAACAAAATACATTGGATGCTGCTATGACTTCGGAAAAAGGAACCCACCTTTCTTTCCAGACAGGTAATAAAAACAAGATTCAAATACGATCCAGAGCACACAACACTGATGCGCTTCTACTTCAACTGGGAGCCAACAACAATATTCTCTTGGTGCATAACCAACCAAGACTCCAAACAAAGACAACAGTGTTTCAAAAAGGGTATAACCAAAACTTTCTCATGCTAGGAAATAACAGAATGTCTGACCAGATGATCGTTAAAATGAAAGGAAAGAATCAAAATATTTTGGTGCGCAACTTTAGACGACAACGATAATGTACCCAGAAATTTTCAGTAGGAATTTAAAATACAATTGCTCATAACAAACCTATATCATACTACAATGAAAACTACATTCATCCTCCTATTCCTAATTTCGGCAACTAGCTACTGCGCAGGGCAACAATTGGTGTATACTCCTAAAAACCCGGCCTTTGGTGGCGATCCCTTCAATTATACATGGTTGTTGAATTCGGCGAATGCCCAGAATCAGTTTAACGACGATTTCCCTGGTCTTGACGGATTGGGAGATTTCGATTCATTGTTGCAAAACCAATTATTTTCCCCTTTCAATAATGAACCCCCAGAAGTGGGAACTACCCGAGAGGGCGACCTAGAATACGAAGTATATGAGTCTACAGAAGGTTTGGTGATTAACATACTGAACATTCAAACGGGAGAACAGTCGCAGATTATCATTCCAAACGAATAATACCATGAGAGCGACCCTTACCATAGTATTATTCTTATCCTGGGCGATTTTGCTTACAAGTTGCGGTGCATATTTTAATCAGCCCGAAGCACCCCAAGATGCCCGAATTGCTGAAAAAACAGACGTAACCAAAACATTAGAAGCATTTCCGCTGCCCAAAGAACCCATAGTGGTTGGGGTATACAACTTTAAAGATCAGACTGGGCAATATAAAAATGTAGAAAACGGAAGCACCTTTAGTACGGCCGTTACCCAGGGAGCTACAACCATTCTTATTAAAGCCTTAGAAGATAGCAAGTGGTTTAGGCCCATAGAACGTGAAAATTTAGGGAACTTACTAAATGAACGGAATATTATACGTACCACACGCGAAGAATATCGAGTCTCCCAAAATGAACCCGCCAAACGATTAAGTCCGTTGCTATTTGCGGGAATTTTACTAGAAGGAGGTGTGATTTCGTACGATTCTAACATCTTGACTGGTGGGGTAGGAGCGCGATACTTTGGTACAGGAGCTTCTTCACAGTACAGACAAGACCGTATTACAGTATACCTGCGGGCAATCTCAACGTCAACTGGCGAAGTGCTCAAAACCGTTAATGTTTCAAAAACCATTCTGTCACAAGGTGTTGATGTAGGACTGTTTAAATATGTAAATTTTCAGCGTTTGCTTGAAGTGGAAACAGGCTTTACAAAGAACGAGCCTGCCCAAATGGCGGTGCAGGAAGCAATCGAAAAAGCGGTGTCTATTTTAATCCTTGAAGGGTTAAAAGATGATTTGTGGGCAACAGAAAACGGACCCGAAAAAGACCAAGAATTAATAGATGCCTATGATTTAGAAACAGCGGTAGAAAATGCCACCGAACTGTATGAACGTGAATACCAAACCCAAACCTTTCGCAACAAGGTGAGTGGCGGTATGGGTATTGCGTTTATAGATGGCGATTATACCACAAATGTCATTGATTTTATGGGGAGTTTGGGTTATAGCTATCAACTTATCCCAGAATTAGGTGTGGGGTTTCAAGCGCAGATATTCAAACTGAATGCAACTACAGATAATATTAAATGGTGGTTGAGCGAAAGCTTACAACTTTCGTATACCATACTTCCTAACGATAAGCTTTCCCCTTTTATATATGGCGGCCCCGGCTTACTACTATTTGCAGATGATACAGAAGAAGAACACTTAGAGCGTTGGGACGCCTTTTTTAAATTACAGGCTGGAGCTGGACTCGAGTACAGGTTTACTGAACGTATTTCATTGGTGTTGCAGGCAGACTGGAACAGTGTCTTTTCTGATAAAGTAGACAATTTTGTAGGCGGAAGACGAAACGACTTTTATTATAACGTAGGCGTCGGAATTAATTATCATTTCGGTGCGGGTCGTAACAAACCTAACAAACCCATTAAATAAAGAAATCATGAAAAATATACCTATATATATGGTCTTGAGCATTCTGCTGTTCAATTTTATGGCATGTAATGAAGATCGGGTGGGCGAAGACGATACAGGAAGTATCACTGGGACGGTGGTGGCTTCTGGCAGTAATATACCTTTGCCAAACACCCGTATCTCTACCCAACCCATAAGTAGTACTGTTTTTACCGATAGCCTCGGAAAATTCCTAATTGAAAACGTTCCCGTTGGCGAATACGCCGTAGAAGCTCGGGTGGAGGACTATCTCACAGATTTTGAACCCACTGTTGTGGTGGCCAATGTACCTGTGAATGTGGTTTTTGAGATGGAAGTCTCTACAGCCAATAACAGACCTCCGCTTGCCCCCGAATTGATAGCTCCTGCCGAAAATGAAGAATTACAGAGCATTGAAGCCGTGTTTCAATGGACCACCACAGATCCTGAAGAAGACCAACTTACCTACGCAATAGAACTTCGGAATGATCAAAATGAAGAGATTTTGCGGTTTGAAGAGATTAGCGATACCATTTTTACCTATGCTCCCCTTATGCTCGGAGCACAGTATTTCTGGCAGGTTTCAGCATCAGATCAGATTAATGAACCGGTGTTGAGTCCGGTAGGTACTTTTTCGGTAATTGCTGCGCCTGTAGACAATCGATTTTTGTTTGTACGAAACATAAATGGCAATAATGTCATTTATTCCGCAGATGAAAATGGAGCCGAGTTTCAACTCACCTCACAAGAAATGAACAGTTATAGGCCAAGGCGTAATGTTGCAGCAAATAAGATAGCCTATTTGCAAACTGACGGTGCCGAAGTTGATATTTATACTATGAACCGTGACGGTACTGAAAAGACGAAGGTTACTTCTGTAGTAAAACCAACTGGATTTAACCTGAACGAGATCAATTTTTCATGGCCTGCCAACAGCGATAAAATTTACTATCCGCAATTCGATAAACTATATCGAATAAACTCCAACGGGCAAGGACTCCAACTTATCTACCAAACACCAGATGGTTCGTTGATTTCTGAAGTAGACGTGAGTGAAAATGACAACATTATTGCTTTAAAGACGAATGATGTAAACGGGTATAACGTTTCAATTTTTACTATCGATTTCAACGGAAATGTGCTAGACACTATTTTAAGTGGGGTACCAGGAGGTGCTGGCGGGCTTACCTTGTCGGTAACCAATATGAAAGTAATTTATGCATATGACATCTCAGGTTTTGAAGATGCCACCTACCGTAGGTTAGACGCTAGATTGTTTGTATATGATATTGCAACAGCCACACTCACAGATGTATCTGGAGAAAAACCAAATGGAACCAACGATCTAGAACCCATCTTTGCACCCAATGAAGCATTTGCAATTTTCACAAATACCAGCAATGACGGAATATCGCAACGTGATATCTATAGGCTTGAAATAGGCGAAACGGGAACGCGTGAGTTATTGTTTAGCAATGCTTTCATGCCAGATTGGGAATAGTGTTTCTGTGCTGTGGTTAAGTAATCTGTTTAATCATACTTTTAAAATAAAGGATTGATCTTCCTAAGTGCGATAAAACTGAAATTTCTTGAACAATGCTCTTTTTACAGCCTAAAATAAATTGATTCCTAGCGTTTTTGAGTGATATCGTCTAGATATCTTCTAAGAAATTTAAACAAAAATGGATTTTCGTGCATTAAAGGAAATCAGTTTGTCGGAAATATCTTTCGTTGGTCGAAAAACAGTTTTGTTAACATAAATTTAACATTTCGTCATTTTAGTTAAAATTATGTAGTTCATCGATACATAGATTTCGTACATCTATTTCTTATAAAATATTGGTAATCTTTTTCTTACATTTCAAAAACCCTCTTGAAAAAGGGGGTGTTTACCCCTCATGGAAACTGCTGAATTATTCAGATATTTGGGATAAGAAATGCTGATAATTCTTCCTCAAATTTTAAGTGTTTCTATCCCTAACAAACCCGCTTTTTTCACTAATTCATACCCCCAAAATTTATATCGAGTAAAAATCGATATGTACTTATGTCACCGATAGGTTATTGGTATGTGAGTATTGATAATGTATAATTAAAACCAATATATTAACCTTTTCAAATTAAAATTATGAAAAAAGCAATTTTTTGCGCAGTAGCGCTTTTAGCAGGAACAGTAATGTTCGCACAAATGAATGACAGTTATGTCCTACAAGTAGGACAAGGAAATGATTCTGATGTAGACCAAGATGGTCTTACTAACGATTCTGATGTTTTCCAGTTCGGACAAGGAAACGAGTCTGATGTTGAACAAGACGGAACATCTAACGCCTCTGTAGTATTACAGATAGGTCGTGGAAACGATTCTGACGTAGAGCAGGATGGAACTACAAACACTTCTACAGTTACGCAATTGGGCCGTAATAACGAGTCTGACGTAGAGCAAGATGGATTAAGCAATAATTCTGATGTTTTACAAATAGGTCGTGGAAACAGTTCTGACGTTGACCAGAATGATAATGGTTGGGCAGCACTTGGTCTGCACAATTCTTTAGTTGTACAGGTTGGACGTAATAACGATTCTGAAGTTGACCAAGATGGAACCGCGAACAATTCTACAGTTCTACAGGTAGGTCGTGGAAACGAATCTGACGTAGATCAGAATGGATACGGAAATTCATTTTTCGGTTATATGAATGCAGGTGGTCTTAACCAATCGTTAGTTGTTCAAGTTGGTAGAAACAACGACTCTGATGTTGAGCAAGATGGTTTGGCAAACGTATCTGTAGTAGGTCAGTTAGGCCGTGGAAACGAGTCTGATGTAGATCAAGATGGAGATACAAACGTTTCATTAGTGGCGCAAATAGGTCGCGGTAACGAATCTAATGTAGAACAAGATGGTTCTGGAAACGGTTCTGCAGTTTTCCAATTAGGTCGTAACAACGATTCAGATACTCGTCAAATGGGAGAGGACAATGGTTCTTTGGTAATGCAATTAGGTCGTGGAAATGAGTCTGACGTTCGTCAAGATGGTACAACGAACTCATCTTTTGTATTCCAGTTAGGAAGAAACAATGATAGCTTTGTTACCCAAAATGGACTAAGTCACGATAGTGATGTAGTACAATTAGGACTTGGAAACAATTCTAATGTTACTCAAAATAACTAACCAGATGTATTGATTGCCTGAAAAGGCAAATTAATAAAATAACTACAAAGGTGGCGTGTAAGAAAAATCTTTCTTGACGCCACCTTTATAAACAAAAAAACAGTACATTTATTTAAAATTATGAACGTTAAGCCTTTACATATTCTTATAGTACTGTTACTTTCTACTTGCTTGCTTAAAGCACAGGAGCATAGTAATTCGCCTAAAAGTGTTGCTTCTATTATTCAAGAAACACCAAGATTTAACAGTGCCACTAATAATGGAAATTCTCAAAATTCAATTGCAAATAGCAGAGTTTCTAACAGCCGGATTTATGTTCAACAAGTGGGTACTAATAATGAAGTGGTTTCAAATACCACCTCGTTAATAAACAATACTAATATTCTTCAAACAGGATCTCAAAATCAAGTAGTTCAAAAAGTTACGGCTTTAAGTATAAATGACAACATAGTTCAAACAGGTTTTAACCATAAAGTATTTGATATAAATGGTAGGGTTGCTCGGGCTCATAATACTAGCGTTATTCAATATGGAGCCAATCAAAAACTTATCGTGTCGGGTGAAAATTCTATTTCAAAAAATATGGTGGTTCGTATGAGCGGAAAAGGACAATCTATATTAATTAGAAATTTAAAAAATTAGGATACATTGAGATTAAGAAAGGGATATCAAATTATTACTACGCTTTCAATATTGTTATTGACGCTTACTACTTTTGCCCAAAGTTACAACTCAGAAGTTGTAGCTAAAATTAATATGGACAATCAGTATAATCTTCTCAAGATCACAGGTACTGCTTACAATCAAACGCCAATAAGTCAAAGTTTCCGATATGAACTATCTGTCATTAAAGGTGAAAAAGGCAGTGGAAATAAATCTAGAAGCAGCCAAGATGGAAGAATAGTGTTGGCTTCGGGAGAGACTAAACAATTGTCTACTACTACTATTAATAAAGACGATACTCGTGTTATTATTCTGCTTCTTATTTATGATTTACAAGATAATCTAATTGGCAAAGACCGCATTGTTTTGAATGGCAACGAAGAGGAAGAAGCACAGCAGATTATAATTAACAAAGCTGAAGAAAAAAAATCACAAGACATTGCCACTGCCGGAGAAGATGGTGTTATCCTACGAGGGATAGTCGTTGAGGATACGAAAACCAAATTAGGTAGCGATTTCTATAAAATGTTTTATAGTAGCTATTTATTAAATAAAATAAACGGGAAAGAAATTGTGACCATCAAAGAAGATCTTGCAATAGGAAGGAATACAAAAATAGAGATATTTGTTGCAGACGATATAGTTTTGGAATTTGTATTACGGCCACAGAACGATTTTCTTGAAGCCGCAAAAGAAGAAGCAATTATTCGAGTCCGTCAACGTTTAAAAAAATTAGAAAGTGACAAGACAATGGTTAAGAGTTACTAAATGCACTTTATTATGAAAAAAATAGTTTTTTTGTTATGTATGTTTGTATGTTCGTATGGAATAGGACAACAATTAGTATATACCCCTAAAAACCCAGCCTTTGGAGGCGATCCCTTTAATTATACTTGGCTTTTAAATTCAGCGAACGCACAGAATTCATTTCAAGATGACTTGTCTGGACTTGAAGGTCTTGAAAGTTTAGGTGATTCATTCGATAACCTATCCTTGGGGCAGTTCGGAATCAATGATGAATTACCAGAAGAAGGTACTAGCCGAGAAGGAAATTTTGAATATGATGTCTTTGAATCTAGTGAAGGATTAGTTATAAATATATTGAATATTGTAACAGGTGAACAATCACAAATTATCATACCAAATAATTAAACTGACATATTTTGCATTTTAATAAACTCATTTCTATCGTAGGTATATCATTGTTTCTAAGTGGTTGTGGCGCCTACTTCAATCAGCCAACATCACCTCAAAGTGCACGAATTTCTGAAGTTACACAACAGACTAAGAGATTGAGGCAACTACCAGAACCCAAAGCTCGCATCGAAGTTGGGGTTTACAATTTTAAAGATCAGACCGGTCAATATAAAAGTGTAGAAAATATCAGTACGTTTAGTACCGCAGTTACACAAGGTGCCACCACCATCTTAATTAAAGCGCTGGAGGAATCTAGATGGTTTCGGCCAATCGAGCGCGAAAATTTGGGCAACCTTCTGAATGAGAGAAATATTATTAGAACTACCCGTAACGAGTATAATAGTAAACCTGAACGTCTAACACCTCTATTGTTTGCCGGAATTATTTTAGAAGGAGGAATAATATCATACGATACTAATATTCTCACAGGTGGTGTTGGTGCCCGTTATTTTGGTGCTGGTGCTTCTTCACAATACAGGCAAGATAGAATTACAGTATACCTTAGAGCTGTATCTACGTCAACTGGAGAGGTGCTAAAAACTGTAAATGCATCTAAAACTATATTATCACAGGGAGTTGATGTGGGACTATTTCGTTTTGTTAATTTTCAAAGACTCCTAGAAGTTGAAACTGGATTCACCAAAAATGAACCTTCACAAATGGCAGTACAAGAGGCCATTGAAAAAGCCGTAGAATTATTAATTCTAGAAGGAGTAAAGGATAAATTATGGGGAACGTCGGAAGGGCCGGAAAAAGATAAAGAATTAATTGCCCAATACGAATTGGAACAGGAATTAGAAAATAAAACCGCTTTGTATGAGCGCGCCTACCAAGATCACGATTTCAGACATGCGGTTAGTGTGTTTTCAGGTGCTTCACTGGTAGATGGAGATTACAGTACCGCCGTAATTGATTATATGGTAGGAGCCGGCTATAAATATCGTTTCTCTTCTCGAATTAGCTTAGGGTACCAAATACAATGGTTTAAGCTTAATTCTACGTCAGAAAATATGCGATGGTGGAACAGCCAAAATGCCAATATCGAATTTAATATTCTGCCACACGATAGATTGTCTCCATACATCTATGGAGGTGGGGGGGTAATGTTTTATGCAGACGATCCGGAAACCGATAATCTCAAACGATGGGACCCTTTCTTTAAATTACAGGTAGGTGCAGGTCTGGAATACTTATTTACAGATCGCATATCCATGACACTACATGCCGATTGGAACAGCTCATTTTCTGATAGAATAGACGATTTTGTGGGGGGGCGTCGAAATGATTTCTACTATAATATCGGGTTAGGAATTAATTACCATTTCGGCTCGAAAAAAACAAAACTAAAACATAACCCTAATTAGCATGATGATGAAAGATCGAATTTTATATATTTCCGTTTTTCTTACATTGATTGTATGTTTGTTTTCTTGTAATGAAGATAGGATTGGTGAAGACGACACCGGGGCTATTAGCGGTACCGTTGTTGCCGCAGGTAGCAATACCCCAATTCCAAATGCTCGAATTGCAACCCAACCCGTTTCAAGTACCGTTTTTACCGACAGTCTTGGGAAATTTTTAATTGAGAATGTTCCAGTAGGCGAATATGCTGTTGAGGCGAGGGTAGAAGACTTTTTAGCCGATTTTGAGCCTACTACGGTTTTGGCCAATACCACAGTGAATGTTGTGTTCGAGTTAGATGTTTCAACAGCTAATAATAGACCACCTACGAGTCCGCAATTACTGTCACCTACCGAAAATGAAGTATTACAGAGTGTTGAAGCAACTTTTTCATGGACCTCAGACGATCCTGAAAACGACCCAATAGAATACACTTTAGAAGTGCGTAACAACCAGAACGACGATGTTCTGCTCTTCGAGAACATTACAGATACTACGTTTACGTATAGTCCGTTAGTTCTTGGCGCCGACTATGTATGGCAAGTATCAGCAACAGATAATATTAATGATCCAGTACTAAGTCCGTTTGGTACTTTTTCTGTGGTGAGTGCGCCTGTAGACAACCGAATACTCTTTACGCGAAATATTAACGGCAACAATGTTATTTTTTCTGCTGATGAGGACGGATCTGAATTTCAGCTTACCCCTTCAGACAAAAATAGCTTTAGACCCGTGCGTAATGTGGCAGCAAACCGAATTGCCTTTTTACAATCTGACGGGGCTCAAGTTGATGTGTTCACTATGAATAGGGATGGAAGCGAGACTAGAAAAATTACGAGCACTGTTAAGCCCGCTGGATTTAATCTGAATGAAATTAATATCTCATGGCCAGAAAATAGTACCCGTATTTATTTTCCCGTGTTAGATAAATTATATCGAATAAACACTTCTGGTCAAGGACTCGAACTTGTATACCAAACAACCGATGGATCGCTTGTATCTGAAGTGGATGCGCATGAATCTGACAATACGATCGCTATAAAAACAAATGATTTAAGTGGTTATAATACATCAATTTTGATAATTGATAACGCTGGAAACTTATTAGATACCGTTTTTTCAAACATGTTAGGGGCGGTAAGTGGTCTCGAATTATCTGTAGATAATAAACAAGTGCTCTATACCTATGACGTTTCAGAATTTCAGAGTCCTGAATACAGAAGACTTGATTCTCGAGCTTTTATATATGATTTGGATTCAGATATTGCCACGGATATTTCAAGTTTCAAAGAAAATGGAACAAATGATCTACAGGTAAAATTTTCTCCGAATGAAGCTGAAATAATCTTGATGAATACCTCTAATGATGGAATATCAATTAAAAATGTCGTTAAAGTGGTTGTAGACTTAATTGATAATGCCGGAGAGCGTAGCATTTTTCAAGAAAATGCTTTTATGCCCGATTGGAAATAATACAAACCATTTAAATACACCAAAAAAAACGTCTCGAATTTTCGGGGCGTTTTAGTATTCTGTACTTTTGTGGCTACACAACAAATCTATGGGTCAGGAAATTTCAAAAAGATATGCGTTACGGGGCGTTTCCGCAGGAAAGGAAGACGTTCACAATGCCATTAAGAATGTTGATAAAGGACTTTTTCCGAAGGCATTCTGTAAAATTGTACCCGATTATCTAACAGGTGACGATGACTACTGCTTGGTAATGCACGCAGATGGTGCCGGTACAAAATCGTCTTTGGCCTATATGTACTGGAAAGAAACAGGTGATCTATCTGTTTGGAAAGGCATTGCACAAGATGCCCTTATCATGAATATAGACGATTTACTGTGCGTTGGCGCGGTAGATGCGATTACCTTATCTTCTACCATAGGGCGCAATAAAAACTTGATACCCGGAGATGTAATTTCTGCTATCATAAACGGTACTGAAGAACTAATTAAAGAGTTGGCAAACTTTGGGGTTAATATTTACTCAACTGGAGGCGAAACAGCCGATGTAGGCGATTTGGTGCGCACCATTATTGTAGATAGTACGGTTACTGCAAGATTGAAAAAAGAAGACATCATAGACAATGCAAACATCCAACCAGGTGATGTAATTGTAGGGCTGGCTTCGTTTGGACAAGCTAGCTATGAATCGCAATACAATGGTGGAATGGGTAGCAATGGCCTCACAAGTGCCCGTCATGATGTATTCCATAAGTATTTAGCTGAAAAATTCCCTGAGAGTTATGATGCTGCTGTACCCGAATCTTTGGTGTATAGTGGTTCTAAAAAACTAACCGATAGAATTGACGGAACACCGCTTGATGCCGGACAGTTGGTGTTGTCTCCCACACGAACGTACGCTCCTATCATCAAAGAGATTTTAAATTCGTATTCCTCTAAAGAAATTCACGGGATGGTGCATTGCAGTGGGGGTGCGCAAACTAAAATTCTGCACTTTATTGAAAATCTACATATAGAAAAAGATAATTTATTCGACACACCACCGCTTTTCAAAATGATCCATGAAGAAAGTGGAACCGATTGGAAGGAAATGTACCAAGTGTTTAATATGGGGCACCGAATGGAACTTTATGTACCCGAAGAAATTGCAGACGAAATTATTAAAATTTCGAAGTCATTTAATGTAGACGCCCAGATTGTAGGACGCGTACATCAAGCTTCAGATAAAAAATTGACAATTAAATCGAAGCACGGAGAATTTAATTATAGTTAGTGCTCTTGTTAAATGTGAAGTTATTAATGGCGTGAGATATTGAACTATGAAGTCTATTGCTAAAAACTACAAACTCATATTGGCAAGTGTAGGTCTCATTCTGCTTCTAGCAAGTATTGGCGTACATTATTTCGAAGAATTTAAAGCCTACCGTTTCCTTAGGGGGTTTATTTCGATTGCTTTTCTATGTATCTTGATATATTATAAGCAAAAGCAAGTCAACCCATTAATTGCGACCTTCTTACTTATCTATGCCACTTCTAGCTTCGCTACTATTTGGTATGAAAATGAAACGATGGCGGTCGTTGCACTACTACTAAATTTTGTATCGTTTCTATTCATAGTGAAGGCACTGTGGAAACAAGCTTCATTTAAAAATCTCGGTGTTTTTTTGAGCATTGTATTTGTTGTATTTATTATAGTGAATGCATTCATGCTTTATAGGTTTATTAATATGCTGAAAGATTTTACTATGGGAAATTTGCAGTATGCTGCTATGTTATTAGGAGCGATGGTACTTGTGGTAACAGGATTTTTGGTGCTATTGTATAACCACGCGTGCAATACGAAGGCATCTTTGGTGTTTGCCTTGGCTATGTTTTTGTTCATTTTTGCTGAAATTTTTCGAGCATTGGCCTATTATGACCTAGGATTCGGAAACTTCTTCGTGTTTATAGCCCGTGGAACTTTAATCTTGGCCACTGCATTGGTAATTCATTTTTGCTTGATGAATAAGGCTCCCAAAGAACAATTATCGCGCCGCTAGTCATCAAGTCACCTCAATAAGATTGTAAAGTGTCTTTGCGATTTGAGAATCTAATCCTCTAAAAAATTGTAAATTTGCTCGACCCGAATAATGGGAAGTTAGTATATGTTAGAAAAACTTCAAATAGTAAAAAATAGGTTTGATGAAGTAAGCGATCTTATCATTCAACCTGAAATAATTAGTGACCAGAAACAATATATTCAGCTAAATAAAGAATATAAAGATTTAAGGGCGCTTATGGATAAACGCGAGCAATATCTTTTGGCAACCGAGCGTGTTTCCGAAGCGGAAGAAATCTTGGCCGATGGTAGCGATGATGAGATGGTTGAAATGGCGAAGCTTCAAATGGACGAGGCCAAAGGAAAAATAGAAAAGCTTGAAGAGGAAATTAAGTTTATGCTCATTCCGAAAGACCCAGAAGACTCTAAAAATGCTGTTGTTGAAGTTAGGGCTGGAACTGGAGGCGATGAAGCGAGTATTTTCGCTGGTGACCTACACCGTATGTACACCAAATATTGCGAAAACAAGGGCTGGAAGGTAAGTGTGGTAGATTTTAGTGAAGGTACCAGTGGTGGTTATAAAGAAATTCAGTTTGAAGTAGAAGGTGATGATGTATATGGCACCCTTAAATATGAAGCTGGAGTACATAGGGTACAGCGAGTGCCACAAACTGAAACACAAGGGCGCGTTCATACAAGCGCCGCTACCGTGATGGTATTTCCAGAGGCAGAAGAATTTGATGTTGAAATTGACCCTAAAGATGTACGAATTGATTATTTCTGTTCTTCAGGACCGGGCGGACAGTCGGTAAACACTACCTATTCGGCAGTTCGTTTAACACACGAACCCACCGGATTGGTGGCACAGTGCCAAGATCAAAAATCCCAACATAAGAACAAAGAGAAAGCATTTAAAGTGTTGCGTTCACGGTTATTCGACTTAGAATTGGCCAAAAAACAAGCGGAAGATGCAGAAAAGAGGGGGTCTATGGTGACTAGTGGAGACAGAAGTGCCAAAATTAGAACTTATAACTATCCGCAAGGACGTGTAACAGACCATCGTATTAATCTTACGTTATATGATTTAGGCAACATCATAGACGGCGATATCCAAAAAATCATAGATGAGCTTCAATTGGTGAGCAACACAGAAAAGCTTAAAGAAGCAGGCGAAACTTTTTAACGAGTACCCATGACTACGCAAGAAATTGTCGCACAGATCCATAAAAAGAAATCGTTTCTTTGCATTGGTCTGGATGTAGATATCAAAAAGATACCAGAACATTTATTGGCAGAAGAGGACCCAATTTTTGCCTTTAACAAAGCGATAATAGATGCTACTCATCACTTATGCGTGGCCTATAAACCAAATACCGCGTTTTACGAAGCCTATGGTCTCAAAGGGTGGAGCGCATTAGAAAAGACAATTTCCTATCTAAATACAAATCATCCTGAAATTTTTACCATTGCAGATGCAAAGCGTGGTGATATTGGAAATACTTCTACCATGTACGCCAAGGCTTTTTTTGAAGACTTAGGATTCGATTCTGTTACGGTTGCTCCTTATATGGGACGTGATAGCGTAGAACCATTTCTGCAATTTGAAAATAAACATACCATATTGTTAGCGCTTACCTCGAACAAAGGCGCATTCGATTTTCAAACGGATACTTCGAAGGGAGCGCCGCTATATACTTCTGTACTCAAAACATCTAAATCATGGCATAATGCACAGAATTTGATGTATGTGATAGGGGCGACAAAAGCATCATATTTGGGTGAGATAAGAAAGGTTGTGCCCGATAGTTTTTTCTTGGTTCCAGGAGTGGGTGCCCAAGGAGGTAATCTTTCCGAAGTTTGTAAATATGGACTTAATAGTCAAGTGGGGCTATTGATTAATTCTTCTCGTGGAATCATTTATGCTTCTAAAGAAACTGATTTTGCTACTGCTGCAGCTACAGCAGCACAAGAACTACAACTTCAAATGAAATCGATTCTCGATGCTGGTTACTGATCAGTTACATAGAAAAGTGACAATACCAACCACTCCTAGTAGAATAGTATCACTGGTTCCTTCCCAAACAGAATTGTTAGTTTCGCTTGGTCTTACAGATAGTATTGTTGGAGTGACAAAATTTTGCGTACATCCACCCGATTTCAGAAAACAAAAAACAATGGTTGGTGGCACTAAAAAGGTGTCTTTTGAGAAAATTGAAAAATTGAATCCTGATTTCATTTTATGTAATAAAGAAGAGAATACCAAGGAGATGGTAGAACAGCTTGAAACCATTGCTCCTGTATGGGTAAGTGATATCTATACTATAGATGATGTACATGAAATGATTGTTAGTTTAGGTGAAATTCTAGCGGTGTCTGATCGGGCTAATCAATTGAAAGAATCCATTATCGAGGCTCAGAATGAATTCAATGTATTTATACAAAACAGGCCTTTTAAAAAGGTAGCCTATGTTATATGGAAGAATCCTTGGATGCTGGCGGGTAGAAATACTTTTATAAATGATCTGTTGGCTCTAAATCACTTTGATAATATATTGGGTGAAAAATCGTCCAGATATCCAGAAGTGACTGCGGAAACTTTAAAACAATCAGATTTAATTTTACTGAGTTCAGAACCATATCCGTTTACTGAAAGTGATGTTGATGAATTAAAAAAAGCACTTCAAAACGAAGTGCTTTTAGTAGATGGGGAATATTTTAGTTGGTACGGGTCTAGATTAAAAGATGCTTTCGACTACTTTAAGTCGTTGCATTAACTTACTTATCTGCCCGGAGCAAGGTTAGATGCCTAATTTCGTCATAGATTTCTTGGGCCTTCTCTTGAACCCGATCACTCTCTTTTGCATCATCTAGTGCAACCCTATACGATTTTCTCATTAAGGCTACATATTTTTTCTGTAATTTTTCTAAGCGTGATTTTTTAGAAAACCATCCCGACATATCATTTTGTTTTATACCACAAAAGTATGTGTTGGAAATGTAAAGAGGTATTAACAAAGCGTTAATCATCTCATAATTAATGTAAATATGAAATTTTTAATCTTGTAGACTAAATACTTGTTTGAGTAGTGTAGTTGTTCTCGAAGCCACGTTGGTTCTTATTTTTTTCTCTTCTACTGCAATCATTGTGTATACTCCGTCTAAGGCTTCATTGGTAACATAGTCGGTTAGATCTGGATTTACTTGATTTACAAATGGAACAGCATTGTATTTGGTGATTATATTTTCCCAAATCCTGTCGGCACCCACTTTTTGGAACGAATTTTTAATGACGGGATTAAACTTACTGTACAACGCGCTATTGGTGCGGCCTTCTAGATAATTGGTAGCAGCATTATCTGGACCCAATAGAATGTTCTTTGCATCATTAAAGGTAATTCCTTTAACGGCATCAACAAAAATTGGAGTAGCTTCTTTTACAGCGTCTTCGGCGGCACGATTTAGTATTTTTAACCCTTCGTCTGCCAAACTACTAAGACCAATATCTCTTAAGGTTTTATCTACTTTTTGTAATTCTTGAGGCAGTACTATTTTTACAAGGTTATTTTTATAAAACCCATCTTTTCTAGTGAGCTTAGTTACTTGTTTATCAATACCGAAATCTAAAGCTTGCCTCAGACCATTAGCAATCATAGTTGGATCCATACCACCAGATTGGGGTAATGTATTTACCACTTGTTGCAATTCTGCACAAGAAATAAGTATAAAACAAGATGCAAATGCGAGGTACTTTTTCATGGTATAATTAATTAATTAATGGTGCGTATAAAGATAAAAAAAAGCCCTTCAAATGAAGGGCCTTTTACTTTATAAAAAATCAGTAAGATTACTTAACTACTTTTACCGTTTTAGAAGCACCGTTAATGCTAACATTCACTAAGTATGCACCAGCAGAAAGAGCGCTCATGTCTACACTTGGAGAAATTACTCCAGGAGCTACAGAGATAACAGCTTTTCCTAATACATCATATACAGTGATTGCATCTACAACCTCGTTAGATTGAATGTTCAATCTGTCTTGTACTGGGTTAGGGTATACGCTGAAATTAGCAGGGCTAAAGTCATCAACACCTAAGGTAGTAGAGTCTCCGTTAAAGTGAATTACATTGTCTATGTAGTACAAAGTACTAGCGCTAGGAGCGTAAAAATCTAAAGCAGCTAATTCTGCAAAAGGATTCGTTGCTGGGTTGAATTCGAACAACTGATCATCAAACGCTAGCGTTCCGTCAATGTACATCGCCCAAACTTCAGCATCGATATCGTATACTAAATCGATTGTGAACCAGGCATCATGAGGGAAAGAAAACGTTTGTCCTGGGTTTCCGTCAACAGTACCTTCTCCTGGGCTACCGTTCGCTTCGTTGAAGTAAACATTACCACCAACTAACCATTGTGCCCATGGAGTTCCGTTGTTAGTTACTTGACCTTGCATGTTAAAGTATCCTTCCTGACCGTCTGGTACTAACATATCAAAACGTACAGAGTAAACTCCTGATGTTGGAGCACCTGTGATGTACATAATTTGGTCAATTCCAGTTGGTGCACCATCTGAATTGATTTCTAAAGACTTGTCTCCTGAAGAAGCTTGCGAGTCTACAACTTGTGCATTCTCCATAGGTCCAGAAGGCTCTCCCCAAGTTCTCCAATTTGGATGCTGCGGAGATACGTCACCAAGGGTAAAGTTTTCAAACCCTTCTTCGTATTCAATCTGTGCTGTGGCGTTAAACGCAAAAGCCACCAATGCAGCTAAAATGTAAATTTTTTTCATAATGAGTAATTTTTATATTTTGAATTAAGTTGTAAATGTAAACAAAAAACGTTTTAATCGCAAACATAAGACTGTTTTATTGCGTGTAAAAAAATAAAGTTTATGCCCCTGTTTTCGTAACTTTGTGCACTATTTGAAAAATATGCAAACACAAATTCCTTATACTCCGAAACATAAAGTACGAATCGTAACTGCAGCTTCTCTTTTTGATGGCCACGATGCTGCCATAAATATTATGCGTCGCATTATTCAGGCAACTGGTGTTGAAGTAATTCACCTGGGTCATGATAGAAGCGTGGAAGAGGTTGTGAATACTGCCATCCAAGAAGATGCCAATGCAATTGCCATGACATCATATCAGGGCGGTCATAACGAATACTTTAAGTATATGTACGACTTGCTACAGGAAAAAGGGGCAGAACATATCAAGATATTTGGCGGTGGTGGTGGAGTTATTCTTCCTTCGGAAATTGAAGAACTCATGGAGTATGGAATTACACGCATCTATTCTCCAGACGATGGACGTGAAATGGGCCTTCAGGGAATGATTAATGATCTGGTTAAAACAGCCGATTTTGCCATTGGAGATTCCCTAAACGGTGAGGTTGAAAAATTATCGTCTAAAGAACCTGGTGCTATTGCGCGTGTGATTTCTTCCGCAGAAAATTTTCCAGATATCGCCAAAGATGCGTTAGAAAAAATTCATGAACACAATAAGTCAATCACAACTCCAGTTCTCGGGATTACCGGAACGGGAGGTGCCGGAAAATCGTCTTTGGTAGATGAACTGGTACGTCGATTTTTGTTGGACTTTCCAGAGAAAACAATAGGCTTAATTTCGGTAGATCCCTCTAAACGAAAAACTGGTGGAGCCTTGTTGGGCGATCGAATTCGGATGAATGCCATCAATTCCCCCAGGGTTTACATGAGAAGTTTGGCCACAAGGCAAAGCAATCTTGCCCTCTCCAAATACGTTGCCGAAGCTATTGAGGTGATTAAGGCCGCAGGCTTCGATCTCATTATTCTAGAAACTTCAGGAATAGGCCAGAGTGATACTGAAATTTTAGAACATAGCGACATTTCGCTCTACGTAATGACCCCCGAGTTTGGTGCGGCCACTCAGTTAGAAAAAATTGACATGCTCGATTTTGCCGACTTGGTTGCTATCAATAAATTCGATAAGCGCGGATCGCTAGATGCGTTACGAGATGTGAAAAAACAATACATGCGCAACCACCAACTTTGGGATACGCCACAAGATCAACTCCCTATTTTTGGAACCATCGCGTCCCAGTTCAATGATCCTGGAATGAATACACTTTACAAGGCAATTATGGATCAGTTGGTAAGCAAGGCAAACGCCGAACTGAAGAGTACCTTCGAGATCAGTGATGAGATGAGTGAGAAAATTTTTGTGATTCCACCTGCCCGTACGCGTTATCTTTCTGAAATTTCTGAAAATAATCGAGCGTACGATAAAACAGCCATTGGTCAAGCCGAAGTGGCGCAAAAACTCTACGGAATATTTAAGACCATAGAAACTGTTTCAGGAAAGCAACCCGAAATTGATAAAACGGGTATCGTTTCAGAAAGTATAAAAACGGATACAAAAAATGCAGACTTGCTCAAATTGTTGTTGGCAGAGTTTGACCAACTTAAAATGGACCTCGATCCGTACAATTGGGAGGTAATTACTTCATGGGATGAAAAAGTGAACAAATACAAAAATCCCGTGTATACGTTTAAGGTGCGCGATAAGGAAATTAATATCGAAACTCATACTGAAAGCCTTTCGCATACCCAAATACCCAAAGTGGCTTTGCCCAAATACCAAGCTTGGGGTGATATCTTAAGATGGTGTTTGCAAGAAAATGTTCCAGGAGAATTTCCCTATACGGCAGGACTGTATCCATTTAAAAGAACGGGCGAAGATCCGGCTAGAATGTTTGCTGGTGAAGGTGGCCCAGAACGTACAAATCGTCGTTTTCATTATGTGAGTCACGGTTTGCCGGCAAAAAGATTGTCTACGGCTTTCGACAGTGTTACGCTTTACGGAAATGACCCAGGATTGCGCCCGGATATCTACGGAAAAATTGGGAACGCCGGTGTTTCCATCTGTTGTTTAGACGACGCAAAAAAATTGTATTCAGGTTTCGACCTGAGCCACCCGATGACCTCGGTAAGTATGACCATAAACGGTCCGGCGCCGATGTTACTCGGTTTTTTTATGAATGCCGCCATCGATCAAAATTGTGAAAAATACATCAAAGAAAATGGCTTGGAAGACGAAGTGTCTGCTAAAATTTCAGCACTATATAAAGGTAAAAAGCGGCCTGAATACCAAGGTGAATTACCAGAGGGGAATGATGGCCTCGGGCTGATGCTTTTGGGAACCACAGGAGATCAAGTATTGCCTAAAGAGGTGTATGAAAAGATTAAGGTAGAAACACTAAAGCAGGTGCGTGGAACCGTACAGGCCGATATTTTAAAAGAAGACCAAGCGCAAAATACCTGTATTTTTTCAACAGAATTTGCCTTGCGATTAATGGGAGATGTACAAGAGTATTTTATCGAACAACAAGTTCGAAATTTTTACTCAGTTTCTATAAGCGGATACCATATCGCAGAAGCAGGTGCCAACCCGATTACACAGTTAGCCTTTACCCTCGCCAATGGTTTCACTTATGTGGAATATTATTTGAGCAGAGGTATGGATATCAATAAATTCGGGCCAAACCTTTCGTTTTTCTTCAGCAACGGAATCGATCCAGAATATTCGGTAATTGGTCGTGTTGCACGTAAAATTTGGGCAAAGGCACTAAAAAATAAATACGGTGCGAATCCGCGCGCCCAAATGCTGAAATACCACATTCAAACTTCAGGTAGATCATTGCACGCCCAGGAAATAGACTTTAATGATATTAGGACAACCCTGCAGGCATTGTACGCTATTTACGACAATTGTAATAGTTTGCATACCAATGCCTACGATGAAGCCATCACAACACCTACCGAAGAAAGTGTGCGACGTGCCATGGCCATTCAGTTGATTATCAATAAGGAACTCGGACTCGCTAAAAATGAAAATCCGATACAGGGAAGTTTTATCATTGAAGAGCTTACCGATTTAGTTGAAAATGCTGTTTTAGATGAATTTGATCGACTTACGGAGCGCGGTGGCGTATTGGGTGCTATGGAAACCATGTACCAGCGCAGTAAAATACAAGAAGAAAGCCTGTATTACGAAACTTTGAAACATACAGGGGAATTCCCAATTATAGGTGTAAACACCTTTTTAAGTAGCAAAGGTTCTCCAACGGTACAACCCGCAGAAATTATTCGTGCTACGGAAGAAGAAAAGAAATACCAAATCGAAGTAGTAGAAAACCTGAACGATCGTAATAAAGAAAAAGTAGCTACTTTGTTAAAAGACCTACAAGAGCGATCGATACAGAATGAAAATATTTTTGAAGTTTTGATGGAAGTTTGTAAATATGCCTCGCTTGGGCAAATCACGCACGCCTTGTTTGAAGTAGGCGGGCAGTACAGACGAAATATGTAAGCAGTAAGCCAATTCTTGAGAGTGAAGCGAATCAAGAATAGTGCGAATCGCTTACCCTGAGCGTGTCGAAGGGTCTAGGCTGATTCTCCTAGTTTATTTAAGAACATCTTTAGCTATTTTGGCTAAAGGTTGTGATTCGCTTACCCTGAGTCTGTCACTTCGATACACTATAATAAATGTTGAAGCACTCAGTGACCAAAAAATTGTGAATCATTTTGCTGCACATTGAAGTTACTTATTAAATGATACTGTCTGTTTTAGTGAGGATATGAAATGAAGAAATTACAACGTCAACATCCAATGGCGCTGTAACTTTCTGAATTTTTTCAGTTCATTGCGTAAAATGGGTAAAAAGTCTTTGCCATTACTACCGCTACGTTCTAAGCGTTCACAGTTTTTATACAGCAAGTTCGCGAGCCGCGTTACAGAGGCAACGTGCTTTTGTTTTTGTTCAGAAAACGGCTGGCGTTCGGCTTTGAGGATTTCAGGAGCCAATGATACCGACTGCTGCACGATATCGCCTGAAAAGTAAATATGTGGATGCTCACTTCCATCTTCATTCAAACTGGTAAGATCATGACCAAGGTATTGAGAAATGTTTCGTGAAAGTGCAAAGATCTCCTGGGCTTTTTTGTAGATAGCCGATTCAGGGAAATTTGGGTGTGCAGAGGGTAACACGATCTGGGGGTCTATTTTAATTAATTTCCATCAAATTTAGTGAGATAGTTGTATAATTAGATATTGATATTAAGGTAAATTAATATATTTGGTTTAAATTTTAAATTAATTTTTAAAAAAACTTTAAATGCAACTAGACCCGCTTAATTGGAAAATATTACAGCAACTCCAACGGAATGCTCGGACCAGTAACTCGGCCATTGGCAGGGCAGTAGGAATTAGCTCTCCCGCTGTATCTGAGCGCATCAAAAAGATGGAAGATGCCGGTATTATACATAGCTATAGAACCGTAGTTTCTCCATTTGAAACAGGCTATCAATTAAAAGCAATTATAACCTTGCGTGCGTTTATGGGAAAATTAAAACCATTTTTAGACAAGGTACAGACGTATGAGGAGGTACTTAATTGTTATCGAATTACCGGAAATGAGAACATTGTGATGGAAGTAGTACTCCGCAACCAAAAACATCTCGAATACTTTATCGACCAACTTATTTCTTACGGGGAAACCAAAACACAAATTGTTTTGTCGCATGTAGTGGCAAACAATAGTATTAAACCTATTGAAATGCTAAAGCGTTAAATTTTTGCAGTTTTTATGATACTGCGTTAAAGTATCCACAATTGACATTTCATTAGTACAATCGTAAAGTTTAAAAAAGTAGTTTAGTACTATAAATAAAATACACCCACACATGAAAAATTATACGATACACTTTTTACTGATTACAATTATAACCTTTGCTGTAGGATTTTCTGGTATTGAATTTCCTGGCGCAGCTGCAATACGGTTTGTTTGTTTGGTTGCTGGAATTGGATTATTTATTTCATGTCTAGATGCGGTCCTATTGTCAAGAAGGCAACGTAAAATCAAAAAGAATCTCCGGACTGAAAAAATTAAGAAATAGAAATACTGAAAATTTACTTTTTTATTATAAGATGTGGGACCTTTTTTAGGTCCCATTCTATTACTAGCCCATCTGCCAAAGATTGGGCTATTTCTTTTCCGTAGAGTAATTCACATACATACAATGCCGCTTCAAAACTTTTTGCCCCACCTGCCGATGTTATGTATTTTCCATCATGAACAAACAATACATCTTTCCTAACATCTAGTTTTGGAAACATAGTTCGCATGGCATCTATATCGCTGGGGAAGGTTGTAGAAACATGCTGGTCTAACAACCCAGCTTTGGTAAGCACAAAAGCACCATCGCAGTGCGAAGTAACAAATTGTGCATTTTTAGCAGTTTCTGAAACAAAGTGTATCATTTGTTCATCTTCTAAATCGGTATCTAGATGGTGCTCGGCACTGGGCACTACCAAAATATCGATCGGTGGTATTTCATCTGCCGTATAATCAAAATCAGGAAGTATCCGCAGGCCTTCAAATGTAACGATGGGCTCTAATGTATTTGCTACCGTGAATACATTCATGGCCTTACTATTTTCTCTAAAAACAGTATGCTGAAAAATATCATACGGTGCGGTAAGTTCGGTATTGTACACCCCATCCATGATCAAAAACCCTACGTTGTAACGAGTGCTATCTAACTTCGGAAGGTATCGTTCGATCGTTTCAGAAGAGGTTGTGCTTCGATTTGTTTTAGAATTGATTTTTTCTACTTCGGAACTATTTTGAGAGCCATCAGAAATTTCCGCGCAAGCGAGAACACTACATACCAATAAAACCAGAAAACTTACTTTTTTCATACAGGAAATTCAGGAGTGGTCGCTAAAATACGACTTTTCTTAACGCGTTGGTGGAGTAGAAGGCTTAGCATAGCTACCATTGCTACTACGCCAAAAATAATATACCAGGTGTTGGCATAACCAAATGAGTTTACAAGGTTCATGCCGCCGTTATGGCCAAAAATATGTGAAACCGAAAAGCTCATGCTATATAAGCCCATATAGCTTCCTTTTCTTCCTTCTGGTGCCATTTCTAGGGCTAGTGCATTTGAAAACGGGGAGCCTATCATTTCACCAACGGTCATTAAAACCATACCGATTACGAGAATTCCAAACCAATCGCCCAGATTTAGAACAATAAAACTGAGTGCCAGAAAGACCATCCCCCAAAAGGTCGCCATGGTTTTTGAAATATTGATACGTTCTAGCCAACCCACCAGGGGCATTTCAAAAACAACGATAATAATTCCGTTCAGAAACAGTAGTGCGCCAATTACATCTTCAGATAAAAAGTGGGCTTGCTCATAGTATAGTGGGATTACAGAAAAGTATTGCACAAACATCATGGTGCTCAATACCATAATTAGAATAAGCAACATGAATAACTTATTTTTTAAAGGAGGGAGTCCAAACTTTATCTTTTTAGGAGCTTCTTCTGTGACTTTTTTGGGTTTTAAGAGTACAAATAGGAAGCTAGCCGCCAATACACATGTAATTCCATCTATCCAAAATAATGAACTATAACTAATACTTGCGATGATTATCCCCCCGATCACGGGACCAATCGAAAAGCCTAAATTTATAGCCAGTCGGATAAGTGCAATGCTTCGGGTGGTGTTTTCTGGTTTGCTATAGGCACCACAAGCCACAAAAATTGCAGGTCTGTAAGCGTCTGCTATAAAGATGAGGGCAAACATTCCGAAGGCAATACCGTAATAACTATCCAAAAATTGAAGTCCAATAAATCCGAGTCCGCCTAAAAACAAACTTGCCGTAATCACTTTATAAAATCCAATGGTGTCGGTAAGTCTTCCGCCTACCCAAGTACCTAAAAAAGAACCAACACCATAAGCTGTCATAATCCATCCTACTTGGGGTAGGGTAAATCCTTTTTCATTTACAAGATAAAGCGAAAGAAACGGGAGTACCATAGCGCCAGCCCGGTTTACAAAAGTTACCAAAGACAATAACCAGATCTCTATAGAAAGCCCTGAGAAGTTATTGATGTAATTTGTGTATAATTTTTTCATTTGGTTGGGTGGTATAAAAGTAAAACGTCCTGCTGTTGGGCAGGACGTTTTTATATTGAATTGTCTTATTGTTACATAGTCAACATATACGTATCCTGCCAAGGTGATTTCTCACTGTAATGACTTCTTGGATCCAGGTATATGTTTTCATGATTTTTATTTTGATAGGATAAATGTACTAAATATTTTAATCTTTGATACACCTACAAGGCATTCCCAATGTTTTTTTTACATTGTCTGTATAAATTCGTTCTTGGTCACCAAAAATTGCCTTGGAATAGAAATTAGCTGTATTTGAATTAGACGTGGTACGAGAGCCAAAATTAGTTCGCCGTTCTGCCTCTTGAAAAAACCCCTCTTGGTTTCTGATTCCGCTTGGTAAAGCTGTAAAATTGCTGCTATTGGTGGCTGGCAATCCCGGAGGGTTCCATAAAGCAGTAGTTCTTAGGTCTACCGAAGCGTAATCACCACCTGCATAATTAACTAAGTCTTGTAATTCTTGATAGCTCGGCACATGCCAACCTGTGGGACATAATTGCTTGGTGCTGTTTAATGCGTAGCCATTATAAAGGTGGCCGTATAAATCTCCATTGGAACCATCGTTATCATATGTTGACCAGGCAGGGGAGGTTGTATTTTGCCATGCTGTATTGTCAGTAATATTCTGAATGGGAGTTCCATCATTAAATTTTGTTGTTTCTAAATTTTCTTTCATCCAACACATGGGGCCAATATTCACGACATTGTACACGTTGCCATCAATATCAGTAACTGTATCTGGACAGGAAGCGCTGGTTCCACTTATCACGGGTGTTCGGCATCCTGGTACATCTGTACTGTTATTGTAATATGTATTTATAAAATTATACAAGTTAGGGTCGTAGGCTTGTAACTCAGCTCTCGTACCCACATTGTTTCTATTCCCGTCACCGCCTTCAGGACCAATCCAATTCACACCATACCAAATCGTAACTCCTTCGGCTAGGTATTCTCTCGGATTCGATGCGGCATAAGTATTCGCCCATTTTCCACTTGCTATTGCTTGATTATAAATTGATGTTTGCGTAGCTGTAAATGTATTATCGATAAACCGCATTGCACCACCGTCTATCATATGTGCCATTTCATGAACCAAGGTATGGCCGTACCCCACTTCAGGATTACATAAAAGACTGGCCGCATCAGTCGCCAACGCTTTCAGGGAGGGGCCATTAGAGTAAGCACCCGTGCTATTCGGACCTCCTGTAAAATTTTCAGGTAAATCACTTAAACTCCCCCCTTCAGGATATATAGCCACGTAATTACCGTCTTCAATTAATTTGGCCCGCACATTACCCAAATCGGTTAACATAAACTCTACGGTCTCACTAGCGAGTACTAAAGCTTCGTCTGATACGGCAGCCGAGCTTATCACGGGAACTCCTGAGCAATTAATATACTTTTTGTAATACGAGTTTAAGCCTACTTCTGGAGGAACATTAATAACGTTACAAGTTAAATGATCTGAAAAACGTCCTGTCGAGTTTGCAGGGTCTTCGTTCATCTCTTCCTGTTCTTCTTCACTTATTTCTGGATCATCTTTGTCGCAACTGGCAAAAGTGAATAGCACTAATAACAGTATCGCTGTAAAGCGATTTACATTGGAAAGTTTCATATTGATTAATTTGGTAGTGAATAGTTGTTTGAAAATCAATCAAATATAGGTTAAAAAATGTTAGAGCTTAGAAAATAACTACATTTGAAAAAATGTTGTCTATGAAACCGCTGTTTATTTTTTTAGTGTCTTCTCTATATCTGTTCGCAAATGCACAATCGGAAGCGATACAAGAAATTGAAGCATACCAAATTTCTGAAAATGAAAAGTTCGCGAATCCAGAGACCACCATACTCAAGAAAACCGATTTAGACAATTTCGAGGAACTCGATTTTTATCCAATCGATCTAAACTATAGGGTGGAAGCAACTTTTGTACGAACCCCAAACGAGACGCCATTTTTGATGAAAACATCAACATCCCGACTTCCAGAGTATGTAAAGTATGGTGAGGCACATTTTAGTTTATTCGGAAAGGAGCTACAATTAAACCTGTATCAGAGTACCACACCCAGTGAAGATCCTGAATATATCGATTATCTTTTCCTTCCATTTACAGACCTAACAAGTGGCGACGGAAGTTACGGCGGTGGCCGTTTTTTGGATGCTTATATACCAAAAGGCGATACCATTGTGTTAGATTTCAACAAGGCGTATAACCCATATTGTGCTTATAATACTAGGTATTCATGCCCAATTCCGCCAAGCGAAAATGACCTAGCTATTCGAATAGAAGCTGGGGTAAAGGATTTTGGGCATCATTAAATGAAACGTACCAGCCAAATTCCGAAGAAAACAGCAGCAAAACCGATTACAAAACTACCTACGGTATATGCTGCAAAACTCATAAAGTCTCCTGATTTAAGCAGTACGTGATTTTCGTATGCAAAAGTTGAGAAGGTGGTAAAACCTCCACAAAAGCCAGTAGCCAAAAATAAAATAGTATTTTGGGTGAGTGTTTGGTGCTTTGCCGCCAAGCCTAGAATAATGCCGATGATTAGGCTACCCAGAATGTTTGCTGCAAAAGTGCCATACGGAATTCCGTTAGCTGGATTGTTAAGGTAGTTTCCAACAATATATCGCAAACTACTGCCCAAACCTCCTCCCAAAAAAACAAGCAACAGCTGTTTCATTGTACCTATTGATTTTCAGCAGGAACCAGTACGGGAATGTACACTTCGGTTACATAATTGGCCGGATTTGGGATATCTCCTGGATCGGTGACATATACTTCAAACATATTGGCAGTAGGGTGGGGTGTTAAGTTGTTCTGTGCCATGTATTCTTGCGCTTTTGTGTAGGCAGCAGAAAGATTGTCATAATTCCCTTTTAAGGTTGTTTTTAGTGCAGTAACTGGCTCCATAAATCCGCATACAACGGTGCTTCCTTCTGGAGTGATTACCCGATCACGAACAGGAATACAAGCCGAAAAAATCACCGACCCGTTGTTGTCGTCAATGTTATTGTAAATAGTAAATGGCATACCTGCAGTCTGAATATTATTGGCCTGCATAAAACCCATTACTTGGCCCATCATATCGCCCATCTTCATGCCAATATCGCTTTGTTTTGCTGAAGTGGTATTGTACATATAATATCCGCCGCCATGCTGTGCGAGTCCGTCTACATTCACTGAAAACACTTTCATTGCTTCGGTCACCACTTTGTCAAGATTTGTTAAGCCATTTCCGTACATTGTTCGCAAGGTTGTTTCAAAATCTTCAGATTGAAAACTCATAAAAACCTTTTCTAGAAACGATTGTTCCCCTTTCATACCCCAAGTAACATCGGTTGTGCCTGCAGCTTCACCTTCTTCAAATTTCCAGTACACATCGCTCTCGCTATCGCCTAAGGGTGTATTAAAGACAATAATTTGTTCAATTTCTTTATTCGGAATCACCTTTGTGTTCCGCATTGCTCCATCTCCCATAACATCACTCGTCCATGAATACGAAGCACCTTCACCTTCAGTTTTTTCGGCATAGGTGATTTCCATATCGGGATCTTCGCTCATCCAAGGGCCCCAATCCTCCCAGTTTTTGAAATCTTTTACGTTGTTATAGATCACTTCGGCAGGAGCATCTATGGTTTTTGTTTCAGCTACATCGAACGAACCATCTTTGGTAGCAAAATAGATAGCGCCACCAATGACAACAATAAGTAGTAAGAAAAAGAGGTACTTTAAAATTTTCATTTTAATAGGGATTTTTGGTTGTAGGTGCTAAGATACGCAAAATTCTATGCTGAGGTGTTTTTGCAAAAGACGTGTAGGTGATATTCTAAAATTTCCGAAGTCAAAATTTGCTACATTTGTAAAAACCAAAATTATAAACAATGAAAAACTATTTTTTACTAGGATTTGCAATCTGTAGCTTCCTGTTTGTTGGATGTGACGACGATAAGAAAAAGGATATGCCTACAGATGAAACTGTAAAAGTTGAAACGGATGACAACTTTAACTATCAAGTAGAGCAGTTTGCTGATCTTAAAATACTTCGGTACCAAATTCCGAGTTGGGACGACCTGAGCTTGAAAGAGCAAAAGCTTGTTTACTATCTTACGCAAGCGGGTCTTGCAGGACGCGACATAATGTGGGCGCAAAATTATCGCCACAACTTAACCATTCGTACGGCACTCGAGAATATCTACCAGACCTATGATGGAGACAAAGCTTCTGACAATTGGAAAAATTTTGAAATCTATCTAAAACGAGTATGGTTCAGCAACGGTATTCATCATCACTATAGCAATGCCAAGATAAAGCCTGATTTTGATAAGGCGTATCTTGAAGAATTGCTTACGGCTACCAATACCCAATTAGAAGGAGATGCCCTGGAGGTGATTTTTAACGACGAAGATAGTAAAAAAGTAAACTTGAGTAAAGATGCCGATATCGTACTTGAGAGTGCGATTAATTTTTATGGTCCGGATGTAACGACTGCAGATGTCGAAAAATTCTACGGTGCTATGGAAGTAGATCCCGAAGAGCCAATTGAAGTTGGTCTTAACACTCGCTTGGTGAAAGAGAACGGTACCTTAAAAGAGCAAGTATATAAAATAGGTGGTCTTTATAGTCCTTCTATTGAAAAAGTTGTCGAGTGGTTAGAAAAAGCCAAAGGAGTAGCAGAAAATGAAAACCAAGCGAAAGCACTTGGCTTATTGATTGAATACTACCAGACGGGGAGTTTAGATACGTGGGACGATTATGCAGTTGCTTGGGTGAATAGTACCGAAGGAAACATAGATTGGATTAACGGTTTTATTGAAGTGTACAACGACCCGAAAGGGTATAAGGGCTCGTATGAAACGATTGTAGAGATCAAAGATTTTGACATGTCAAAGAAAATGGCCGTCTTATCTGAAGAAGCACAGTGGTTTGAAGACAACTCACCTCTTATGGCAGAACACAAAAAAGACAGCGTAACGGGAGTGTCTTACAAAACCGTAATCGTAGCTGGTGAAGCGGGAGATGCTTCTCCTAGTACGCCAATTGGTGTAAACCTTCCCAATAATAACTGGATACGCCAAAAACACGGAAGTAAGTCGGTTTCTCTAGGAAACATCATTAATGCTTACAACAATGCTGGTGGTAGTGGTCGTTTGCAAGAATTTGCCAATGATGAAGAAGAAATTAGACTGGAGAAAAAATACGGTCAGTTGGCAGATAAGTTGCACACGGCGCTGCACGAAGTGGTAGGGCATGCATCTGGACAAATAAACAAAGGTGTTGGCACGCCAAAAGAAACCTTAAAAAGTTATAAGTCTACTATTGAAGAAGGACGTGCCGATTTGTTCGGTTTGTATTATTTGATGGATCCAAAATTAGAAGAACTTGGTTTGGTTGAAAACTGGAAAGAAACCGGTATGGCTGCCTATGATGGGTATATCAGAAACGGACTAGTTGGTCAATTGGTTCGATTAGAGTTGGGTGATGAGGTAGAAGAAGCGCATATGCGGAACCGCCAATGGGTGAGTGCATGGGTGTACGAAAAAGGAAAAGACGATAATGTAATCGAAAAGATTGAGCGCGACGGAAAAACGTACTACGACGTGAAAGATTATGAGAAGCTTCGTGAATTGTTCGGTCAGTTATTGCGAGAGACGCAACGTATTACTTCGGAAGGAGACTATGAAGCTGCCAAAGCTTTGGTGGAGGATTACGGTGTAAAAGTAGACCAGACATTACACAAACAAGTGCTTGAAAGAAACAGCCAGTTTAAGTCGGCTCCGTATAGCGGATTTGTAAACCCTATGATTGTGCCGAAAATGAACGATGCAGGTGAGATTGAAAGTTTCAGCATTGAACAACCAGATACGTTCGAATCGCAAATGTTACAATACAGTAAAGATTATGGCTATTTGAAAGGCATGTAATCTTAGTAAAGTTTATAAATAGAAAAACCTCCTTGTGGCTATAGCAAGGAGGTTTTTTGTTGTAATTAAATGTATGTTACAACAGTTGGAATATGGTACAGCCGCCATCGCTAACGCTTACACTTCCATTCCAAGTTCTGTCACTACAACTTCCAGAGAACGAATAGGTTCCAGGGGTTACGTTGTTGAAGTTTCCACCTCCGAAGGTTTCATCACAACTATTAGGGCCACCTTGAATATATCCTGAGATGGTTGTTGATCCTAATCCGCTTACGGTAAGGCTAATATTTCCGCAGCCAAAATCTTTGTTTACCCAAAACTTGATTCTTCCGGGATCAGGGCCTCCGCCTCCGCCGCCTCCGCCGGAGCCACCGCCAGAGCCACCGCCACCGCCAGAACCGCCTCCACCACCAGAGCCGCCTCCACCACCAGTAGAGATAATTTGTAAGTTTTCAACCAAGACCACATTACATTCTTGCGGACTTAGATTTACAGTTCCTTCACGAACTTCGTCTCCGCCATTTCCTACAGCTCTCACTACGTGTGAACCAGAGTCGAAAATACGACCGGGGTTTTCGGGAGCACCACAAAAGGCACCGTTGGGAAAATAAACACTTAAACGGCCAATAGATTCGCCGTCAATGTAAATGTCGTACTCATTGTTAAGATCTACTTCAGATCCTACATCAATATGTCCTTTCTCGCGACCACCATAAAGGTAAGCACAGGAACCATCGTCATTAACAGCTTCACTGTTGTAATTGTCGCTTAATGGGTCTGTACAGCCTGAGATGGGTTCGTCTTCTTCACAGTTTACGAGGAGAAGACTTAAAAATAGTAAGCTGAGTAATTTTAAAGTTTTCATAGGGGGGTTATGTATGGTTAATAATTGAGTTCAAAAATATGCGATTGACCATCTGGCGACAATACCCATTAGAGGGTATATTTAGATTGTTGTAAATCCAATTGGCGTTCGTTTATATGTTTTTTTGGGTGTATTGAAAAGCGGTTTCCTTAAGTTTACCGCTGCCGGTGAGCCCTAATTTTTTTATAATGTTTTTTCGATGGGTGGCGACAGTAGCACTGCTAATATTTAGAATAGTCGCGATTTCTTTCGAATTAAAACCGATGCCAATTAGGTTGAAAATTTGCGTTTCACGCGTAGATAGTGTAGGAGTGTTGGGTAGCTTTTTTTCAACCAACAGTAAGAGATAGAGGGTCTTATCGATAAGCTCCTTGTAGGCAGACATGTTTTTAACTGCTCTGAATACAGCAATCGTGTCTTCGGTAGTGAGTTGTGTGTTATTTTTTTCAGCCAACTTTATGGCAGAGATAATCTGTTGGGTCGGGGTCATGTTTCAAATGTAACCACTGCTTACCCATATATGAAATACCCGATGAGGGGTATTTTATGATTATTTCAATATCAGCTTTTACTCAAGTTTAATTACGTCACCAGTTACTTCAATACCAAAAAGCACTTGAGTGCCACTAAAGCCGGGGATTATAAATCCTCTGGTTGAGTTTACTGAAAATTGAGCGTACACTTTTACTGCGTTCATATAGGCATTCACAGAGAAATCTCCGCCATTATACCCTCTAGGCACAATTTTGGTGCCCGCAATAGATTGCTCAGCATTGTTAAAGTCACCCAAAATACTTCTATGGGTATAGTGTGCATCAAATGAAACATCTACCTCATTATCTGCTAAATTGAATTGAAAGGGTCTAATATAAAATCCAACCCTCGCCACTAATGGAGACGCATCAATTTTTTCTTCTTCGTCTAGTTTCCAAATATTATCGGCTACTAAAAGGCTGCCATTTACACCATAAAATCTACCAACCTTTGCTGTAGTTTTAAAAGTTAATGATTGTCCGCCCAAATTGGGGTTCATTAAAGCACTTCCAAAAGCAGCCAGCGAATTCATATCTATTTCTTGCTTAGCATTATATGAAAAAAAAAGATCACAAGTAATTCTCTGTGTAGAAAAATTAAGACCTAAACTACCCGAAGGTGATGAAGCATCTTCAATATTTTCTTCTGCAGTAACAAGTCCGAGAAGTGAACCGCCCCCATAGATACTTACAGAATTTACTTTGCTCCATTTATCTATAGGGTTGCTCTCAACTTGAATTAGAGAATCTCTTTTCTTAACAATGGTGTCGTTACCGGAAATTACGAGTTCTCGGATTTGAATGGTATCTTTTCGAGCTTCTTCGAAGGGAGAAATCACTTTTTGAGTACTTTGAACACGACCTTGACAAAACGCTACAGATGAAAGTAGCATTAAGATAAGTGTGAAAAATAATTGAGCTTTCATAATACGTTGATTTTCAACAAACCTAAGCACTCGTTGAACACCAAAAAATACCCATTACTGGGTATTATTTACACGAAGTGATTTTTTTAAAAATCGTACTTTCTTTCTAACGCATAACGCAATAATTCTCCTTTACCTGAAAGGCCCAACTTCCGTATCATGTTTTTTCTGTGTTTTTCAACGGTCGAAACAGCCGTAAAACGGATTGCTGCAATTTCACTGGTAGATTTACCTTCTCCTATAAGCACTAAAATTTCACGTTCGCTTTTAGAGAGAATACTTTTAGATGTTGTTTTTTGGGTATTGGGTTGAAGCAGGTCTGGCGGTATGTTCTTGTCGAAAAACGTTTCTCCACTAGCAACAGCTCGAATCGCATTAAGTACTTCTTCTAAGGGCGAATTTTTTAGCAGATACCCCTTCGCTCCAGCCTGGATCATCTGCGTAACAGCGTCTTCTTGGTCGAACATGCTAAAGGCGATGACGTTTGTTTTAGGATAGTGTTTTTCAATCTGTTTGGTAGCAGTTACCCCGTCCATTTTGGGCATTTTAATGTCCATGAGCACAATGTCGGGTTCAGATTTTTTTACAATGTCAATCAAGGCTTCCCCATCATTGGCCATGCCGATAATGGTGATGTCATCTTCATATTTTAGCAATAATTCAATTCCGTCTACAAGTGACTGGTGGTCTTCTGCAATGGCTACTGTAATCATAAGGGGATATCGATTAAAATGTTAGTTCCTTTTCCTAGGGTGGTGTCTACTTCCATAGTTCCTTCTAGATGTTCAATGCGTTTCTCTATGCTTGAGAGGCCCATGCCTTCTTTCTGCGGAAGGTGGCGCGCATCAAACCCCTTTCCGTTGTCTTCTACAATTATGTTAAGTGAATCGTCGTACTGATTTATAGAAATCGATGCTTCGGTGGCCTGTGAATGCTTAATGATATTGGTCACCAATTCTTGAATGATTCTGAATACTGAAATTTCTAGCGTATTGTCTAGACGCTCTTCCAGACCGTAATCTTCTACCGTGATGGTTAAGCCGTTGGCACCCGAAGCACTGTTGGCTAGTTTGTGAACAGCAGGTAAAAGCCCATTCTTGGCAATGACACCGTTGTTTTTTACATGGGCCATTCCGCGTATTTCAGCATACGCATCTTCTAGAAGTTTTCCTGTTTTGCTGAAAAGAGCATCTGTAATTTCACCTTGTTCCCGATTTTTTGAAAGATGGTGAAACTGTAATTTGGCAGCAGCCAATGTAGCCCCTACACTGTCGTGCAAATCACTTGCCAATCGTTTGCGTTCTTTTTCTTGGCCTTCTATCATGGCATCGATGGTGGTGAGTTCTTGTTCTTTTAATATTTTTTCGGTTTTTTGAATCTCCAATTCACGTTGTTGCTCTGCGATACGTTGTTTGCGTTTGGTGTTTTTAATGAAAAGGATACCAATAATTACCACGGCAATGATACTACCTCCCAAACCGATAGCAATATTTTGGGTTTTCTTTTTTTCTTGTTCCGAAAGTAAGAGCTGTTTTTCTTTTTCAGCAGTTTGATACTTCACTTCCAATTCATTAAAAAGATTATTTTGTGCGGCACGTTCAATGGCAGCCATAGATACTCTGAAATTCATACTCTCGTCGTAAGCTTGAAGGTAGTTTCCCGCAGCCGAATCGATTACCGATTTTTGATAGTGGCCTAACGATTTGAACTTAAGGTCGATACTGTTATAATAAGTAACTGTTGCACTGTCTGTATACACACTGGCGGCACTAAAGTTCTTTTCTTGCAGTGCAATGCGGGACATGAAACTATAAATTTGGTTTAGTCGTGTACCTTTGTAACCATACGGGATAGAATTAAGCTGGTCTCGTGCGCTTAATGAATAGTGCCATATACTGTCGGGCTGTTTAATTTCTTCAAAGTAACTTGCAAAGACGGTCTCCGAAATCCCTTGAAGATACGGATTTTGGTGGGTCTTAAAATAATTCTTAAGGAATGTATACGATTCTTCTGACCAAGCTTCGGTATTGTAATTTTTAAAATTCAGAATAAGATTGAAGTAATGGTAATATGCTTCTTCTAACTGATCATATATATTCGCCCGGAAATCCTTTAGGTAGGGCTTATAGGTTTTATTGTTGTATAAGTAATGAACACGGTGCAAAGTGAGAATCCGTTTCAGCACTTCACCGATGAGCATTGTATCATTTTTGTTGTAAGCAATCGCCATGGCCTTTTGGTATTCTGCCATGGCTTTAATGTTTTGGTCTAATGTAATATAGAAGTAATAATCGCCCCAGTTAAGATGGTACAAGTAATCGCCCAACCCGTTGTCATCAGGTTTATTAAGCGATTTTAAACTCTGGAATTGGTCGCTCTCAATTTTAAATTCTTTTAAAAAATCAACACGCCAGGTGGCTTGCGACCTTACATTTTCGGGCAGGGTGTTAATAATTTGTTCTGCTCGGTCTAGCCTATAATGTCGTAGCTCATCGAAAAAAAATGGTGCTTGTGCCTTCAAAGGTCCGTATGTAAATAAGACCAAGAATAGCAATAGGCGCGGAGCATTCATTTTAATTAGGATATGATATAGATGTCTGAAACCTTCATTTTGCAACGCGGATCACCAGGTCTGCTTACGATATTATGTCCTTGTGGAGATTCTGTATTTGCATCACCTGCCACAGCGTCATTGCTATCTTCAGAAGGGTTCAGTTCATTGCTCAAGAAGAATCCAGCTGTATGTAAATGACCAAGCGTTCTGCGGTATTCAACCAAGTCTTGATCTACAAGCACTTCTTCTCCATCTCTCCACATGTACTTTTCGTCTACAAATAGTGCGTTTTTGTTTCTCTCTGGATCATCGATACCCGAATATTCGTTTTTTACCGCATTGTAAGCCACAATTACCTCAAGCATGTCACCTTCAATCAGAACTAAGCTTTTACCATTAGCTTCTAAGTCTATGTCTGCATCATACTTGTTTGATAACGCTTGAAGCGACACGTATAACTGAATGAGGCGACCTGTAGAAAAATTATTAACTTTAAATTCTTTTGGGGCTTCTTTAATGTGTACTCCTAAAATTTTAGTTACCCCAATAGATACGCTGCCCGTATAATTTTGTAGGATGATGGCTATTTTTTTTACATCAAAACAAGGTTTTTCTACCTCCTCACCATCCGGTCCAATAATCGTTGTATAGTTCTCTTCGGAAGAGGGATTTGTTTTGAAATCTCCGAAGAGACCATAATGGGTTCCATATGCCTGGTCTGAGTAAATCGGGTTCAAAGAAGAGGATGTGCCGAATGTTGCAGTAGTAGATCTGCGTAAAATTAAATTGAAACGTAAATTTTCATGAGCCATGGTGAAAGGATTAAATGATTTGTATTGAATGCAAATACGGGATAAAATGTAAGTATTCACATACCCAATACTGGGTATATTTCAAATTTTCTGTAAGCGTGCTGGTTTAGAAAGCAGTTCTTCGTGCTTCTGTTTTTCCTAGGTTGTTGCTTGCCAAGTTAACAGGAACTCTTAGAATTTGCAAATTGCCCAAATCTAAATATTATTGTATGTAGGAGCGGGTGGGGTTATTCTTTTAATAAAAATTTTGCTGCCAATAAAATAAGGAAGAAGACTACAAAGCCAACCAAAACCCAGACATTCCCTTTGTAATATTTTTTATGGAGCTTTTTGTCTCTTCTGTAACTGATACCTACAATAATGACAAATGCCACAAAAAATAAAATTGCAAAAATTAATTGTCCGGTAGAAATCATGTCGCGCTTTTGAAGTATGGCAAAAATACATGTTTATTGACAATTTATGGTTAAAAAAATTATGTTGAAATGATACCGTTCCTTCATGCGATTCTATATTTTTACTGAAATTTATCTGAAACTTCCTTCGGTTAGACACCCGCAAAATCATTCGCTATGAAAAATAAAATAAAGGCCGTCCATGAATTTCATTCGGCATTCGGACTCGGAATAAAACAAACGCCTGAAGCAGATCTTGGTATCAAGAAAAATTTATTGCGTTACGAGCTGATGCGCGAAGAAAATGAAGAATATCTTGAGGCCGCCAATGCCAATGATCTGGTAGAAGTTGCCGATGCGCTTGGTGACATGCTCTATATCTTGTGCGGAACCATCATCGAGCATGGTATGCAGCACAAAATTGAAGAAGTCTTCAACGAAATTCAACGTAGCAACATGAGTAAATTAGGCGCCGATGGAAAGCCCATTTACAGAGAAGATGGTAAAGTTTTGAAAGGACCGAATTATTTTAAGCCAAATATCCAGAAGATTTTAGACATCGCTTAGTGCGTCACAACAGGGTACCTCCATCCAAACGGGTCTTCCTCAATATTGTATTGGATTTCTTTTAATTCTTTTTTGAAACGTGCGGCATAGCTGTCGCTTTGCTTTTCAATATCGTACACGGTTTCGTCATAACTAAAAGCACTCACTGGGCTTATCACCGCAGCTGTACCGCTTCCAAAAATTTCTTTCAGGCTTCCATTCTTGGCTGCTTCTAACAATTCGGTTACGGCTAATTTTCGAACCTCTACAGGAATGCCAGCACGTTCTGCCAAAGCTAGTACACTTTTTCGTGTCACTCCATCTAAAATCCGGTCACTTGTAGGTGCCGTAATGAGTTTGTCACCTATTCTGAAGAAAACATTCATGGTACCTGCTTCTTCCAAATATTTATGTTCGTTAGAATCGGTCCATACCACTTGTTGAAATCCTTTTTCTCGAGCGAGATTGGTAGGATAAAATTGTGCCCCGTAATTTCCAGCTGCTTTTGCTGCACCAACGCCGCCATCTGCCGATCGGCTAAATTCCTGGGCAATTACAACGCGTACATCGCCAGTGTAGTAGGCTTTTACAGGACAGCAGAGAATCATAAATTTATATTCGTCAGAGGGTGATGCAGACACGCCTACTTGAGTGGCCATGACAAAAGGACGAATGTATAAAGAATTGCCATCACCGCCCTGCACCCAGTCTTTGTCTAAGTTGATTAATTTATGCAGTGCCTCAAAGAAAATTTCTTTGGGGAACTCAGGGATTGCCATTCGTTTAGACGATTTGTTAATACGCTCAAAATTTTCTTCTGGGCGAAATAGGAACACATCACCCGCATCGTCTTTATAAGCCTTCATTCCTTCAAAAACTGCTTGTCCGTAATGAAAAACTTTCGCTGCTGGAGAAATAGTGAGTGGGCCGTAGGGAACAATCTTTGCGTCCTGCCATACACCATCTTTATAATCGCAAACAAACATATGGTCGGTGAAAGTATTTCCGAACGTCAGATTGTCAAAATCGACTTCTGATAACCTTGATTGTTGTACTTTTTCTATCGAAATATGTTCTATGCTAGTATTCATTGAATGGGAAAGGGTTAGGTTGTAAAATTAACGAAAAATTAGTCGTTAAAAAATCGAAAATTTTCATAAAATTGCACTATCTTAATAGACAGTACCTTAATTAAAATAACGAGATGAAAAAATTGTTTCTAGCCCTTTTAGCAGTGGCTATCTTAGGAAGTTGTAATACAAAAAATAAAGAAGTAAAAGAGGAAGTCAATGTTGAAGAAGTTGAAGAAACTGCGATGGCTTACCAATCTTTTGGTGAAAAAATCACAGATAACGAGGTGATGACCGAGGCTGAAATGTATGAGAAATACAAAAACCTAAAGCCAGGGGATACGGTAAATGTAAAATTTGCTGCTGAAGTAAAGAGCGTTTGCCAAAGTAAAGGTTGCTGGATGCGATTAGATGTGGGAGAAGAAGAAGCTATGGTAAAATTTAAGGATTATGGCTTTTTTATGCCCAAAGACATCGCTGGAGAAGAAGTAATCGTAAATGGGAAAGCTTTTATCGATGAGATGAGTGTTGATGACCAACGCCATTTTGCAGAAGATGCAGGAAAATCGAAAGAAGAGATTGCTCAAATCACAGAACCCAAGCGAACCCTTTCTTTTACTGCAGATGGTGTTTTATTGCCGGAGAATCAATAAATTTTGAAACGTGAATTCTTGCAGACGGGAGACGGTTCTGTAACCATTCACCTGCCCGATTGGAACGAGCAATACCATTCTAAACACGGTGCAATAGCCGAGGCTAAACACGTTTTTGTAAATGCCGGACTGGCACATGTATTGTCTAAAAGTCCCAATAGCGAGATTTCAATCTTAGAAATCGGTTTTGGAACAGGGCTCAATGCATACATAACGTTTCTAGAATGCTGCAAAGAAAATTTCAAATGTACATATACGGGCGTAGAGGCGTATCCGGTAGCGACTGATGAAATTTCAAAGCTGAACTACCCAGAATTGCTTCAAGGTTCTGCTGAAAAGTTCTTACAACTCCATTCGGTTCCGTGGGAAGTCACCGCGAATATTGACGATCATTTTCAACTAACCAAACGCAAGCAGTTTTTTTCAGATATTTCCGAAGAAAATACCTACCACCTTATCTATTTTGATGCCTTTGGTGCCAGGGTACAGCCCGAACTATGGACCGAATCCATCTTCCGAAGCATGTACGCCGCATTACAACAAGGGGGCGTGTTGGTGACATACGCTGCAAAAGGGAGTGTGCGGAGGGCTATGCAGGCCGTAGGGTTTGAAGTAGAACGACTACCGGGGCCGCCAGGAAAACGCGAAATGCTAAGAGCAACCAAACGGAATGTGTCGTAAACTGCATCGTGCCTACTTTTTTATATAATTCCAATAGCTCCTGCTCTATACTATTAATGTTGCGTTAATTGATATGGTATTCCAAATGCTTCCTTGTATATTTAAGTAACGCTATAAAAAAGAAAATGAAAATTTTAATAACTGGGGCCACTGGGCTCATCGGCACACAGCTTACTGAATACTTGCTGGAAGACGGTATCAGGGTTAATTACCTTACAACCAGCAAAGAGAAAATTGAAAATACAGAAAATCATAAGGGGTTTTACTGGAATCCTTCTGAGGGCATCATCGATACTGAAGCATTTAAGGAAGTGACGACAATTATTAATTTGGTAGGAGCCACCATAGCCAAGCGTTGGACAAAAAGCTACAAGAAAACAATCTTAGAAAGCCGCACCCAAACAGCGAACTTGATTTTCAACACGCTAAAAAACATAGATCACAACGTAACCCATTTTATTTCTGCCAGCGGCGTTAGTGTCTATCCCAGCCATAAAAACAAGCTTTATTTTGAAACTGACAAAGAGGTCGCAAATACCTTTTTAGGTGAAGTAGTAGTTGCCTGGGAAGCTGCAGCAGATCAATTTGAAACACTGGGCTTGCGGGTGGCTAAGGTAAGAACAGGTGTCGTATTTTCTAAAGATGAAGGCGCCTTCGAGAAAATAAAACAACCCATCGAAAAAGGCTTCGGGGCACCTTTAGGCTCTGGCGAACAATGGATGTCGTGGATTCATATTGAAGACATTGCTTGTTTGTATGTACACATTCTAAAAAACGGATTGAGCGGTACCTACAATGCTGTTGCCCCAAACCCAGTAACCAACAAAAACTTAACATTTAAAATTGCAGCGGCTTTGCAGAAAAATATCTGGCTTCCCAATGTGCCCGGTTTTATGCTAAAACTAATTTTAGGTGAAATGGCCAGCCTGTTGTTGGAGAGCCAGCTGGTAAGTTCAAAAAAGATTGAAGATTCAGGGTACGAATTCCGTTTTGTGAACCTAAATTATGCAATTCATAAATTGCTTTAAAAAAAAACCGCACTATCGTTAGAGAGTGCGGTACTTATATTTTTTTGACAACTATTATTATTTTGAAGCGTGCAATTCAATTTGCAACTCCATATCGTCACTGATAAACTTATCTCCTAAATTGTCGAATACCGACTTAGATCCATAGTTTACATCCCATTTGGTACGATCTATCTTAAATTTTTCACTTTTTAAGAACATTGTGTCCCCAGGATATGAAACCGTCGCATTAAAAGATACTGGATTTGTTTTTCCTTTAATCGTTAGATTACCCTTCACAGTTGGTTTGTATTGGTCACCTTCAATACTGGTGATTTCAAAAGTGGCGGTAGGATATTCAGTTACATTAAAAAAGTCTCCTTCTTTCCCTTCCACAGTACCCATTAAGTGCGCTTCAAGGTTTTCTTTTCCATCGCCTGCTTCAAGATCGGTCACAACAATACTTTTCATATCGATCGTAAAAGTACCCGCCTCAATGTTGCGGTCGTTTACCATAATCTCGCCATTAGCAAGAGAGATGGTTCCCGTATGTGTGCCAGTGGGTTTGTTTCCAGACCAATTAATTACAGATTTAGCGGTATCTGCATTATAGGCTACCGCGCTTTCTTCGGCTTCGGCTGCAACTCCTACTTCTTCGTTCTTTTCTTTTGTTTCATTGCACGATGTAAAGGCAAGTCCTGTAACTACGGCAAAGGCTATTAAAATGTTTGTCTTTTTCATGATATTTATTGTTTTGTTGGTATGGTGCCAAAATTATATGTTCTTGTACAGTTTCCTCTTAAAAAAATATTAAATAAAAAAGAAGTGACATTTTGACATTTGTACTGAAATGGCAGTACTTTTGCACCGTTCAGAAAAAATGAAAATTTACGCTTTATGAGCACGAAAGAAAAAAACAATACAGAAGAGCAAGAATCTGATGTGGCTACAAAGAAGGCCCAAAATGATGCTGTAAATGATAAAGAGCAAGATGCTAATAAGAAAGAAGAATCTGTAGATGAACTTGCGGTATTAAAAGAGCAAGTAGCTTCGGAAAAAGATCGGTACTTGCGTTTGTTTGCTGAATTCGAGAATTATAAAAAGCGAACAGGACGCGAGCGTATTGAATTGTTCAAAACTGCGAGCCAAGAAGTGATGGTGGCGCTGTTGCCAATTTTAGACGATTTTGACCGTGCCTTGGCTGAAATTAAAAAGAGTGACGACGACGATCATTTTAAAGGGGTAAACCTTATTAATGTGAAACTTCGTGAAACACTAAAGTTGAAAGGACTGGAACCCATCGATACTAAAAAAGGGGAAACGTTTGACGCCGAAGTGCACGAGGCAATAACCCAAGTTCCTGCGCCAGACAAAAAGATGAAAGGAAAAATAATCGATGTGATTGAAAGAGGATATACCTTAGGTGATAAGATTATTCGGTTTCCAAAAGTAGTGATAGGACAATAATATGAAGGAAGATTTTTACGACATACTCGGAATTTCAAAGGGTGCATCTGCAGCTGAGATAAAAAAAGCATACCGCAAAAAAGCGATTGAATTCCACCCAGACAAAAATCCGGGCGACACAAAAGCTGAAGAAAACTTTAAAAAAGCCGCCGAGGCTTACGAAGTTTTAAGCGACCCAAATAAAAAAGCAAGATACGACCAATACGGTCACCAAGCCTTTGAAGGTGGCGGATTTGGCGGTGGCGGCATGAATATGGAAGATATATTCAGTCAGTTTGGTGATATTTTTGGCGGTGCTTTTGGCGGCGGTGGCGGATTTAGTGGTTTTAGCGGATTTGGAGGCGGTGGCGGAAGGCGTACCGTAAAAGGTAGTAACCTACGCATTCGTGTGAAACTTACCCTAGAAGAAATTGCCAATGGTGTCGAGAAGAAAATAAAAGTTAAGCGCAAGAAACAAGCTCAAGGTACTACCTATAAAACATGTGCCACCTGTAATGGCGTGGGTCAGGTTACACGTATACAAAATACTATTTTAGGCCGTATGCAAACGTCTGCACCCTGTTCTACATGTGGTGGTTCAGGACAAATTATAGATAAAAAACCAGCCAATGCAGATGCACAAGGGATGCTTACAACCGAAGATACGGTGAGTATTAAAATCCCAGCCGGTGTAGTAGATGGCATGCAGTTAAAAGTAACTGGTAAAGGAAACGACGCTCCTGGCAATGGTCTTGCGGGTGATTTATTGGTAGCGATTGAAGAATTACCGCACCAGAGCTTGCAACGTGAGGGCGATAACCTTCACTACGATTTATATGTTAGTTTTTCGGAAGCAGCTTTAGGAGCTTCTAAAGAAATTGATACCGTAACTGGAAAAGTGCGTATAAAGGTGGAGCCTGGAGTGCAAAGTGGTAAAATATTGCGCCTAAGAAATAAGGGAATTCCAAGTATCAACGGCTATGGTACAGGTGATTTGCTAGTGCATGTGAACGTTTGGACCCCTAAATCGCTTAGCAAAGAACAAAAAGAGTTTTTTGAAAAGATGAGCACCGATGATCATTTTCAGCCCAACCCCGAAAAGGAAGACAAGTCGTTTTTTGAGAAGGTAAAGGATATGTTTTCTTAAAGAATCGTTAATTAATTAATTTTACCTATATTTGGGTATCGCTTAGTTAAATAAGTGATATTTTTCTTTTTCATAGCAATTTTTTTCCCATCCTTAATTCATTTTGAGGGTGGGTTTTAATTTACGGAAATTCCCTGTTTTAATATTTTCGCTTCAATCAGTAACATTTCTTTGTTATATCCTACTAACCACTGTATAAAATTGCACTATAAAGTATCGCAAATTATTACAGAAGGGAATGCAAATCGATATCTTTACATTTTGTTCACAACGCTATGGAAAAACTACTGGTCGCAGAAAACGTCTCAAAATCATTTGGTGAATTTAAAGCCCTTAACGATGTCTCTATCGAAGTCCCCAAGGGAAGCGTATTTGGGTTGCTAGGTCCTAACGGGGCTGGTAAAACTACTTTTATCCGAATCATCAATCAAATCACCATGCCAGATACCGGAAAGGTGATTTTAGATGGCGAACCCTTACAACCGCACCATATTCAGAACATTGGGTACTTACCTGAAGAACGTGGCTTGTACAAGTCTATGAAGGTAGGTGAGCAAGCGCTTTATCTTGCCCAATTAAAAGGGTTGTCTAAATCTGAAGCAAAACAGCGCCTCAAATACTGGTTCGACCGACTTGAAATTGGGGATTGGTGGAACAAAAAAATACAGGAACTTTCAAAAGGGATGGCGCAAAAAATTCAATTTGTGGTCACCGTCCTACACCAACCCAAACTGCTTATTTTTGATGAACCCTTTAGTGGTTTCGACCCCATAAACGCAAACCTCATTAAAGACGAGATACTAAAACTAAGAGACGAGGGTGCCACCGTGATCTTTTCGACCCACAGAATGGAGTCTGTAGAAGAAATGTGCGACCATATTGCACTTATCAACAAATCGAATAAAATACTCGACGGTCGTTTAATTGATATAAAACGTGCCTATAAAAATAATACGTACGAAGTAGGATTGGTTACAGAAAACCACGAGAGTGTGGCTGCAGAATTAAAAGAACGATTTGAACTTTCACCTGCTACTTTTAAAACAATAAACGACGAACTGCAATACAAAATTAAAATCGATGAAACGGCTACGGCCAACGATTTGGTAGCATATCTTACCACTAGAGGACAACTTACCCACTTTGTTGAAGTTATTCCGTCTGCCAATGATATTTTTATTGAAACCGTAAAAAACAATTAAATCTTCAGCCAAATGAACCACTTATCGCTCATCATAAAACGAGAATATCTTACGAAGGTTCGTAACAAATCGTTCATTATCATGACTTTTTTAAGTCCGCTGATCATGGTCGGAATCTTTACTTTGGTAGGTTATCTATCCCAACTCAACAATGATAAAGTTCGGGTTATTTCGGTGTTGGACGAAAGTGGTCTCTTTGCCGAACAATTTGAAAGTACCGATAACTTAAAGTATGAAAGGGTTGATGAACTTTCTCTTTCCGAAGCAAAGAAAATTACTGAAGAAAATGGCAACTACGGATTGCTATATATACCTAACAACAGTAACATAGATGAACTTGCTAAAAGTATCACCTTTTATTCTGAAGACTCTCCATCGTTGGGTACGCTAGACGATATAGAAGATGCCATACAAGAAAAGGCAAATACCATGAAACTTACCGAAGCGGGTATTGACGCCGCCCGTATAAAAGAATTGCGCATAAGGGTAGATACCAAACTAGAAACGTTTAAAGGCCAAGAAACTTCAAAACTCGGTTCTGGTATTAAGCTTGTTTTTGGAGGCGCTGCAGGCTATTTGTTGTTCATGTTCATTATTATCTACGGAAATATGATCATGCGAAGTGTGATTGAAGAAAAAACCAGCCGTATTATTGAGGTGATTATTTCGTCTGTAAAACCGATAAAATTGTTATTGGGTAAAATTTTAGGAACTTCTCTCGCCGGAGTTACCCAATTTTTAGCTTGGGTAATTTTGTTAGGCTTGTTTAGTGTGATTGCATCTTCTATCTTCGGAATCGACCCGGGAAGCATGCCACAACAACAAGAGGCCTTGGCCCAAGCAGATGCCGCGGGAGGTATGGAAAGTATCGTACAAGATGTTTTTGTGGAAATTAGTAATCTTCCCATCGCCAATCTGGTAGTGATGTTTTTACTATTTTTCGTGGGAGGGTACTTGTTGTATGCATCACTTTACGCAGCTATTGGCGCTGCAGTAGATAGTGAAACCGATACACAACAGTTTATGTTACCCTTATTAATGCCATTGATTTTGGCAGTGTACGTAGGCTTTTTTACGGTAATTGATAATCCCCACGGAACGGTGAGCCAAGTGTTTTCTTACATTCCATTTACTTCGCCCGTGGTAATGCTCATGCGTATTCCCTTTGGTGTACCCTTATGGCAACAAATTATTTCTGTAGTCATTTTATTTGCTACCTTTATTGGCACCGTATGGTTCGCGTCTAAAATTTACCGAGTAGGTATCTTGATGTACGGTAAGAAAGCAAGTTATAAAGAATTGGCTAAGTGGCTTAAATATTAGCAATGTTTCAAGAGACAGAAAAGGTTACCGATAAAATTCAAGAAGTTGTACAAGAAGATATTTGGGGGGCTATAAAGAGCTTCTTGGAGCTCGGATTTCATTACGGAAAAGGAGATAAAGAAATACACATCACCATCGGGCTGCTGCTTGTGGTAACCATCTCTTTCTTTGTGGCTAGTTTTCTGCTAAAAACCATTCGTAAGCTATTTACCCGAAAAATGGAAGAGGTTGATAAACTTAAATTTATCAGCGTTTTCAAATTCATAAAGTACATCACCTATGTTATTGTGGTGTTTGCTTCGCTCAGCTTTTCGGGTTTTAATATTACCCCTTTCTTGGCAGCTTCGGCAGCACTGCTAGTAGGTTTAGGATTGGCACTCCAAGAGCTTTTCCAAGACATCATTGGCGGTATTTTTATCATCATCGACAAATCGTTGTTGGTAGGAGATATCATTGAGGTAGAAGGCAAAGTGGGTCGGGTTATTGATATAAAATTGCGTACTACCCGAGCCATTACACGTGACGACAAGATTATTATTATTCCCAACCACAAGTTTATTACCGACCTTATTTTTAATTATACCCAAAACCATCGGTCTACACGAGAATTTGTGCGTGTTGGGGTTGCCTACGGAAGCAACACGGAGTTGGTTCGGGAACTACTTCTGCAAAGTGTTGCCAAACAAAGCGGCGTTCTTAAAAGTCCGAAACCTTTCGTACTCTTCGAAGATTTTGGAGATTCGGCCCTGGTGTTTAGCATCCATTTTTTTATAAGCGATAGTTTTGTAGACCCAAAAATTAAAAGTGCCATTCGGTTTACCATAGACAATCTATTTCGCGAAAACAATATTACGATTCCGTTTCCGCAACGCGATGTGCATTTGTTCACGCAAGCTGGAATAAAGTCTGAGTAAAGGTGTTCTCCTTATTTTATGACAACGCTAACAATGCGTTTGCTATAGGTTGCTTATTTTTATCACGAACTAATAATTAGAATGCTTAATGCCCAACATAAAATCATTATCAAGAACATGTTGCCTGATCATGGCCTTGTTCTTTGGCATAGTCACTTACGCCCAATTAACAGACATTGCGAGAATTGAATATACCTATTTTCCTCAAGACGATTCAGATAATACCTTTAGCAGGTTTCGGGCTTTTTTTAATGTTCCTGTTCAATTAGACGATGATGCGTACCTCGTTCCTGGCTTTGAGTATAGAAACGTGAATGTAGAGCTAGGAGAGCCTGTTCCATTTAATAAATCAGACAAAGAACATTTTCAAAACTTTACCCTCACACTCGGTTTTACAGACAAGCTTGATAGTGGGTGGCGGTATGCAATTCAAGGAGAAGCGAGATTGGCCTCAAATTTCGAATCAAAAATGGTGTCTGATGACTTAATTTTTGGAGGTAGTTTCTATTTTATTAAAGACAGAACAGGTAGAACTAGCGATAATCTGCCAGAAAAACCTTGGCGATTGGTGCTAGGGATTAATTATTCAACCACAGCAGGACGTCCATTTCCATTACCTTTTGTAAATTACTACCGCGAATTTGCACCAAAGTGGTCATTCGGATTGGGAGTACCAAAATCGAATTTAAAATATGAATTTATACCAAACCATCAATTACAGTTATTTGCAACCCTGGATGGTTTTTTCGCCAATATTCAAGAAAATGCACCTATTGAAGGTACAAATTTAATAGGTGAAAATATTTCAATGACCGTCGCACTTGCCGGAATAGGATACGATTGGGAGTTTGCAGACCACCTTGTTTTTTATGTCTATGGCGGACATACTTTTATAAACGACATTCGTTTGCGTGATGGAGATGGTAACGATGTCTTTACTATAGATGACCAAAACAATTTTTATGCCCGTGGTGGTATAAAACTTAAAATATAAACATGTCTAAAATACTAATAATTGAAGACGAAGCAGCTATTAGACGCGTGCTTGTAAAAATACTCACCGAAGAAAACGATGCCTATCAAGTTTCCGAAGCAGAAGATGGCCTTGAGGGAATCGAACTTATCAAAAAAGACGATTACGATTTGGTACTATGTGATATAAAAATGCCCAAAATGGACGGCGTGGAAGTCTTAGAAGCCATCAAAAAAATTAAACCTGAAACACCTATCGTGATGATTTCTGGCCATGGCGACTTAGATACCGCCGTAAACACCATGCGTTTGGGGGCATTCGATTATATTTCGAAACCGCCAGATCTCAATCGATTGCTGAATACCGTACGTATTGCGCTAGACCGAAAAGAACTCGTCGTAGAGAACACCCGCCTTAAGAAAAAGGTGAGTAAAAACTACGAAATGGTGGGCGAAAGTGACGCCATCGTGCATATTAAAGATATGATCGAAAAAGTAGCCCCTACCGAAGCTAGGGTGCTCATTACGGGCCCTAACGGAACGGGTAAAGAACTGGTGGCGCATTGGTTGCATCAAAAAAGCGATCGTTCTAAAGGACCGATGATCGAGGTAAACTGTGCCGCTATCCCGAGCGAACTAATAGAAAGTGAACTTTTTGGTCATGTAAAAGGTGCTTTTACTTCAGCTAATAAAGACCGAGCGGGTAAATTTGAAGCCGCCAACGGTGGTACTATTTTTTTAGATGAGGTTGGAGACATGAGTTTGTCGGCGCAAGCAAAAGTACTGCGCGCCCTTCAAGAAAATAAAGTACAGCGCGTGGGTAGCGACAAAGACATAAAAGTAGACGTTCGTGTACTTGCGGCAACGAACAAAGATTTAAAAAAGGAAATTTCCGAAGGAAACTTTCGAGAAGACCTCTACCATCGTTTAGCGGTAATCTTGGTAAAAGTTCCGGCCTTAAACGATCGAAGGGATGATATTCCAATTTTAGTTGAATATTTTACTGAAAAGATCGCCAATGAACATGGTACGGCACAAAAGAAGTTTTCAGAAAATGCGCTCAAAAAATTGAAACAATACGATTGGACGGGAAACATACGCGAACTGCGGAATGTGGTAGAACGCCTTATCATTCTCGGCGGTGCCGAAGTGAGCGAAGAGGACGTGAAATTATTTGCAACTAAATAAATATGGATTCAATAAACCATTCGGAATATCGAGTAAAAGGAACTGTAGCAATTTCAGATTTTAAGAGCTTTGAAGATTTTGGTGCTTCCAAGAAAAAACTAGAAAAAGAACTGGAAAATACCCGCGAAAAGCTAGGCGATTTGCAAGATACACTCTACGCCCATGGGAAATACGCCGTATTGGTTTGTTTACAGGGAATGGATACAGCGGGAAAGGACAGCCTGATTCGTGAAGTATTCAAAGATTTTAACGCCCGTGGTGTCGTGGTGCATAGTTTTAAAGTGCCTACCGAATTGGAAAAAAATCACGATTACCTTTGGAGACATTACATTGCACTCCCTGCAAGAGGTAAATTTGGCGTTTTTAACAGAACCCACTACGAAAATGTCTTGGTGACACGCGTACATCCCGAATATATCCTAGGTGAAAATTTACCTGATGTAAACGCTATAGAAGATATTGATGAAGCCTTCTGGGATCGTAGATTTGAGCAAATCAATGCCTTTGAAAAAACCATCGCACAAAATGGTACGCTTATCTATAAATTCTTTTTGAATGTTTCAAAAGAAGAACAAAAAAATAGACTCCTACGTAGGTTAGACAAACCCAACAAACGCTGGAAATTTTCACCTGACGACTTGAAAGAACGCAAATTATGGGATGCCTACATGAAGTGTTACCAAGAGGTGCTAAACAGGACGTCGTTTAACCATGCGCCATGGTATGCCATACCAGCCGATAATAAACCAGCAGCAAGACTTTTGGTGGCATCTATTCTCTTAAACGAACTAAAACAATACAACGATATTAAAGAACCTGAATTAGATGCCGATTTGAAGGAACGTCTTCAAGAGTTTAAAGACCAACTACAAAACGAATAAAAAGTCAGTTCCTGTAATTATCGGTACTTTTAATCGTTTATCTATCGATGCCATTGGTACAGAACTTAACTATAAAAACAGCTATCGCGAACTTTTCTATTATGAAACATATACTCATTGCATTCTTTTCAGTTTTTACCTTACATACTTCCTTCGCCCAAAAGGTGAATCAAGCAGACTCGCTCCAGTTGCGAAATATCTACGACATGGCGCTGCTTAACGGTAAAAGTTACGATTGGTTAGATTACCTCTCTAACGAAATAGGCGGTAGACTCTCTGGTTCTGTGCAAGCAGATCGTGCCGTTCGCTATACCGAAAAAGAACTCAATAAACTTGGGCTTGACAAAGTATGGTTACAACCTGTGATGGTGCCAAAATGGACACGCGGATTTAAAGAATATGCCTATATCGAAACCGCCCCAGGAAGGACCAATGTTGTCAATATTTGTGCCCTTGGCGGTTCTGTCCCCACCAATGCAACAGGGTTAAAGGCAGAGGTGATAGAAGTTCAAAACTTTGAAGACCTTGAACGCTATGGTCGCGACCAAATTGAAGGAAAAATAGTGTTCTATAACCGCCCAATGCAAGCCAACCTCATTCAGACATTTGAAGCCTATGGTGGTTGTGTAGACCAACGCTATGCTGGTGCCATGGAAGCCGCCAAATATGGCGCAGTTGGTATTGTGGTACGTTCTATGAATCTGCGCCAAGACGATTACCCGCACACTGGTGCCATGAGCTATGGCGATACCCCTCCCGAGCAACGTATTCCGGCCTGTGCTATTAGTACGAACGATGCCGATTACCTCAGCAATGCACTCGCAATTAAATCTGATCTGAAATTTTACTTCAAACAGAGTTGTAAAACCCACGAAGACGTAGAATCGTTTAACGTGATTGGCGAAATAAAGGGAAGCGTATACCCAGATAAATACATTATTGTTGGCGGCCATTTAGATTCTTGGGATCTCGGTGACGGTTCTCATGACGATGGTGCCGGTTGTGTACAATCTATGGAGGTGTTGCGTTTGCTAAAAGAAACCAACTACAAACCAAAACACAGCATTCGCGTTGTGCTGTTTATGAATGAAGAAAACGGTTTGCGCGGTGGAAGAGAATATGCAGCACAAGCAGCCTTGAAGAAAGAAAAACACATTTTTGCCTTAGAAAGTGATGCTGGCGGATTTACACCACGTGGATTCTCATTTGATACCGACGATGAAAACTTTGCTCATATAGAAAGCTGGAAACCACTGTTTAAACCGTATCTCATCCATTATTTTGAACAGGGTGGAAGTGGCGCAGATATCGGTCCGCTAAAAGATGGCACCGTAGTTCTTGCTGGATTGCGTCCAGATTCGCAGCGGTATTTCGATTATCACCACGCGGCCAATGATACTTTTGATGCAGTGAACAAACGCGAACTCGAACTTGGAGCCGCTACCATGACCAGCTTAATTTACTTGATTGATAAATACGGTATCAAGAATGAAATGAGCGAAGTAAAAAATTAAATATGAGCTTCCTCACGGCAGAATGGCGCAGATTGGCATTGGCAAACTACGAAGTAGATCCTGCGGTGTTACAACTGTACCTTCCCTATAAAACTGAACTCGATACCTTTAATGGAATTTGTTACGCAAGTCTTGTGGGATTCCTATTCAAAAACACGAGGGTTTTAGGCCTAAAAATACCGGGGCACATACATTTTGAAGAAGTTAATTTGCGATTTTACGTACGTTATAAATCTGGTGACCAGTGGAAGCGGGGCGTGGTGTTTGTAAAAGAAATTGTGCCTAAGCATGCTATTTCGTTTGTGGCAAATACACTCTATAACGAAAAATATGAAACGCGAAAAATGGAGCATACTTGGACGCAGGAGCAAGGTGAACTATTTACACAATACCGCTGGAAAAACAGGGGCGATTGGTTTTCTTTTTCGGTTACTTCGGAAACTGAGGCACAACCCATTCCAGAAAATTCAGTAACTGAATTTATCACTGAGCACTATTGGGGCTACAACAGTACAGGCGCTCGCAAAACTACCGAGTACGAAGTCACCCACCCAAAATGGAACGCCTACAACGTCAAAAACTATAAGATTGAAGCCGACTTTGCCAAAGAATATGGAGAAGCTTTCGGGTTTCTAAACCACACAGCACCGCGCTCAGTGCTATTGGCAGAAGGCTCTCCCATTACCGTAGAAGGAAAGCGAATGATTCGCTAATCACCACCAAACCACAAAAAACTTTTCTAAGGCACTTTCGGTTTTTTTGTAGACCAAGGGCGACCGCCGTTCGTGCATGCATTTTTTAAGATGCACAAGGGCGTCTTCGTACGTATACCAATTGCTGAGTTGTGCAGGTGGTAGTAACCATTCTTTTTTCTGCGGAAAAGCGTATTGGGCGGTAGGGTGTTCGGTGAATTCAGATGGGGTGATGTACGTTCCTACTACGCACTTGCGGAAATTTTCTGGCAGTGCATTGCGTTTTACCCCTTTCGGAAGGAATAGAAATGCTTTTAAGCAGAGTTGTTGTTCAACGTGGGTCGCTGCAATGGCCAGCGAATCTAATACGGCCTTTGTTTCAGGCGCAAAGAGCATCGGGAATTGCTTGCTTTTTAGCTTTTCCAATTTGTCAATCAGTCGATCTTTTCGGTTGGGGCCAATCCATTGCTGTATCAAGTCAGAACCTAAACCTTTGTCGAGCAAATAAAATTTACAAGCCAACTCCACGTGCTTCACTTCTTCCGTTTTTGTAGCGTGCACCAAATAATCTAATTCTCCCAGCGTTTCTGTAGGGCCTTGTATCTGTACATTTGAAGCTAAAAGTTGGTAGGCTGTAGATTGGTTCAACACGTGTTCAAAGAGAAACTCGGCTTGTTTCCCCAATAATTTTTCAGACGGAAACTTCACTTCGGAAATTTCCGCAGCAAGGCTCACCACCGAAAAAGGCTTAAACGAGAATGTTTCCGAAGAAACATCTAGTTCGGGAGCATTGCAGAAATATGAGAGTGGGTTCGATTTCAAATTAGCAGGTAAAAGATCCGTCACAAAAAATTTCAATCGCCACCCACAAAAATACGTTCAACAGAATCCATACGGCAGGCACCAAACTTAAAATGAGGGCTGCCTTGTGTTTCTGTTTGGCAAAAAAGACCCATGATAAAATGATTATAAGCACCACAACCACGGGGTAACTTAGTAATGCCGAAGCTACAGCTATGGTCCATGCACTGCTTGTTGCCCCGGGAGCATCGAACATCATGGGCGAGAACATGGCGAGGAACAACGCGGGAAACAAGGATAAAAACCAGACAATACTGATTATGATGAGGTACATACGGAGATTGTTTCGTCGGTTTTCCATAGTATACAATTAAAAGAGGGCAAGCCCTGCGTTCTCAGGGATGGTTTTTCTAACTTTGTCCAAAAGTACGCAAACTTGCTTAGCCAGTATACCAAAGAGTTTAAATACAATTTCAAGTTGGCCACCCCAGTTATTTTGGGGATGTTGGGGCATACGGTGGTGCAATTGGTAGATAACATCATGGTGGGGCAGCTTGGTACTGCAGAATTGGCTGCCGTCTCGTTGGGGAATAGCTTTATGTTTATAGCGATGAGCCTGGGGATTGGTTTTTCTACAGCCATCACCCCATTGGTAGCCGAAGCCGATGGCGAAAATAACTTTGCATCGGGTAAGTCGGCTTTTAAACACGGGCTCTTTTTGTGCAGTGTGCTGGGGATACTATTGTTTTTAATGGTGTTTACAGCAAAACCTATCATGTACGCAATGAACCAACCGCCAGAAGTGGTAGACTTGGCCATGCCGTATCTAAATTTGGTGGCAGTGTCGTTAATTCCGTTGATTGTTTTTCAAGGATTTAAACAGTTTAGCGACGGATTATCACTTACGAAATACCCCATGTATGCTACCATTGCTGCCAATGTGGTGAATATTATCCTTAACTACATTTTTATTTTTGGAAAGTTTGGTATGCCTGCCCTTGGTGTGGTAGGTGCAGCCATCGGAACTTTGGCATCTCGTGTGATTATGGTCGCTTATTTATGGTATGTGTTGTCGCAACATTACAAAGCAAGAGACTACGTGCGAAATATCAAAATCTTTACGCTCTCAAAACAAATGCTGAAAAAGCTACTAGGGTTGGGGTTTCCGTCTGCATTACAAATGTTTTTTGAAGTCGCCATTTTTACCTCGGCTATTTGGCTCTCCGGAATTCTAGGTAAGAATCCGCAGGCAGCCAACCAAATCGCATTGAATGTATCATCGATGACCTTTATGGTTGCCATGGGATTTGGAGTTGCGGCAATGATTCGAGTGGGAAATCAAAAAGGATTGAAACGTTTTCTAGAATTGCGCCGTATAGCGCTGTCTATTTTAGTACTCTCTACCTTGCTTGCGGTGGTCTTTGCGATCATTTTTGTGTTGTTTCATGAAGCTTTACCCAAACTATATTTAGATTACGATAACGAATTACTATTTACCGATAACTTTCAAGTGGCTAGCATTGCTGCAAAGTTGCTGCTCATCGCGGCTATTTTTCAGATTAGCGATACGGTACAAGTAGTGGCGTTGGGCGTATTACGCGGAATGCAAGATGTGAAAATTCCGACCGTTATTACATTTATTGCGTATTGGCTGATTGGCTTTCCCGTGATGTATTATCTAAGCATGCGCTCTGATTATGGGAGTTCAGGAATTTGGATTGGGCTATTGGCGGGATTAACCGCGTCTAGTATCATGCTTTCACTGCGTTTCCATTTTCTTTCGCGCAAATTGATCGAGGCGAATCCGACCGTGCCTATTTCTGAAACACCACCCGATTAATTTGTGTAATTTTACCAAAACGTTTTGAACACAACCCTATGGAGCTCCCGAAATATATTTTAGGCGATAACACCGATTATCCAACTGCTATTTTTGTGATTCATACTGAATTTCCACGCTTTGTAATCAACCTTGAAAACGATGAGGTGGAGTGGTTGGAAGAATTTGACAATCACGATCAAAAGGAATTGGAGACCGAAACAGAAAACTACATCAAAGAAGCTACCGAATTTTACGATCGGGAAGTAGCGCGCTACGGAGATGATTGAACAACTGCTTGAATACGACACCGAACTGTTTTTGTTCTTAAACAACCTGGGCACCGAATCTTGGGATGGTTTCTGGCGTGTTGTTACCGAAAAGTGGTCTTCCATCCCATTGTACCTGGTATTACTTTTTTTAATCTACAAACACTATCAACTTCGAGGTACAATCATTATTGTAATCACGGCGGCGTTGCTCATTACGGCAACCGACCAATTGGCCAATTTATTTAAATATGTATTGTTTCAACGGCCTAGACCTTGCCGTGTTGAAGCTTTACAAGATATGATGCGCTTTGTGGCAGATGGCTGTGGCCGCTATGGCTATTTCTCAGCACACGCTGCCAGCAGTATGGGTGCAGCTGTATTTCTCGGATTGCTACTTCAAAAATGGTACAGATATTTACCATTTCTGTTGCTGTTCTGGGCAGTGATGACGGCGTACAGCCGTATTTACCTCGGTGTTCATTATCCGTTAGACATCATCACCGGGATGTTTTTCGGCGGATTGCTAGGGTGGGGGTTTTATACACTTCAACAGCAAGCTAGGCGTAAGTTTAACGCTTAGAAACTACATACAAATCGCGCCATAACCTTGGTCTGTGTGTGCGGGATCCCGGTGCGTTGGGGTTCATGTCGTAACGCTGCACTTTTTCTACCGAATAGGCTTCAAATTTCTTTTTGAAATTATCTACATCATCTTCAGAAACCAGTACACCAAAAATTGGTTCTTGGGGTAAATGTTCTGTGCCAAAATTTAGGATCACTGGGATGGGTTTTCCGTAGTCCCAAATCATTTCAGGGGTGAAATAGGAATATTCGTAAACAGGCATGTCATTATTTTGGGCTTGCCAATTATTTAATTCTGAAAGGGAGCTGTATTCAGGATTTACAGTAAGCGCTTTCGCCATAGGCATCCCAAAGCACATGATCACCGCAATAAAAACGATGGTACCGTAAAAAACGGGACGTATCTTTTTCCGAAGCAATTTTCCGAAGATAAATATGCCTACACTCGCTAAACTTACTGAAAGCAAAATATACCAGACCCAATATCCGTCTATGTTCTCTTTCAACACAACATAACCCCCGATTGGAAAAACCATACCGATACACGCAATGAGCCCAAAATTGAAATACACTGGGATGGTCTCCCGTTTGTCTTTCAACGCTTTAAATTTCAGAAAAAGATATTCTATGTAATATGCTGTATTTAAAGCTAAAGGAATGAGCACAGGCAGGAGGTATCGCGACTTTTTTTCGGGAATGATAGAGAGCAGCACCACCGAAGCCATGGTCCATAAGAATGTAAATAAATATCCTTTTTTATCGCTCACCCGATTTTTGAGATAGGGGTAGAGCAGCCCGATAAAGGCGGGGATGGTCCACACTCCACTTTGGGTAAAAAAGCTCCAGTAGTAGTAAAAGGGTCGAACGTTATAACCCGTCCAATTACTGGTTTCACGACGGGTAATTTCGGCCACTGCCTCAGGATCGAAGGTGTAGGTATACCAATACCACCAACCAGAGAGCGCAACGGAAACTATGAGAAACAACACTAACGGGAGGATGCGTTGTTTCATTTTTTTGTATTTAAATACAATTCCGAAGGAAATTAGGAAAGGCAGCAGTAGTGCATACATAGAAACGGGCCCTTTGCTCATAAACGAAGCCCCAAAAAACAAAGCGGCTATCAAGATGTGCCGATATTTATCAGTTTCCGAAGTAAAGAAAATATAGAGTTGATAGATACATACCATCATGAACGCGTGGGTAAATATGTCCCATTGGCCATTTCGCCCAGAAAACACAATGTAGAACGAGGTTGCCAGAATAAGCGACCCTACAAACGCTAGTGTTCTATTCTTGCTGAAACGTACGGTGAAAGTATAGGTGGTGAGTGCCAAAAGCAGGGTGACCAACGCCGCTGGCAAACGCATGGCGGTTAGGCTTTTTAACCCGAAAATAGCACCAGAAATTGCTGTAAGCCATGTGGGTAGGGGTGGTTTTTGATAACGGGGTTCACCGTTTAGCGTAGTGAGCAACCAATTTCCATCGTCTAGCATTTCGCGGGCTGTAGCAAAATTTCGTGCTTCCATGATGTTCACAAAAAGCGCATCTAGATTTACAAAGAAAATAGCAATGCACGCAATGCAGAGCAGCAGGATATGATTATTTTTTAGGTTACGCATTGGCTTGTTTTTTCCAAATGAATATATTCCGTACGTAAATAATGAGTCCTGCGATATGGCCCACAAAAAGCACCGGATCTTTCCTAAAAATCGCGTAGGTTAATATAAGCGAAGCACCAAGAACGCTCATACGCCAAAAACCGACGGGTAGTTGTGATGTTTTGGTTTTTTCAGAATACAACCATTGGTATACAAAGCGCAGGGTAAAGATCAACTGTGAAACAATGCCCAAAATCAGCAACCAAACCGGAATGCTTTCGTTGCGAAACAATTGGTCCAGATCGTATTCGCCATTGTTGTACGAATACACCACTACAAAAACAGGGAAGACCAATAAAAATAGTTGGAACCATTTAGGCGATTTCTTCCATTCGCCTTGCAATTGTAAGTTCCTTATGTAGATGTAATAGGTAAGTGATTGGCCCAACATGATGGCAAAGTCGTTTCGGGCGTATCCGTACACAAACAACAAAAAAGAGGCAAAGAGGCTCAGTTTCCAAAATATGGATGGAGTAATGACTCGTTTGTTCTTTTCCGAAAGAAACCATTGCAATAGCAAACGGCCAGAAAATAAAAGCTGTGCTAAGAAACCGATTGCGTATATAAACCAATCGTTCATCCTTTCGATTTTACTTCGTAGTTGATGTACTTTTTCTTCATCCAAACATACGCAAAGCAATCCATTAACGGACCCAAAAGCCGATTCCATAACCCAAATTTCGCGGTACCTGCCACTCTCGGAAAATGCTGAACGGGGACTTGAAGCACCTTACCATTTTGAAGCAAAATCATAGCAGGTAAAAAACGATGTAGCCCTTTAAACATTGGGATTCGCTTGGCATAGTCAGTTTTAATCACCTTGAGTGGGCATCCGGTGTCGTCCATCCCATCGTTGGTAAAAGCCCTACGAATGCTGTTTGCAATTTTGGAAGACATATTTTTTACAAATTTGTCTTTTCGATTAGCGCGCACGCCGGTAACGAGATCGTATTCTCCAATTCGTTCGAGCAGCAAATTAAAATCTTCTGGGGCCGTTTGCAGGTCGCTGTCTATATAACCCAATAAGGGAGTCTCTACATGGTCGAACCCCGCTTTTATCGCAGCACTAAGTCCGCGATTTTCTTTAAAATTGATAAAATGAAACACCTCGTTGCGCTGGCAGATGTCTTCAATTAGTGCTTGACTGTTATCTTTAGAACCATCATTTACAAACAAGATGCTCGTTTTTTTTGTGGCAATTTTAGTGAAAGCCAACAATTCTTTTTCTACACGGTCAAGATTTTCTTCTTCGTTATAGACAGGAACGATAATGGTAAATTGGTATGGTAGCACAGGGCGATATTTACGTGCAAAAGTATTGTTTTTTTTGGAGTGTAAACAGTTTGCAAATGCCTTCTGGGGTCTATTTGCTAAATTAAATGCTGCAAGGGTCTTAAATAAACTGCCAAAACTTTATTTTTGAAACTTGAACTTTCACAACTACGCATGAAAATACTTGTTACAGGAGCTGCTGGTTTTATTGGGTCCCATACTGCTGAAAGGTTACAATCTTTAGGGCATACCGTGGTTGCTGTCGATAATTTTTCAGATTATTACGATGTTTCCCTGAAACGAAAAAATGCAACTACGCTTGCTGATAAAGGTATTTCTGTGGAAAATTTAGACCTTCGAACTGACAGTCTTGCAGCGCATATTACGGAAGAAACCGACGCAATTTTTCATTTTGCCGCGCAACCGGGAATTTCTGCCACAAGTACTTTCGAATCGTATTTAAGCAATAATATTCTCGCTACACAGCGCATGCTAGATGTAGTGGAAACATTAGACCACAAGCCCTTTTTTGTGAATATAGCAACATCTTCGGTGTATGGTCTGCATGCAACCTTAGCTGAAGACGAAGCGCCCCTTCCTGCAAGTTGGTACGGGGTCACCAAATTGGCCGCAGAGCAATTGGTGTTGGCGTATGCACGACGCGGATTGCTTACAGGAACTTCCTTGCGACTGTATTCGGTGTATGGGCCGCGCGAACGACCTGATAAACTCTATACGCGATTGATAGATTGCGGACTCAACAACAAAGCTTTTCCGTTGTACGAGGGGAGTGAAAAACACCTTCGCAGTTTTACGTACGTGCAAGACATTGTAGATGGTATTGTGAGTGTTTTGGAGCACCAACGCATTTGTAACGGTGAAATTTTCAACTTAGGTACGGAGGAAGAAAACACTACCGCTACTGGAATTGCAACTGTTGAAGCGATATTGGGAACCAGCATCCAGATTGAGAACAAGCCAGCTAGACCGGGTGACCAATCGCGCACCAAGGCCAATATTGATAAAGCTAGAAAACTCCTGAATTACAATCCGACTACGGGATTAAAAGAAGGTTTGGAGGCACAGGTAGCTTGGTTTAAGAAGAGCTTTTGTTAAGGCTAAGAATTACTTCTGCTGCCTGAAACGGTGTTACTTTTCCTTGATGTAAAAGTTCAATTTGTTCTTCAAGCGCATTTTTTATGGTTGTATTTTCATAAAAATCACTTTTCAGTCTATTCTCGATCGTTTGTAGGAGCCAGAATTTATTTTGTTCCATTCTTTTCTGATGAAAGAAATCAGTTTCTTTTGCTTCGGAAATATATGCGTTAATAAGATTAGCGATTTCAGCAATACCCTCATTATTTAGTGCCGAACATGTCACCGTCTTTGGGGTCCAACCATTTGCCTTTGGCGGATATAAATGCAGGGCTTTGTTGAAAGATGCCTTCGCCAATTTAGCAGCTTTTACATTCTCTCCATCGGCTTTGTTAATGGCGATGGCATCTGCCATTTCCATAATGCCTCGTTTAATGCCCTGAAGTTCGTCTCCAGCACCTGCCAATTTCAATAATAAAAAGAAATCGGTCATAGAATGAACAGCCGTTTCACTTTGTCCCACTCCAACGGTTTCTATAATAATGACATCAAAACCTGCCGCTTCGCAAAGGATAATGGCTTCACGTGTTTTACGAGCCACACCGCCTAAGGAAGTGCCACTTGCCGAAGGTCTGATATACGCGTTCGGGTTGTTTACCAAGCGTTCCATACGAGTTTTATCGCCCAGAATACTGCCTTTACTTAACGAACTACTCGGGTCTACCGCGAGTACTGCCACTTTTTTTCCTTGGCTTGTAAGGTGCATCCCCAATTGTTCTATAAATGTACTTTTGCCAACGCCGGGAACGCCCGTGATACCAATGCGAATACTCTTATTGGCATGTGGTAGACAGGATTCTATGAGTTGTTGTGATTTAGGTTGGTGTTTTGGTGCCGTACTTTCAATAAGGGTAATCCCTTGACTTAGGGAAGCGATGTTCCTTTCGAGGATTCCTTTTACAAGCGTTTCGGGAGAAATGACTGTAGTTCTATTTTTCTGAATGGTTTTAGCAGCGGTCTTCGATATGAAATCGGGTGTAGGTACACCGTCTTTCTCATGAAGTATTTTAGATTGTTTGGGTTGCTTTGCCATCATTGAAATTTATGACAAATTTATGAATCCACATTTCTTTAAGCACATTTTCGTTGGTATATTGACTTGTATTAATTTAAAAATAGAGATATGAAAACCTTATATGAAACAACTTCAACCGCTGTAGGAGCAAGAAACGGACACGTTAGCTCTGAAGACGGCCCTATAGATTTTAACTTATCTGTACCAAAATCGATGGGAGGAGATGGAGGTGACGGCGCAAACCCTGAGCAATTTTTTGGAGCGGCGTATGCTGCATGCTTTGGCAGCGCAATTGAAGCTGTTGCCAAGGATAAAGGGATAGCGGTTGATACTGGCGAAATCAGCGTAGCAGCAACCATTGGATTTTGCAAAGATGACGACGGATTTTTCTTGGAAGCTACATTAGACTGTTACATTCCTGATGTTGATAAAGAAACTGGTGAGGATTTGGTGAATGCGGCACATGAAATTTGCCCGTTTTCTAAAGCTACCCGCGACAATATTACTGTAACATTAAATCTGTTAATGGATGAATAAATCCGTTCGCAGTTAAACTAAAAAAGCCCTACATTTTTAATTTTGTAGGGCTTTTTTAGTTTGTGACAATTTTAATCACATTGCTTTTAGGTTGATGATCCTGCCACTTTCGTCAACTTCAGTCGTTTTTTTTTCAGTAGAATCAGAGGGACCATTCATGGCTTCGTCTCTTGTTGATGGTTCTTTGGTAGTGGGATTGTCTTTATGTTGTATAGCCTGCTTTATATACCACTCTAACTGTTGTTTTTGTTTGTATAAAATACCCAAAGTCATTTCTGGTAGTTGATGGCTGTTAATGAGCTCATCATACCGCTTGATGTTGTTTCGGTCGCGAGCGATGCATTGCTGTAAGATGATTTCAGAGTTGAAATGCTCTAAAGCATCTTTAATTTCTTCCCAAGTACGGTCTTGATGTCCTTTTTCAGCATCGAGTTTTAACGGTTCGATATCTCTAGAACTAAGTTCGTTACTAATTGTATTTGCCATACGATTGCGCTCTACGGCCATAAAATTTAAGAAACGCTTTAATTCGGTTGTCTTCGCATCATCTGCAGCGTTGAAATATAATTTTTCAGCTTCAAAACACGCTACCAGCAACCTATTCAGCTTATTAAAGTCAGGGTATTTATTTTTCATATTCCTTTAATTTACCCAAATGTACAACAAAACCAATGTGAGAGAAGTTACTTTATCACTAATTTAAGCTAAAATTTAGTTAAGAGGTGAAACATGAATTAAAAAAATTCGTCCTTTACCCGAACAGCAACCAAAAAACCATCAAAATTGTCTCATCATTTACTTGTAGCACAGTGTAAGGAGAATAACCGGAAGGCGCAATTGGCTTTGTATAAGCAATATTGCGACGGTATGTTTATAGTTGCGCTGCGATATATGAAAGATGAGGCGATGGCGAAAGACGCAGCCCAAGAAGGATTTATAAAAGCGTTTAAAAAAATTGAGCAATTCAAAGGGGACGTCACCTTTGGCGCTTGGTTAAAACGAATAGTGATAAATACGTGCTTGGATGCCCTTAAAGCTAGAAAATTAGAAACAGAGCCTTTGTATGACGAAACATTACGGCTGGCAGAAGATGAAAGTGATTGGAATGTCTCAGACGACAGGACGGTAGATGAAGTATTGGAGGCAATAGAAAAGCTAGGGGACAATTATCGGGATGTCACCAAACTATTCCTTTTGGAAGGTTATGACCACCAAGAGATTGCCGATATTCTGGGAATCACAGAAAGTGCCTCCCGAACAAAATTACACCGAGGAAAATTACAATTAAAAGAACAATTAAAACACTTACAATATGGCACAGGATATTAGAGAAATGCTGAAGAACCGTCCTGAAAAAACCAGGGCCATGCCAGATGGGCATATTAGTGATTTTGAAACATTGTTAGACAAACATTGTTCAGAAAAACCAAATGACACAGCGTCTAGTACGGCTACATTCCTTTGGTTAAAAATTGCTGCAGTGGTTGTAGTGCTTTTGTCTGTTAGCTATTTTGGATACCAATATCTATCCGGCCTTAACGGCACGACTAACGGAGATCCACAATTTGCTGAAACATCAGACGAACCAGAAATAAAAGCAACCGATATCTTAAAACAACCGAAGCTGACGTTGGGAGATCTTTCGCCAGATTTAAAGAAAGTTGAGAATTTCTATCTCACGGGTATCGAAGTGCAATTGGCATCTTTAGAGCCAGACGATGAAAATAAAGAATTGATAGATGGCTATATGGAGCGTATTGCCGAACTGGATGTAGAGTACAAAAGATTAAATAACGAACTAACCGAGATGGGGCCAACCGAGGCAACAATCAACGCATTAATAGATAATTTGAAATTACGTTTGGATCTGCTGTTCAAACTGAAAAACAAATTAAAAGAACTTAAAAATTTAGACAATGAAAAATTTAATAACATACAAGCGTAGTCTTGTAACGGCAGTATGTGTTCTATGTGTTGGAATTACAAATGCACAGGGCACCTATAAAGAGTCGTTCTCTGTAAATGACGATGCGACCGTTCAGGTAAATACTTCACATACTAATGTGGTATTTGAAACTTGGAACAAAGATAAAGTTGAAGTAGAAGCATTTGTAGAAGGTGAAAATCTTTCAGAAAAAGAAAAACAAGAAATTTTCGATAGCTGGAAATTTGACGTGTTGGGTAATAGTAAAAAAGTGGTCATTACCTCAAATGAAGGGAGCCTTTGGGGCGGATTTGAAACCATGGGAAGCCTACATTCGCTAGATAACTTGGGTGATTTGGTAAACATGTCTAGCCTGGAAGCACTTAAAGGACTTGAAGGCCTGAGTGATCTGGGAGATATTTTCACCGCAGATTGGAAAATTGAAGTACCCGAAATTCCAGAAATGCAAAATATGCCAAATTGGCCTTATAGTGATATGAAGCCCAGTATTAAATCTGGAGATGGATTCACTAACTACAATTTCAACAACAATGGAGCTTATACTTTTGATCGTAGTAAATATGAAAAAAGTAAGCAATCGTATGTAGATGAATTGAACCGAAAATACGGTACCAATGTAACCGTTAAAGAAACCGACCGTTGGTTGAAAAATTTAGATTCATGGAGTAAAGATTTTGAAGTCCGTATGGAACAATGGGGTGAGAACTTCGGAAAATCATTTGAAATGAACTTCGGTCCCGATTTCGAAAAGCGTATGGAAAAGTGGGGTGAAGATTTTGGTGAAAAATTTGGAAAGAAGATGGAAGTATGGGGCGAAAACTTTGGTAAAGACATGGAGAAATGGGGCCAGCAGTTCGAGAAGGATGCCGAAGAATGGGCCAAGCAATTTGAAGAGAGCAACTACTCCAAAGAAGAAATCATCGACGAAAATGGGAATAGAACTACCATTATACGAAGTGATAACAGAAATCCGCTTTTCAATAAAAAACCGAACAAAAAGGCGAAGAAAACAATCATCATCAGAATGCCAAAAAACACCAAGACAGACATCAACGTGCGTCATGGGGAGATTAAAATGGCAGATGTGACCAATGTGCGCGCTACACTAAATTATGCAGCATTAACAGCAAATAGCATTGATGGGGGGAAAACCCTCATCAATGCCTCTTACGCCCCAATTGAAGTAAATTATTGGGGTAATGGAGTGTTGGCAGTACAGTACGTAGATAATTGCAAACTGAATTCTGTTGAAAATATCAACTTGAGCGCTAATTCCAGTAATGTAATAATTAACGAATTAAAGAATGAAGCCTATATCAAAGGATTTATTGGAAGTTTGTTCATCAATAAGATTTCATCAAAATTCACTTCAATAGACATCGTCTTAGATGATACCAATGCCACGTTAGAATTGCCGTCATCTGATTACACGTTTTATTTCAACGGTAGGAAATCTACATTGCAATATCCAAGATCATTACAGGCCAATCATAAAAAAGAATACGGTAGAGTGTTGGTAAAAGGATTCAACAAGAGTGAAAATTCACCAAGAGCGTTAACTATCAATTCTAATTACAGCAACGTTATCATTAAATAGGTTATCGATCTTCGTACCCAATCAAACCGATACCTAAATACGCGACCATACATACATTCCCTAAAATGAAACGTACCTACAACCCCGTCCTAATATCTTTCTTTCGGCCGTATGGCTCCGAGAATCCTACCTTTTCCAAATAAAAAAACCGTTCTGAAATACAATCGATCTCAAAACGGCTCTATCGTTAACTTCAGATTCTACGAATCTTTGTTTAATTTTTTTGTTAGTACAAACCCAAGAAATAAGCCAACCCCAGCCATTAAAAAGATGGTTCCTGGACGTGCAACGCTTTCTTCCATACCCGCTTGAACTATAATTTCAGATAGTAGCGTACCTGCACCTATTCCCATGAGTAGTAAGGCTAGGTTAATCACAATTACTTTCCAGATGGGTGTGACTTTTCGATCTTTTCCGTAGAAAATAGAAGCATGGGCGCCTTTGTCGATAAGCGCCAGACGTTCTTTGTTACGTGCTGAAATGTAGAGGTAAAAAATTCCGAAGATAACTCCGAATATTAATGGTAAAATAATAACTTCAGATCCCATAATAAGTGTTTTTTAAAGATGAATGATGAATTGATTTACTACTTAGACGGCACAGTATTTTGATTGGTTACAACATTCAAGATATTTTTTATTAAAAGGTTTACCGTTTTTATTGTAACCAAATCTGAAAACAACGCGTCTTACTATAAAATGAAACAGGACACTGACCAAGACCTAATTGATAAAACATTGCAAGGCCATAGCCATGCATTTGGGGTATTGGTAGAACGGTATCAGAATTTTGTTTTTACCATAATTTTGCGAATGGTAAAACAGCGGGAAGCTGCCGAAGAAATTGCGCAAGATTCGTTTGTAAAAGCCTATGAGAAATTAGCAACTTTTGAAGGAAGATCTAAATTCTCCAGTTGGCTGTATAGCATTGCGTATAGAAAAGCATTAGATTATATCAAACAACAACGCAGGAAAGTGGCGCATACCGATATAGAACAACTGTCTGACGTTGCAATGGATGGCGTGGAGAATGGGCTACAGCAACTGATTGCAAAAGAGAAAAAGGAGCTCATTCAACAATGTATCATGCAACTTTCTGAGACCAATGCAGCCTTGTTGACTTTTTATTATTTTGAGGATCTTTCCGTCAGGGAAATTTCAGAAATTACGGAGTTATCAGAAGACAATATTAAAATTAGAATGTTTCGGGGAAGAAAAGAGCTATATTCACTCTTGGCGCCGCATATAAAAAACACCGATGTACATCATGGAAAAGCCATATAAAAAAGACGAGCAAACCTTTCGTGAATTGATGCAAATGGGCGGTACAGAAAAACCGTCTAAAAACTTTGCTTCAAAGGTGATGTTGGCGATTCAAGCTGAAAAAGAACCCGTAAAGGCAACACCGCTAGTCTCATTAAAAGGATGGATAGTACTCGTGTTTATCTTCGTGGCTAGTAGTGCGCTGCTGTATTATTTTCCTATTGAAAATGCGTTGTTTTCTAAAAATATGACGCAATCGTTTTCGAATTTTAACGAAATGATGTCTAGCCTAAAGATGTCAAAAGGGATGTGGTATGCTTGTCTTTTCTTGTCGCTGTTCTTGGTACAACTTCCATTCTTAAAGCGATTTTTAGACAAGCAACGAAGCTAATTAACTCCGTTTCATAAAAATAGCTACGATGGCCGAAATTATGAGTCCGCCACCCAAAGCCCCCAAGGCAGATTGCCAGATGTAGTTATTAATATTGAAGTAGTCGTTTGCCTCTTTTATACTCATAAGGTCGTTGGTAACCGAGTACGTCACTACATTATTGAAATATTCTGGGGTAATATAATTGTGTGTAATGTATTGTGCCAACGGGGAGAGAAGTGCCACAAAGATAGCCATTTTAAGACCAGTTACGAATCCTTGTAGCCATGTCATTTTTTTATCGAACTGACGTCGTCGCTTCTCGCGCATTACCAAAACGTACATTAAAATTGCAAACGGTACAAAAAGGAACGTCAACCAAAAATGATCTGCAATTTTTTCGTCGTGCCAGCCCAACGTTTTCTCAAATAGCATCCATACCAGCATAGTGATGGTAAAAATGAAGGCCCATTTTAGTTCTATTTTTATTGCTTTCATAGGTTGGTCTAGTTACCTATCGAAGATACAAAAAAGTGTAGATGCCCAACAAGTTAAATATCGAAGTATCGCAACAATTAATAAAGTGTTTGCAGTACGTATGTGCCGTCTGTTCCATGGGTAAATGTACCCGTAGCGATATCTCGAGCGCCAAGAACAGTCTCTAACTGCGCACAGAGATTGTTGCAATCTACAGAGATGCGATTTCCCAGCACGAACCCAAGCGTTTCAGAACCAACGATAAATGAAACATAGCCCACGCCATTTATAAACCGAGTTAAAGGAACTTCAAAAGTGGTTTGTGGAGACACGATGTTTTTCTCCTCTTGACGAATCAGCTCGTATGAAACAGTGCTCGCATCGGTACCCGGATTTTTTGTAGTTATCTTCGAAACAGTAAGGAGGTAGGTATGCCCCGGTTCAAAAGTGAAATCTTTTATGTTGCTGGTTTTATGAAAATCTTCAGAGCCTATGGCATTGTTTTCTTGAACCAAAAGTGCGGTATTTGAAAGTACAGAGGTGGTGCGGTAGTGATTAACAAACAAAGTCACTTCTTCTTCGGTTACACTTCCGTCGTCTGCACTACAACCAACAAATAAGCTTAGGAGGCAGAGTATGATTATTTTTTTCATGACTTATTTTTTTGATTAAACGCACAAAAAAGATACCAAAAAAAAATCCCGAAGTACGATACTCCGGGACTTTCATCTAGGTTATTTAACACTTAGCTTTCGGTAAGCACCCATTCACCTTTCTTGATAAGAGGGAGCGCTTGCTTGTATTTTAGCTCTTTGCTTTCACCACTCATCACATGCTTGATGGTCACCTTATCATTACGGCCAATTTTTGGCTGTTCTCGCACAATAGTCTCGGTAACTTGTGGTTGTTGCCGTTGGGTTTGCCCAGCAGCTCTACTTTCAGCGGCACGTTCATCCAGATTTTGGATTTCCTCTTTTTGCTCGCTCAATTTTTCTTTCGGGCGGGTTTGGCGTGCTTCTCTAATCTGTTGCTGATTTTCCTGAGGAAGTTCCCCTTTAAACAAGAACGAAATCACTTCTTTGTTTACCTTTTCAATCATCGCCTTAAAAAGTTCGAAGGCTTCAAATTTATAGATCAACAACGGGTCTTTTTGTTCGTGTACTGCCAACTGTACCGATTGCTTTAACTCATCCATCTTGCGAAGGTGTGTTTTCCACGAGTCGTCGATAATGGCCAAGGTAATGTTCTTTTCAAAATCATTCACCAACTGGGTTCCTTCGGTTTCGTAGGCTTTTTCTAAATTGGTAGCCACGTTAATGGTTTTTACGCCATCGGTAAACGGAACCAAGATACGTTGGTATTGCTCTTTATGGTTTTCATACACATTCTTGATCACCGGATACGCCATTTCAGCATTGCGTGTCATTTTATCTTTATAGTGCTGAAAAGCGGCTTTATACACCTTACCGGCAATTTGTTGCACACCCATGTCTTCAAATTCCTTTTCTGAAATAGGCGAACTCATAGAGAAATAACGAATCAATTCAAATTCGAAATTCTTGTAATCTTGTGCTAGTTTGTTTCCTTCAGTGATCACTTCAGCAGTGTCATAGATCATATTTGCTACATCTACTCGAAGTCGTTCTCCAAACAGTGCGTTATAACGACGTTTGTACACCACTTCACGCTGCGCGTTCATCACATCGTCATATTCTAACAGTCGCTTACGTATTCCGAAGTTGTTTTCTTCCACCTTCTTCTGCGCACGCTCAATCGATTTTGAAATCATGCTATGCTGAATCACTTCTCCTTCTTTCAGCCCCATACGGTCCATCATCTTGGCAATTCGCTCACTACCAAATAAACGCATCAGGTTGTCTTCTAACGATACGTAGAACTGCGAACTTCCAGGATCTCCCTGTCGTCCGGCACGACCACGCAACTGTCTGTCTACACGACGGCTATCATGACGTTCGGTACCTACAATTGCCAATCCGCCAGCGGCTTTTACCTCGTCAGAAAGTTTAATATCGGTACCACGACCTGCCATGTTGGTTGCAATGGTTACCATACCGCTATTACCAGCTTCCGAAACAATGTCTGCTTCTTTTTTATGGAGTTTTGCGTTCAATACGTTGTGCGGAATGTTCCGAATGCTCAACATACGACTCAATAATTCTGAAATCTCAACTGAGGTTGTACCAATTAGAATCGGCCTACCTGCGTTCGAAAGTTCGGTCACCTCATCGATTACCGCGTTGTATTTTTCACGCTTGGTCTTATAAATTTTATCTTCTCTGTCGTCACGTGCAATCGGACGGTTGGTTGGAATTTCAACCACGTCTAATTTATAGATTTCCCAAAGCTCACCTGCTTCAGTCACTGCTGTACCCGTCATACCACTCAGTTTGCGGTACATTCTAAAGTAATTCTGAAGCGTAATGGTCGCAAATGTTTGCGTCATCGCCTCAATCTTTACATTTTCTTTTGCTTCAATTGCTTGGTGCAGACCATCACTATAACGGCGCCCGTCCATGATACGGCCTGTTTGCTCATCAACAATCATCACTTTATTGTCCATTACCACATACTGGTCGTCTTTCTCGAACAGCGCGTAGGCTTTCAACAATTGGTTCATGGTGTGAATGCGCTCGCTTTTAATTCCGAAGTCACGAAACAGCACTTCTTTCTCGGCTGCTTCCTCTTCGGGGGTCAAGCCCTTGTTTTCGATCTTGGCGATTTCAGTACCCATTTCAGGCATGACAAAGAAATCGGGATCATCTTCTCCAGAGAGGTAATCTACCCCTTTATCGGTCAATTCAATTTGGTTGTTCTTTTCATCGATCACAAAATATAGTTCCGCGTCAATTTTAGGCATCTCGCGGTTGTTATCCTGCATGTAAAAGTTCTCTGTTTTCTGAAGGATTTGTTTTACGCCTTCTTCAGAAAGGTATTTAATGAGTGCTTTGTTCTTCGGAAGACCTCTGTATACGCGTAACAATTTGAAACCGCCCTCTTTGGTATCTCCTTCAGCAATCAGTTTTTTAGCTTCGGCCAAGACACCGGTGAGCATTTTTTTCTGAACGTTAACAATGTCGTTAATTTTCGGTTTTAGTTCATTAAACTCATGTCTATCTCCTTCAGGAACGGGCCCAGAGATAATCAAGGGCGTACGTGCATCATCAATCAATACACTATCAACCTCATCTACGATGGCGTAGTGGTGGGGGCGTTGTACAAGATCGCCTGGCGCATGTGCCATATTATCACGCAAGTAGTCGAAACCAAATTCGTTGTTGGTTCCGTAGGTAATATCAGAATTGTATGCTTTGCGGCGTGCTTCAGAATTCGGTCTGTGGTGGTCTATACAGTCTACGGTCATTCCGTGGAATTCAAAAATAGGGGCCATCCATGCGCTATCACGTTTCGCCAGATAGTCGTTAACGGTAACTAAGTGAACGCCGTTTCCTGCAAGTGCATTTAGATACACAGGAAGCGTAGCCACCAATGTTTTACCTTCACCCGTTTGCATCTCGGCCACTTTGCCTTGGTGTAGGGCAACACCTCCGATAAGCTGTACATCGTAGTGCACCATATCCCAGGTTACTTCTTTACCGGCAGCATCCCAAGAGTTTTTCCAAATGGCCGTATCGCCCTCTAGGGTTACGTAATCTTTTTCGCCAGAGAGTTCGCGATCAAAAGGAGTTGCGGTAACCGAAAGCGTCGTATTGTCTTTAAATCGTTTGGCAGTTTCTTTGATAACGGCAAAGGCTTCAGGAAGAATCTCGTCGAGCGTTTTTTTCTCTACCTCGTAGCGCTCATCTTTTAGGGCATCCATTTGGTTGTAGATATCTTCTTTTTTGTCGATATCTTCTTCGGCATCTGCCTGTTTTTGTAGATCGTCTATCTGCGTCTGTATCTCGCTCTGGTCTTCTTTTATCTTACTTCGGAAATAGTCACTTTTGGCGCGTAGTTCGTCTATAGAGAGCTTGGCAATTGCAGCTTCGTGTTCTTTGATTTTATCTACGTAGGGTTGAATTTCCCCGATGTCTTGTTTGGATTTATCTCCTACAAAAACTTTTAATACATTATCTAAAAATCCCATAATTGTTGTTCGGTTAAAAGGGGCGTTTTCTCACTAATTTTTTCCGTAGAAAACAGTATACAAAAAAACAGTTAAAAAACCACAAATACAAGTGGTTTAACGGTTTTGTCTAGTGAGTTCTGCCCATAAAAAAAGTCTCAATTTACTTGAGACTTTTTCGGTTTTATTGTTAACTGCTTCGCAGTGGTTTAATATTCATCTTCGTTCCACAGGTAATCATCGTCTGTGGGGTAATCTGGCCAAATTTCTTCAATTGAATCGTAGCTGTCGCCTTCATCTTCTATAGCTTGAAGGTTTTCTACAACTTCTAAAGGGGCGCCTGTCCTAATAGCGTAGTCTATTAGTTCGTCTTTTGTTGCCGGCCAGGGCGCATCGCTTAAATACGATGCTAATTCTAAAGTCCAGTACATAGTACGTTGTAATTTTAATTTTGTGCAAAAATAATTTTTTAGACCAAAAAGTCAAGAAAAAAAGGAATTATTTCTGCATTATTTCTAAGAACGTTTGTAAAACATTGAAAATAAAGGTGTTGTGATATGAAAAACTTTTGTGTTTTAAAGTTTCTCAGGAATCCACTTTACTTCATCTGCTTGCAAGTCATGGGACAACTTCCGTGCCAGCACAAACAGGTAGTCAGAAAGTCGGTTAAGGTACATTAAAACACGTTCGTCTGTAGGTTCTTGTTCGTGTAAAAGCGTTGCCAAACGTTCGGCGCGGCGGCAAACACAGCGGGCTATGTGACAATATGACACAGTGGTATGGCCTCCAGGAAGCACAAAGTGTGTCATTTGCGGGAGCGAATCGTTCATGACGTCCATTTCTCGTTCGAGCAGCGAGATGTCTTCTTCTGAAATTTTAGGGATGTTCAGCCGTTCTTTCCCGCTTTTTAGTGTAGCTTTTTCGGGATCGGTTGCTAGGATGGCGCCGACGGTGAACAGTTTGTTTTGGATGTGAATTAGAATTTCCCTACTTCTGGGATCTATATCTTGGTCACGAACCAAGCCAATATAGCTGTTCAGTTCGTCTACGGTTCCGTAGCTTTCGATGCGTGTGTGGTGTTTGGGAACACGTGTTCCGCCAAAGAGTGCTGTAGTACCTTTGTCGCCTGTTTTGGTATAAATTTTCATGAATTTCTAATTTTAGTACGCGTCGCTTTTTGACTGTTCGAGTGTTTTCCGGAGGAAAACGTATCGAGAACCCATGGTTGTCACGTATTACCTTGTTATCTTTTGCCACTTCTCGATACAACTCCGACTTCATCGGAGCCACTCGAAGTGACGCCGTGCTCACTTTTTTTGGTTTTCCTTTGCTTCCCGCTCTTTCTTGCGTTCTAGATAACCGCTTTTAAAATTACGTTGGCGTCGGTTTCTATTGTTGGTGGTGTTTTTTTTATTCCAAAAGAAGACGAGCACTGCCAAAACTAGCAGTCCGAAAATAACGATATACGGATTGTAGAAATCGATTGCTAACATGTTGCTAAATTACTGAAAAAGTTGAGAAGATGCGTAGTGGATGGGTTGAAGAGTTCATGCTTTGTAAAATCATTCAATTACGATACTATTTCATTTAAAACTTCGACCAAAGAGAAGAAGTTAATTAGTTGATGTGTAGAGAGATTTCGTTAGCAGTTGCATTGTCATTCCGAAGGAGTTATGACTGCTGAATCTAATTGTAAGATAAGCTGTGAGCTATTTCGATGTGCTCAGTATGACAACGTTTTTTTGTTTAAAGCTTATTTATGTAAAAATTTAGTGAAGTGTGTGTGAAAAAATTAATCAAACTTTTACCACCAACTAACATTAGATTCTTCACTGCACGCT
>TARA_R100000306_G_scaffold60810_2_pt1 | contig 156951 bp, 153 predicted proteins | sample TARA_R100000306 | Tara Oceans TARA_R100000306 (sample SAMEA2620824) | marine metagenome | biome: marine biome (ENVO:00000447); feature: mesopelagic zone (ENVO:00000213); material: "saline water (ENVO:00002010), including plankton (ENVO:xxxxxxxx)" | depth 1000 m | reverse complement strand
GGAATTTTCTACTTATAACTGCCCCGGTTTTTCGGGGGGATTACAAGGGGAGCTAGCCAAAAACATAGCGAACTATAAATGGCTCAGAAATTGTTGGCCCCACTATTCGGAAATTTTCTCCAATTGGCTTAACGCCACTGAATTACCGGGCCTTTGCTCTAACGACCTATTGAAATAGCCAACTGCTGCTTCTGTATTGCCAGCATTCAAGTGGATAGTCCCCAGAGAATTTAATGCACCGAATGAACCAGGATACAGTCCAATCGTGAGCTCGAGTATTTCAATCGCCTTTTCCTGGTCGCCAAATTGGTTCAGCGCCAACAATGCGCTTTGTATCAGTACAGATTCCGGTGGCAAGAAAGTGGCGCCTAAACTCTCCGAGAGTTCCTCGTAGGTCCGCACAACCTCATCAGGATCGTTCACTATCTCGGTATGAACAGGCTTATACCCTGAGAAAATAAAGTTAAGACCGTTGTAGAAACTGATCAGTGGAATCGAACCATGGTCCTCTGATTCCATGTAGTCCCAGCGAAAGCGGATATTATGACTTTCGGAGGTCTCTTCCAGGATTTCTGAGAATTGCTCCGCATCCTCTGCCATAGAGGGTGAATTCCCGTCCGAGATTAGCCTTGCAGACGAAATATAAACTGAGCTGGTTGGTGTTCTGGAATCTGGAAAGTGATCGCGAGCCATGTCCAGGAGCATCTTCCGCTCCCACCACAAACTCGGATCCATAATTATATAAGCGTTGAACATACTGTCATGGGCAATTAATGCGTAGAGGCCTAATAGACCGCCAATCGAGTGCCCCGCTAACACCCTGTATGGCATAGTTCTGTATTCAGACTCAATCTTGCTGAATAATTCCTCGTTGAGAAATCTTAAAAATTCATCCCCTCCGCCGGTTTCAGACAGCCCATCTGGCAGTGGCCCGGGAGGTAAATCCGTTAACTCAGTCGGCGTCAAATCTCTTATTCTGTTGGTGTTTGGAACACCAACAACTATGAATTCAGGGATTTGGTAGTTCCCGTTAATACCAGACCCCATAAATTGAGCCATACCACTCATCGATTGGAAATATATGTCCCCATCTAGAATGTAGATAACAGGGTATTCTTTGGGCACGATCGTTTGATCATGATAAGAAGCAGGAAGAGAGACGAAGTATGGTCTGTCTTCGTTTAACACGTCGGAATAGAGGCTATAGCTATTGCCGATTGAAATGGGAAAGCCAGTCTGCGCCACGAGTGTGGGAGGTAGGAAGATTAAGCAAAAAATTAGAAAATTCTTCATGTTTGGTTGTCCCTCTATCCTAATATTGAGCTGATATTTTTAGGTGTAGTTTGCAGCTATCCCTGCTAAACCGAGCACCACACATACTATCGTTTCAGACATACCTCAGATCCTGGGCGGTTGCTTAACGCTGTGCATAAGGGGTATTTTTGGGCTGGAGCCCGGTAGTGCGTGATGGAAAGAAGTTCAGTGTCAGCCTGCAAGCGCTTGTTAGAGTCCCAGTTCTTCCAACGACTCACGCCATGCTTCCCAGGTTGAGTGAAATCTGCTGAATAGCATGATTCCAAGATCTATAACAGCGGATGGATGCATACTTAGGCGTTGGCGCCCCCTCAGTAAGCCGGAGTTTTTCTGTCAACAGCCACATGCCCTGGCTAATGCTCTTGACTGTCGGGTAATTTGGCAGATTTGGGATCATTTTTTGATCAATAAATCCTCGAGCCAAAAGGCCGATCCCGCGCACGGCATTCTCCTTCCAGAAAGCGTGTTCCCGAGAATTCGCAGCTTTAACGATCCCACCATCGAACTCATAAGTCCAATGGTTGAACTCATCCCTCAACTTACCGAACAGTGTTTCTGACACCACAAACAAGTCGAGATCAGAACTTGGCGAGAACTTAGTTCCTCGTTTACCCGGTGATATCGAGCTGCCGATTCTGGCGCTTCCGGTAAGCGAGATCTCTTTAGGATCGACGTCGAGCCTGGTCGCCAACCATCCACGTAGCACTTCGAAAATCGCCGGGCATTCAGCGAATGCATACGGAATTCCTTCAGTCAGCCATAGGCGCGCCAATGCGACACATGAACTATTGCCGCCACTACGTGCGGCTGTAAGTATCGCCTCCGCTTCTGGGTGTGCGCCTCTAAGACTACGAAGCGGATCAGGAATTCGAAATGGTTCCATGAGTTGAAATGCCTGAGAAAGTACCGCGTTTTATAGAGCCCGAATCAAGCGCTAGAAGATGGTGAACTCTCTGACTGATTCGACCGAGTTGCCGTGCATTTGGATGACGTGGTTGAGGGTACTTGAGGCGAGCTACAAGATTAGCCGCGCCAATTTTAGAGTCGATGTCAGTGACCTTCGAAATTCCTTCGAAAGCCTGCTGAAATCCATGCATGTTCCATCCGTAATATGCCACCCACAGATAAATACGGGTAATGTCCTTCCGATTAAACGTATTGGTGAGGCGCACTGCTAGAATAATTTCGCTCATTTTGCGCCAAATCGTTCGCTCATACCTCTGTGTTAGTGTACGTACCAACTGCATGGCAATTGTCGATCCCCCTTGACGCCTTCGGTGCACGCAAGTCATCCAAAGACTCCTCATCAGTGCAAAAGGGTCGACTCCTGTGTGAAGCTCAATACGTTGATCCTCTCCGAGGATGAGAAATTCGCACATCTGGGAAGTTGGTTTGGGTCCAGGTGCGGATTCCAGCTCTGCAAGTGCAACTGAACTCGCTGACCGCACGTCTTGCCATAGCTTTGCAAGTGTTTTCATTTAGCGCATCCTGTGGGAGGCAATCTAACGCCCAGCTCAGCGGGCAAATGAAGCGCAGCGGAATTTGCTCCGCTGCAGCTGATTGTTACGTGATTCTTTGAAAGAGCTCATATTCTCTCCCATTTACGGAGCACTTACCCGTGTATGAGAACCCAATGTTGGATAGAACATTAATTGACTTTGAGTTCTCGGAGTCTACATAAGCAAACAATGCTCCAAAGTACTTGTTAGAAACTGCTTGGGCAGCCTCTGTTGCTAATCCCAAACCTCGATATTGAGGTATCAGCCTGTAACCCAGTTCGTTCTCTATATTTCCCGCTAAGTCGAAAGGCTCGACACCACAGTAACCAATAATCAGATTGGTTGGCTTTAATGTTACAGCCTGCTTTCCAGAACCAGATTCTGAATGCAATAGAATCTGATCAAACCTCTGCTTCGACCCTTTAGCGTCTAGCGCCCCAGTGATTGAGTTCTCCATAAATGCTCGATCCTGAAGTAGAGCCTCAGTTGTCTTTCGATCCGCTTCGGCGAATGGGCGGATAATAAGCCTTCTGGTCTCGATCATGGGCTCACGTAACGCCCGTATTCACGCGCCAGCAGAGCTGGTCGCGTGCAATCGATTGTTATACGCATTGGGTCTGAATGGTGCCGTTACGCAACATTGGCAGCCCACTGGTTCCTAACAAAGGCCCTAAAATTATTCCGATTCCGCAGCCATCAGTGCTAGTCTTCTGGCTATAAATGCTGGATTTTTCTCTGCCGGCGGACGATATCCATTTGTCATATAAAAACTATTTGCCAGAACCACGACAAATATATCTTCATCAACCAGTCGGGTTGTATGTACCAGAAAGCCTGAGTGTCCGCCACCATGCTCGGCTGTACGGTAACCTTCAAGCTCAGCAAGTGCTAAACCGTATCCGTAGGGAACGGTCTCCCCAGAATTGAGTTCGGCCTTCGTAATCATACGTTCCACGTTTGTGGATGATACTACTTTGCCGCTGAAGAGAGAGTTGCTCCAGGTTGCGATGTCTACAGCCGATGAAATGAGACCACCGGCGGAATAGGCCCATGTCTCGCTCGTATAGCTGGAGTTCATGATTCCATCCTCTGTATAATCGTAGCCTGCAACTCTATTCGTTATAAGGTTTCTGTGGGAACCGTAGTAGGAGTTCGTCATCCCAAGAGGATCGAATATGTTTTCCTGGATGAAATCCGCATAGCTTTCGCCTGATACTTCTTCGATGATGGCGCCCAATAGCCAATAACCAGCATTGCTGTAAGCATATCGCTCTCCTGGAGCGAAATACGGTTGCCCCTCCTGGAGAAGCTCCAGTCTCTCTTGAGACGTTAAATCAGATCGCACACGGTTAGACCCCATAGAATGATCGGGTACGAAAGCCCCCGATATGTTTTGCATCAACTGCTCAATGGTTGCCTCGCCTGACGGGTGATCCGGGAAATATACTGACAACTTATCGCTTGTGTTCAATTTTCCCTGTTCTTCAAGGACTAGAATCGCCGCTGATGTAATTTGTTTAGTTGTTGAAGCTACTTCAAAAGGCATCGTCACGGTAAGAGGGACGCCTAGCTCGAGATTTGCGGTCCCTATCGCGCCAGAATAGAGGATCTCGTCGTTCTTAGTCACCACGACGGCAACACCTGGTTCATTTGGGTCAAACGCATTTACGAGCATCTGAGCAACCTCATCCTCAAAAGACGCGAAGGCAGCGTTCGTGGATAGGCATAAGAATAGTAATGCGACTGGGGGGATTGTTCGTGCCACGAAGTTTCCTTTCATGTTGAATTTTCTCCGAAACGCGTGCTAGGCCGGCACTCTTAATATTCGTTGTAAAGCCTAGCAGTTCATAAGCAAAGACCAAGCCAACAAATTTATTCAATATAGTCAGTTTGTTAGGGCATTACCTGCCTGTCGTGATCGCGAAATTGACTATTAATTGGCGAGATTACTCCGTGCGTATAACATTTGTATCGTATGCATTCGCTCTTTGGGAGCCTTCTGCACGATATATCAACATGGAAATCCCTCATGAGCAGCCTCTAATAGACTGAAAAACCAATAAATCCTTTCTAAAAAGCGCTTCGCTATCCTGTTATGCGTGCGCACGCATATCGGGATAGTCATGCCTGCACGCAATGCAGAAATACCACTAGACTAAATTCCGGGGAAAAGCAATCGCCTGAAACGGCAAGCTACCTTTACAAGTCTGCGCGTTTGGGACGATTCAGAAACTTGTCTACACCCAAATTTATAGAAAAAATGAGGAGCACAGGGTTTTCAGATTGATAAGTCTCGAGCGGAGCATTTAAAAGAGTGGGACTACATCGTAAGAACCTGGCCATGCAGCCTTTAACATCGACACATCTTATAGTTGGCTCGGCGTTTTAGCCAGCAATTACCTACACGACCTGTGGCGCAGACGATAATCGCTTTGAAATAGAAGATATTGACTTGAGACATCCAAATACTATGGTAAATAATAATTAAGATGATTGAGCTTTCTGAGGTATAGGTCGTGAGGCTGACCAGAGCCTTAGTTTAAGCAGTCGAATCTGGCTACATGCTCAAAAGATGCGAAAATCAAGCGACAACTTTAGGACTTTACTTGTAAAGTCGAAGCGTAGGTAAAACAATGATGCTTTATCCAAAACTTTAGCCTTTTTCTTGGATTTACCTAGCCTAACTCTTTGTTTTTACAAATTAAATAAATTACAAAGGTTTAGCACTTTATTTGTAAGCTCAGAGAATTGTGCCCGTCTGTATCTGTGGTATAAATTTGTCGCTCAGGGTAATTTTGCAACGTAAAGGAATACCGCAATGAAATTACAGCTAATCGGTTTGTTGGCCGTTCTAATACCCCAGACGCTATTTTCTCAGACTGCTACGACTGAATTAAGTTTTGACCAGAAGTATACGCTGACCATTCCGTTCATAGGTTTTGAAGGCGAGCCAGGTAAATTTCTGAATGCGACTCTAAGAAGCGAAGAATCTGAGCTGTCCTGGTCGCTTGTATCAGTTGACGAAGGCCAGCTAATAAACACTGTTGATGCTTTGGAAATTATCAAAACAACCGAGCGTCCGGTTCAGGTCTTTTTGAAAGTCTCAGCTTGGATTTCGAGTTGTGTCGAAGTAGGCTCATACGCGATTGATAAGGCAGATAGTGCATTTAAGGTGTTTCTATACTTCGATCCTGATTCCTTGCCACCGCCAGAAGTCAGCTGCACTGCTGATTCTGTCGCTTTTTCGAAGACTATACCCTTACCAGTCTTTGAGTTAGCGGCAGGCGATTACAAGGTTTCAGTAAACAACAAAGTCAATGGGAGTTTCTCACTGGACCTGGACAACCGGCTCCCCTGACCTACGTCAGCACACCAGGCAAAGCCAATACCTGATTGTTTTATATGAAATATATCTATCAGTGCGGATCCATTTCCATTGCTCACCGATGCTTACAATGTAAACACCGGTGAGACTTTGGCAGAATCGAATCAGCCACCAACCTGAGACGGCGTCCAGTCACAGCCTTCACATTCTGGTGAAATATCGTGATCCGCCAGCACGTCAAATATCAGATCGCGCCAGGTTTCATTGGGCTGCCATACTGAATTCATGTCGGCTTTGGCTTCTGCCACCGGAACACCTTCATAGACAACGCGATACATGAAACTGAAAGCTGTTGCACGCGCATTGACCTGGCAATGCAGCAGCGTTTTCTGTTCTGGATTGCGCTGCATGGCATCGGCAAACGCATAGAAATCACGCTTGGTGGGGTTATTCCAGTCTACCGGGATATGCAGGTAGTCCATGCCCAGGCCTTTGACCACCTGATCCGCGTTCGCCAGCGCATTATCATTGGTCGTAAATGCGATGTAGATGACGCGTTCGTATCCAGCATCCCGGATGGCCTCGAACTGTTCGGCGGTCGGCTGTCCGGCACTGGCAAAGGTGTCACTGTACTCACGCAGGTTCAAAACGTCCGACAAAGTAGACTGCGCAGTAACACTTGCGGCCATGAGTACCCCCAGTAGCGCACCAGAAAATTTCATTATCATCTTTCTTTTCATTTACTTACCTCGATATCTGCAAGACAGGCGTTAAACTGTGGCGGTGCCAGCAGCTTTGATGCGGAACAATATCGCATAAAACACGGGCACTGCCACCAGTGTCAATACGGTCGCAAACGCCAATCCGCCCATAATTGTGACCGCCATACTCGCAAAAAATGCATCAGACAGCAGTGGAATCATACCCAGGATGGTCGTCGCCGCTGCCAGGAACACAGGACGCAGACGACTTACCGACGCATCAACCACTGCCAGAAAGTCATCCTTGCCCTCTTCCCGCTGCGCGTCAATTTCGTCTACCAGAACAATTGCGTTTTTCATCAGCATGCCCGAAAGACTCAGCAGGCCCAGCAAGGCTGTGAAACTGAATGGCAGATTGCTGAGCAACAGACCTGCCACCACACCGCAGACCGACATGGGCACAACCAGCCAGATGATCAGCGGCTGGCGTACTTTGCCAAAGATCAGTACTGAAATGACCAGCATCGCCAGGAAACTGAGTGGCAGTTGGGCACCCAGTGAGGCCTGCGCTTCGGTAGAGGCCTCGAACTCACCACCCCAGGTCAATGTGTAACCCGGCGGCAACGGGATAGCCTCAATATGTGGCCTCACCTGTCGCAGTACTTCATCAGCCGTTTTACCCGAGGCCGGGTCTGCAAGGACTGAGATCGTCCTCGCCCTGTCCCGGCGGATTATCATGGTTTCTTCAGCATCTGTCGTGAACTGGTCGACTACCTGCGTGATAGGCACGTAGCGCTGCTCGCCGCTGCTCCAGACCAGTCGCTCCTGAAAACGCTCTACCGTCAGCCGTTCCTGATCCGGCGGCCGAATGATGATGGGCACCCTTTCATCGCCCTCACGGTATGATCCCGCGCGTACACCAGTGCTGGCAAACTCCAGCGTCTGCGCCAGATCGCTGCGGGCCACACCGGCAAGACGCGCTCTCTCATCGTTGAATTGCGGCGCGATGACCAGTTCGCGCTGGTACCAGTTGTGCCGCAGATCGATGACATCGGGATCCTGCGAAAGCACAGTGATCGCTTCGTCTGCCAGCCTCCGCAATTCGCGTGGGTCAGGGCCGCTGAAACGCGCTTCCAGTTTGGCACCGGCGCCAGGTCCAAATACCAGACGTCGCGTACGGATATCTGCCGCTGGGTATTGTTGCGCCAGGTCAGTGCGGATCTGGGCTGTCAGATCATCTATCACATCACGGCTTTCGGTGCGGACAATCAAGTGGCCGTAGGAATCATCTGGCTGCTCGGGCTCATAGGTCAGCATAAAGCGTGATGCACCCTGCCCTACAAAGCTGGCGACACTCTCCACCCCTGGCAGTGCCAGCACCTGCTCGTCCAGCCGTGCAGTATCACGAGCCGTGGCCCGGATATCGCTACCCTGCGGCAGTCGGTAATCAACAAAAAAAATGGGCGTATTGGAATCAGGGAAAAACGCCTGCTTGACCGACCCAAAGCCCCAGTAACTGACCACCGTGATCAATAGCAAGGCAACCACGGTAACGGCCCGCATGGCCAGTGTTGTATGCAGAATGCGTCGGTACAGGGCGTAGAACAGGCCACGATAGGGATCGGCCCCTGAATCGCCACCGCCTTTGACCTTCAACAGGTAGTCACCGAACAGCGGTGTGACGGTGACCGCCAGCAACCAGCTAAGCAACAGTGAAATACCGATCACAGCAAACAGTGAGAACAGGAATTCACCTGTGGTGTCCTGCGACAGACCGATACCGGAGAACGCCATGATACCGATCAGGGTCGCACCCAGCAGCGGCCACTGAGTGCGCACGGCAGCTTCGCTGGCGGCCTTGTGGGCTTTCATGCCGCGTTGCATATTGATCAGCATGCCTTCGGCAATAACGATCGCATTATCAACCAGCATGCCCATGGCAATAATCAGTGCACCCAGCGAGATACGCTCCATCTCGATATTGAAGATGCGCATGAAAAACACGGTGCCAAGTACGGTGAGTAACAGAGTCAGGCCGACAACCAGCCCTACCCGCCATCCCATAAACAGGCAAAGCACGCCGACAACAATAGCAACCGACATTGCAAGATTAACGATGAAGGCGTTGATAGCCTCATCAACAACAATGTGCTGTTCATAGATCGGGTGGAGTTCAACACCAAGCGGAATCTGGGTCTGCAATTCGGACAGCTTGGCGGATACCGCCTGCCCTACTTCGACAATATTGGCATCAGCAATGCCGGCAACCGCCAGCGTAAAGGCGTCCTGACCATTAAAACGGATAGGCTGATCAGGGATTTCCTGGGCCTCACGGCTAACGGACGCCATGTCGACCAGACTGATCTGATCAGTACTGCCAGGCCGGCCGATCCGCAGTGATTCAATATTGGCCACGCTGTCAAAACCAGGGGAGTTGGCGATGCGAACATTCAAGTCCCCAATTCTCGCAGCACCAGCCGGCTGAACCGCATTCTCGGACTCAATACTGTTGATGACCTGCGACAAGGGGATGCCGGAACTGATCAGCTTGTCATTGGGTACTTCGACGTAAATGGCTTCGTTTGGCAGACCACGAATTTCGACCTTGGCCACACCATTGACGGTCAATAGCTCCCGCCGCAGGAACCTGGAAATGTCGCGTACTTCCCTGATTGTGTAGCCATCAGCGGTTACAGCATAGAAAATACCAAAAACATCACTGAAGTCATCATTGACGATGCTCGGTCCGGCACCTTCTGGCAGACTGCGCTGAAAATCATTCACCTTGCGGCGCAGCTCATCCCATATCTGGGGTATCTGCTCACCAGTATAGGTATCCTGGATTTCGACGGTTATCTCGGAGCGCCCTGGCGTCGACTTGGAGCGGATACGCTTCAACTGGCCGAGCTGCTGGATGGCAGACTCAAGATGTTCGGTGACTTCCTGTTCAACTTCCCTGGCAGTCGCGCCCGGATAAGGCGTGACCACAACCGCCTGCTTCAGGGTGAAGGCAGGATCCTCGAGTCGCCCGACAGTTTCGATACCCCACCAGCCGCCCAGCAGCAGAACAATAATCAGCAGCCAGGTATTAACTGGCTTTTCAATAGCATAGCGCGCAAAGTCCATGTAGTACGTCCTTCCTAGCGCACAGAGACGTAAGGAGTTACTCGCATACCATCACGCAACAAATGGGCTCCGGCTGTGACAATCTGCTCGCCAATCTGAACGCCAGACTCAATTTCCACGCGCTCCGAGCCCAGTGTGCCTACCGTCACCGTTCGTGGTGAGACCTGGGCTGTCTGCTGATCGTAAACCCACAGACGGAACGATCCATCTGCCGCGGTATCCAGTGCTGCGACGGGCACCGTGATCAGGTCAGGCATAGCACCCTGACGGGAGGTGACAATCACAGTGGCGGTCATGCCGGGCAATGCGCCGGGCGCCTCACTGCGATCCAGTGCAAAACTGATCGGATAAGTCTGAGTCACAGGATCCGCTTCTGTCGCGTGTTCACGGTATTCCAGCTCGAATGACTGTCCTGGATAGGCAGAAAGCTGGGCGACAACGCTGAAACGCTCAGGCGTCTGCAGCACACTCATCAGGTTCTCGGGAACCGAAATGTTGACACGAAGCTCAGTCACATCCTGCACCCTGACAACCTCAGTGCCGGCCTGCACCTGGGTAAATGAGTCAACCAGACGGCGCGTTACCAGCGCGTCAAATGGCACCTCAATGCTGGCATAGCTAAGGTTTCGCTCAGCGGCCGCGAGTGCCAGCCGCCGCATTTCCAGATCCGCCAGGGCTCGGTCATAAGTTGCCTGAGGGATAGCGCCATTGTTCAGCATTTGCTGATTGCGCTGATGGTCCAGCTCGGACAGCTCAAGCGCTACTTGCGCTTCGCGGACGGCACGCTCGTAATCCGTCTTGTCCAGTTCAGCAATCAGATTACCAGCAGGCACAATGCTGCCTTCCTGCACGGGCATATTGACGATACGGCCACCGACCTGGAATGAAAGATCGACAGTGCTCGATGCCGCAACACGGCCTACAAAACGGCGCTCGGCGTATGCCGGTCCCGCAGTGATTGTTTCTACCCGGGCAGTGCGCAGGGTATCACCGGGCGCCTGCTCGGCCGTCGACTCCTGGCATGCCTGTAAAGTCGCCATCAGCGCTACTGCGCCCACTATTGTCATCAATCCACGTGCAGCCGGACTTCTCATAATGCTTCCTCGGATATCTGCATAAGTTTCTGAAATAATCTGTTTTTTTCGCTCTGACTGTAGGGCGCAAGACCGAGAATGGCGTGAAAAATCAAACCTTCGGCCGCCAGCCAGAGTATCGTCGCCATATCGGGGTCACTGCTTTCGTTTTGCAGCCGCTGATAGTATTCAGCGAGCGTTTCCTTGACGGGTGCCATCAGCTCTGGCTTGTGCGCAGAGGCTGCCAACAGCGAAAGATAGACTCCCGGGTCAGCCACTTCGTGACACGCGTTGGCGCCAAGCATGGCTTTCAGACAGGCATTGGGTTCACCGGCCAGACTCTTTTCCTCAGAGTCCATCATGGACCTGTGCTGCTCCAGCAGACGATCAAGCATGCCGGCCAGCAAGGCATCCTTATTGGGAAAGTTATAAAGCAGGCCGCCCTTGCTCATGCCACACTCACAGGCCACCTTGTCCAGGGTCAGATTGCCCGCCCCTTCTTTGCCGGCAACACGCTGGGCGGCGTCCAGTATATTGTCACGTGGATTAGCTTTTGACTCACTCATGTCTTTACCGTCTGGCTGGTACAGTAGATAAGGCGAGCTTAACAGAATTGTGTTACCTAAAGCAACACACTGCTTGGCAGGTAATCAGGATCGAAGGGACGGATTATTCAGGCAAACCGTCATGCGGCGGCTGCTTTTCAGAAGGAGCATCCTCCCGCGTCGCGATGGTCAAATCCCTTCCCGACGGCATGGATTTGATATGCAGGTCCCGCTGTGGATACGGGATGGTGATACCGGCTTTCTTGAATGCGCGCCAGATGGCCACATTGATATCAGACCTTACCGGCATGAAGCCATTGACCGGATCAGCGATCCAGACCCTGACTTCCAGACAGATTCCGTTGTCTCCAAACTCTGTCAGCCTGACCGTGGGCGGTGGGTTCTCAAGTACACGTTCAGAGGCTGTTGCACATTCCAGCATCAGCTGCATGGCTTCCTCCGGATCGTCCTCATAACTGATCTGCACCGGCACAGACACCCGCACGTTGGGATCCGCATAACTCCAGTTAATCACCTCCGAGGTAATCAGGTTCTCATTGGGAATCAGGGTATCCACGCCTTCGCGGTTGCGAACCACGATATAGCGGGCTTTTAACTCCTGCACCCAGCCAAACTTTTCACCCACGGTAATAACATCGCCCGGCTTGATAGAGCGATCTAGGACCAGTATGAATCCGCTGATAAAGTTTGAGGCGATCTGCTGCAGGCCAAAGCCCAGACCCACGCCGAGTGCACCGCCAAAAATGGCCAGCGAACTCAGGTTGATGCCAACCGCGTTCAGGGCCAGCAGAAAGGCAAGTGTCAGCAACAGGAAACGGCTGAACTTGTTGATGCCCACCTGCATGCTGAGGGACATCCCCGGCATCCGTGCAACCTGATGGTTGATAAGCTCAGACAGCCATATAGCAAGAATGAAGGCCAGAACCACAATAAGCAGCAGCTGCAGCGTTGACAGCAGCGTAATGCGCGTCTCACCCATCGTGAATGCCATGCTGTCGAGCATGGACAATACGGTGGGCAGCCAGCCCATCAGGTGCATGATGACAACTGACCAGACCAGCAGTACAAGCAGGTTTTCCGAAGAATGCAGCAGTGGATTTTGCGAGAAGGACTTGCGCAGAATGTAGACACACAGACGGATCAGAGCCAGTGCAGCCAGGATGGGCACAACCACATCCAGAATCGTGGTTGGCAGCTGATAGTTTCTAAGGATGCCGGTGCCTACCAGAATCAGGCCAAGTGCGGTCAATGGCCAGACAATGCGCTGTGCGGCACGGACTGCAATATGCCGCAGACCACTGCTCTGTGTGTTGTTCTGTTCCAGCCGCTGCTGAAGCCGGACATTTATCAGGGCTGAAAGGCAGGCCGCGATAGCCAGGATCAAAAACTGCCACCAGTATTCTGGATTCTGCAGAATCACGATAATCTGCTGGAAGCGGTCCTGTAACAGCTGCAGCATGGACAGTGGCCTGTTTTTAGGTAATTAATGGTTATTGTTCACAAGCATAACTATCATCGCCCGGCAAATACAACGAAAATAGCGGACCATGAAATCACCACACCCCTTGTTTGACACGCTGGAGAGCATGCCCAACCCCTGGCGTGAACCACCAGTGCTCAGCCCGGAACTCCTGGCTTCCTGCAAAAAACCATTACCCGAAAGCGCAGCAGATGACTACCGTTTCGCCAGCGAGTTTCTATACAGCTATCGTGGCAGTCCCGACACCTTCACCGCCTATCGCCGCGAGCTGGAGCATTTTCTGCAATGGACGTGGCTGGTTGCCGGCCTGTCACTGCCTGAGATCCAGCGCGAACACCTGGAGTCCTATGTCGAGTTCTCGCGTCAGCCCCCGGATACCTGGATAGGCCAGAAGCAGGTGCCACGCTTTATCGACAGGCAGGGACAAAGAGTGGCCAATCCTGACTGGCGCCCCTATCAGACTGCGCCAGACCAGCCGTACTCCCTTTCTCAATCAGCGCTGCAGGCCAAGTTCTCGGTGCTGAGCAGCTTCTTTAATTATCTGGTGCAGGAAAACCGCCTTAAGGCCAACCCGGTCGCCCGTATTCGCCAAAAAGGCAAATTTCTGCGCAAACGTCAGGGACAGGACAAGATTCGTCGCTTATCCCAGATACAGTGGGATGTGGTGATCGAATGTGCCGAAGAGATGGCACAGCAGGAGCCGGAGGTCCATGAACGCACCTTGTTCGTGATGAGTGCCCTGTTCGCCATGTACCTCAGGGTCTCGGAACTGGTCGAGACCGAACGCTGGATACCGCAGATGGGGCACTTTCAACGCGACCTGGAGGGCAACTGGTGGTTCCTGACGGTTGGCAAGGGCAACAAGGAAAGAGAAGTTTCTGTCAGTGATGATATGTTGCGCGCACTGCGTCGATATCGCGAATCACGCGGGCTCTCCTCCCTGCCGCTGCCCGGCGAGTCTACGCCACTTATTCATAAGACCCGTGGCAAGGGTGGCATCTCCAGTACACGCCAGATACGCGGCATAGTGCAAAAATGTTTTGATCGCGCTGAAGCAAAGCTGCGCGAAGAAGGGTCTGTAGAAGAAGCAGAACGACTGGCCGAAGCAACCGTGCACTGGTTACGACATACCGGCATCTCGGAGGATGTTAAATACCGTCCCCGGGAACATGTCCGGGATGACGCCGGACACGGTTCGAGCGCGATCACCGATCGCTATATTGATGTCGAACGCGCAGAGCGCCATGCATCAGCCCGTCACAAACGGGTGAAGCCGTGACTTTTAGTCACAGCGGCGACCTTGACAGCGCCCGGCTAAACGTAATATCAAGGATGAACAAACCGCTCCAGTATTGCGAGGTATGACGTTGAGTACTACTAACACCATAGTGAGCCAAGTGAATCGAGACTCCACACCCGTTCGCAGTGCTGACACCGGAGGTGTCGGCTGGTTCGGCTCTGAGCGCATTAACCTCGCACGGGCTGTCCGCCTGGTGTTCAGCAGCGCTTTGATTGGCTTGATGGCCACTGGCGCCTGGGCTCAGGAAGAGGCACAGCCAGCGGCAGAGCCCCAACCTGCTGCCGTTGAGGCGCCGTTGGAGGTAGCGACGCCTGAACCGTCAGCGCTGGACAACATTCCGCTGGACGTAGACGTGCTGTACCAGGAAATGGCGCCTGCTGTCATTTATGGCCGCACCGCCATTGAACTGCTGCGCGAACTGGAAACCAAGCATTACTCGCCGGTCGTATTTGACGACGGCTTCAGCGTTGAACTTTACGATCACTACATCGAAGCTCTGGACGGTCAGAAGCTGTACTTTGATGCCAGCGATATCCAGCAGCTCAACGCCTACCGTGACACACTTGATGACTCCCTCAAGAACGGTGATCTGCAGCCAGCCTACGAAATCTACAACCTTTACCATCGGCGCGTCCTCGAACGTCTGGTGTGGACCGTCAATTTTGTAGAGAACGAGCTGGGTTCACTGGACTACAGTGTTCAAGAGTATCTTGAGATAGACCGTGAGGACGCTGCCTGGGCCTCTGACACAGCATCGCTTGATGAGCTGTGGCGTCAGCGTATCAAGAGCAGCGCACTCAGTCTGTCACTGACAGGCATGGAACCCGATCTGATTGAGGAGCGTCTCAGCAAACGTTATCGAAACCAGCTGAATCAGGTCGCCAAAACCAACGACCGTGATGTGTTTCAGGCCTACCTGGCTACTGTGGCACGCACCGTGGATCCGCATACCAGCTACTTCTCTCCACGAGACTCAGAAACTTTTAATATGGGTCTGCGTGGATCACTGCAGGGTATCGGCGCGCAGCTGACATCGGAAGATGAATACACCAAAGTCGCCGAGCTGATCAAAGGTGGCCCGGCTGAACGTGGTGGAGAGCTGAAAGCTGGCGATCGCATTATCGGTATCGCGCAGGGTGAAGAAGGTGAAATGCAGGACGTCATCGGTCTGCGTCTTGATGATGTGGTTGACCAGATTCGAGGTGAAGAAGGCACAACCATCCGTCTGAATGTCATTCCGGCGGCGGCCACCAGTGAAGCGGCAGCCCGCGAGATCGTGATCGTACGCGATACCGTTGAGCTTTCAGAGCAATTCGCAAAAAGCGAAGTTATTGAGGTAGAGGTTCAGGACGACATTTACCGCGTCGGCGTGATCACCCTGCCCTCGTTCTACTTTGACTTTGAAGCGGCTGCAGCCGGGCTGCCGAACTACAGAAGTTCTGCCCGCGATGTGCGCGCTCTGCTCGAAGAACTGAAAGAAGACGATGTCGAAGCCGTGGTTGTTGATCTGCGCTACAACGGCGGTGGATCCTTGAATGAAGCCAATGAATTGGTGGGCCTGTTTATTGAATCTGGCCCGACTGTGCAGATTCGCTACTCCGGTCAGCGCAATGGTTTTGTCCGCTCCTATGGCGATGCAGACCAGGAGATCGTCTATGACGGTCCGCTGGCTGTGCTGGTGAACCGCGCCAGTGCTTCTGCGTCAGAGATTTTTGCGGGCGCCATTCAGGACTACCAGCGTGGTGTTGTGCTCGGCGGCCAGACCTTCGGTAAAGGCACCGTGCAGGAAATCATTCCGATGAACTATGGTCAGGTGAAACTCACCCGATCCAAGTTCTATCGTATTTCCGGTGCCAGCACGCAACACCGTGGCGTACTGCCGGATATCGAGTTCCCGGACCGCTATCAGGCCATCGAAACCATGGGTGAAAGCAACCTCGACGGCGCCCTGCCCTGGGACACCGTCCGCCCTGTGGAGTATCGCTCCTATAATGACCTGCGCGGCATCATGCCAGAGCTGCAGGCCAGACACGAAGCCCGTGCGGCAGAAGATCCTGACTTCGTTTATCTGGAGGACGCCGTTCAGCGCATGATTGACGTGCGTCAGCGCAAAACCATCCCGCTGCAGCGTGAAGAACTGAAGTCGCAGCGCGAGGCTGACCGACGCGCAGAATTTGAGGCGAATAATCAGCGCCTGCAGGCGAAAGGACTGCCTCTGGAAGAATGGCGTGACCTCGAGTCAGATTCAGAAGCTGAAGACGAAATCGCTGCTGTTGAAGAGGAAGAGTCTGAAGAAGAGCGCGAAGAAGATGACCCACTGCTGATGGAAAGCGGACGCATTCTGGTCGACATGGCAGAGCTGCTGGGCAACCCGATGGCTGCTGCATTCCCGGCCGACGCTACCCGCTCGGCGGCTCGTGTCGACGCAGAGCAGATGGATTCACTTCCCGGCACTCTGTAAAGAAATTCAGTATCTGGAAAGCAATCGGCCCGGGTCAGAGTCTGACCCGGGCCGATTGCTTTCCGGGGGTAATTACGCGCCCCAGTCAGTGTTTCATCAAGGCCGTCGGTAGGCCTGCGACTGCTTGTGAACAATCGTTTCAAGATCACCCATGGCCACGTTGGCATCAATCAGGTGAAGTCCCCAACCAGCGTTCACACTGCCATCCGGATTCATCACGTCGCCTGATATTTCATCTGTTCTGGGGTCATCAGGATCGGCATTGACTGTCACCTGCAGGTAGTTAAAGCCATTATTGCTGACACATTCACCAGTCAACAGACCCGGAACACTGACAAACGGCGTGTGGATTGCTACCCCACCATCTATCCAGGGCGACGGCCCGGTTGATGAGAAACCTTCGGCGGCATTGTTGCTCAGGTAAGCATGCAACTCGTTGCTGCCCTTGGCCAGTTGTGCAGGATTGGTGCAGGCAGCTTCTGTGCCCTGACCACCCCGGCCAAAAAGAGCCGTTGCCGGTGGCGGAACTTCTTCGCGGAACGACGCATAGGTAATCACACAACCGATCTGATCTCCGGCCTCACACAGCGGCAGCTCCTTGAAAGTACCGCCTACCAGTTCGCCCTCGGGGACCTGCACATTGCTGCCCAGAATCATCGCCGATACGATCTGCTCCTGAACTGGCGTGCCTTCTATTTCCGCTGCGATCATACGAGCCAGGACACCCGCGCCCTGCGAGTGGCCAATCAATACTACACCACGGCCGTCGTTATGGTTCTCCAGGTAGTAGTTCCAGGCGTTCAGTACATCGTTATAACCCAGATTTCTATCCGGGCGCATATCGCTGCCGCCAGACATTCCGGCTCTCAGGGCCGTCAAAGTGACCTGACGATACAGAGGTGCGAAGGTTCTGCACTGCGAGCCAAGGCGTGCGAACTGACTCCGCACTACATTGTATTCCTCCGGCCCGGCAACCATATCACTGTTGGCTCCGGCATCCTGGGACACGGTCGGATAGACGTAGAAACAGTCAATCGGTGCCAGTGGATCAGAGGTCCAGGGCTCCAGATGAATATTGCCATCTGCTTCCACGATGGTTGTACTCATGTCGACTGCACAGGCGCGTGGGTTGTCCGGACGGCAGAGCCAGTTGGACGAAATTGAATAATCAATGGCCTCGGCGTCCGACTGGGCATGTGCAGCTGAGACTCCAAGTACACCGCCGAGCGCCGCGCCTGCCAGCCACAGGTGCCCGGCGACGTGTTTTTTCAAAATCATTTTGTTTCCCCCAAATTGTGTTTTCCAGCTTGGCAAACCGAAGTCAGCATAGATGATTCGTTCATCTCGTCACAAGACGAAACTGGTGTTAAAGTGTTTGTTTACGATAAAACGAATAACAGGCGGTAACTTTCCGGATGACTTCCCAGCAAACGCCCCCCTCCCTGATGGTTTGCGTACTCCCATTACTGTTGCTGTTCACCCTGCTTGGTTACAACGTGGCTGTTTATGGCGACGACTCACTGAGCGGAGCCAACCAGGCAGCCCTGATTGCCGCTGCCGCCCTGGCCGCCGCCCTCGGGCTTTTGCAGGGCACGTCCTGGCAGCGAATCCAGGACTTCATCATTGACAATATCAAAGCCGCTACGCTGGCCATCCTGATTCTGTTGATGGTGGGTGCGCTGACCGGCAGCTGGCTTGTCAGTGGCATCGTGCCAGCAATGATTTATTATGGCCTGGAGATCTTCAACCCCTCATTTTTCATTGCCAGTGCCTGCCTGATAACCGCATTGGCTGCAGTGGTGATCGGAAGTTCATGGTCGACCTCGGCAACGCTGGGTGTGGCACTGATGAGCATCGGGCACGCCATGGGTATCAATCCCGGCCTGGTAGCCGGTGCGCTGATCTCTGGTGCGTATTTCGGCGACAAAATGTCGCCGCTGTCAGACACGACCAACCTGGCGTCAGGGGTTGCCGGCGTCGACTTGTTTACTCATATACGCTACCTGGCGCTGACGGCATTTCCCTCGATACTGCTTACTTTGCTGATCTACCTTGTGGTGGGCTGGTTTGCCGGCGGCGAAGCGGCCGACACCAGTAACACGGCCATTTACCAGCAATTAATCAGCGAGAAATTCACCCTCAACCCGCTATTGCTGCTGGTTCCTGCAGGTGTCATATTTCTGATCATCAAGAAAGTCGCCGCACTGCCAGCCCTGTTTATGGGTGTCCTGGCAGGTCTGATCTGTGCCTTCGTGTTTCAACAGCCATTGCTCGCTGAACTGTCTGCCGCCACAGGTGGTACTTACCAGACGCTTATGCAGGCTATTTATGGCGACACTGCGATACCCACTGGCAATGCCATTCTGGATGATCTGCTCAGCACCGGTGGTATGGCGGGCATGCTTTATACCATCTGGCTGATTCTCTCCGCGATGATTTTTGGTGGCGCGATGGAAGCCTCGGGCTTCCTGGCCAGAATCACCAATGCGCTTATCAGTCGCGTCAAGTCGGCAGCAGGGCTGGTAACGGCGACAGGTGCAACCTGTATGGTCACTAACGTATCCGCATCGGATCAGTACCTTTCCATTGTCGTGCCAGGACGAATGTTCACGCAAGCCTATCAGAAAGCTAACCTGGCTCCGCAAAACCTCAGCAGAACACTGGAAGATACCGGCACTGTGACATCTGTTCTGGTGCCCTGGAATACCTGCGGTGCCTATCATGCTGGCGTACTCGGGGTTGCGACCCTGTCCTATGCTCCCTGGGCACTGTTCTGTCTGATCAGCCCATTAATGACGCTGGCGTTTGCCTGGTTCAGGATTCGTATCGTTAAAACCGTCCCCGAATCCGAGCAGATGGCCGCCGCCTGAAATCGGCAAGAGTAATTGACCCAAAGGTGATTCAATGAAAACAAACTGTATCCGTCTGGCGATCTCACGTTTTTCAGCATCACGCCCCACCCTGCATGGCTCTGCATATCTAATGCTGGCAGCACCACTCGCAGTATTGCCTTCCCTGGCATCTGCCGATGATGCGGCCCTGCATCAAATCGCAGTCAGTCCCTCTGCCGAGAGAATTGAACGTGACATCACGACTCTGGCCGGATTCGGTACGCGTCATACATTGTCGGAAACTGACTCAGATACCCGCGGAATAGGCGCCGCCCGTCGCTGGCTGAAAGCGGAGTTCGACAGCATTTCAGAAGCCTGTGGCGGCTGCCTTGAGGTGTTTTACGTGAGTGATGTGGTATCTGGCACTGCACGGGTCCCGGATCCAGTAGAAGTCGTCAATGTTGTGGCGATTCAGCGCGGTACTCGTGATACCAACCGTTTTGTCATGATGAGTGGTGATATCGACAGTCGTATCTCCGACATCATGAATTACACCGACGATGCCCCGGGTGCAAATGATAACGCATCGGGGCTGGCAGGAACGCTCGAAGCAGCCCGGGTGCTGACGCAGTATGAGTTCCCCGGATCGATCATCTACACCGGACTATCAGGTGAAGAACAGGGACTCAATGGCGGCGCCATTCTTGCTGAATACGCCCTTGAGCAGGGCTGGGACATACAGGCTGTCATCAACAATGACATGATCGGCAACAGCCAGGGCATCAATGGTGTAGTCAACAACACAACAGCGCGCGTGTTTTCAGAAGGCACCCGCTACGTTGAAACTGAAGACGAGGCCCGCCAGCGACGATTCCAGGGTGGTGAGGTCGATTCTGCTTCACGCAATCTGGCCCGTTACATCGACCTTATGGCTGACCTTTACATCCCCAATCTTGATGTCATGATGATTTACCGACTGGACAGATTCGGTCGTGGCGGGCATCACCGCCCGTTTAATGAAGTCGGCTTCCCGGCTGTCCGCATCATGGAAACCAATGAACATTACCATTGGCAGCATCAGGATATTCGTGTTGAAAATGGCATCGCCTATGGCGATGTTCTGGAGCATGTGGACTTTGACTATGCAGCCAAACTGACCGCGCTTAACGCTGTTACCCTGGCAGCCATGGCCTGGGCTCCGGCTCCTCCTGCAGATGTAAGCATCAGTGGTCAGGTGAGTCCGGATACGACGCTCAGCTGGACTAAAGTTCCTGGCGCAGCCCAGTATCGTGTTCACTGGCGACTGACGACCGAACCGCAATGGACCTATTCGCGCCTGGTTGGTGATGTCTCGGAGTTTACACTGGAGAATATTGTCATCGACAACTACTTCTTTGGCGTCTCCAGTGTGTCGGAGACTGGCGTGCAGAGCCCTGTTGTATTTCCGGGTCCTGCCGGCGCATTCTGAATAACTGACTGACCAGATCTCTCAGCCAGTCAGTTACACAGCCGCCGGACGTAATCAGTCGTATACGACGTTACGAATCACTGCATGGAAGTCGCTGACACCGCGCCGGAACACCGCTTCCGGCACGCGTTCATCGTTGCCATGCACACCGGTATGTTCGCCCTGGTCAGTGATCATCGGATTAAATCCGTAGCTGATGATTCCCAGGTCACGCGTAAAGTGACTGTCGGTAAATCCGGTGCTGACTGAAGGCAGCACACGCGAGCCAGGGTGCAACTCTCCTGTGACACTTTCAATCGCGCGATACAGCCGCGAATTTGTTGTGGAGATGGCGGGTGTGAATGCCATGATGACCTCAACTTCCACGCCACTTTCTGCCACCAGTGCCTCCAGTTCGCTGACAAACTGTGCCGCAGGTTTGTCTGGCAGGATACGGCAATCCAGCTCAGCCCAGGCGGTCGGTGGTACCACGTTTATTTTGTTGGAACCTTCGAAACGGGTCATGGAACACGTGTCCCGTGTCAGTGCATGATGGCCGGGACGCTCAGCATGCAGGCGCTGCATGAAGTCAGGATCATTGATTGCCGATGCGAGATTCGCGTAGGCCGCGCGCCACTCAGATGTCATGTTAACCGAGAGGCCTGCGAAATACTCCTGCACCGGTGGGATCACTCGCGGCGGGAAGGGATTTTCCATCAGCGTATTCAGCGCCTGCACGATTCGGGTAACCGAACTGGTCACTCTGGGTGACGAGCCGTGCCCGGGCTCATCAATCGCCGTTAGTCGCAACCACACGGGAACCTTTTGCGTCACCTCCACACCGAATGTAACATCGTCTTCGATGCGTGATCCACCGCCGCCCTCATTGAGCAGGATGCCGACGCCTTCAAAAATCTCCGGGTGATTGTCTATCAGCCAGCCAACACCAAATTCTCCACCTGCCTCTTCATCGGCAGTAGCCAGGAAAATGACATCCCGGTTAAGCGGCAGCCCGGATCGGTGCAACTCCAGAAATGCGACCAGGTGGGCAATGCCAAGGCCTTTCATGTCGCGCGTGCCGCGACCGTAAATGTAGCCGTCACTGATATCGCCTGACAGCGGGTCAAAAGACCAGAACTCGCGATCTGCCGGGACAACATCGGTATGTTGCAGCAGGATCAGTCCTGGCTCGTCTCCACCTGGAACACGTGCCCAGATGTTGCCGCGCCCGGGTGCGCTCTCGGCGGTCTCATACTCGATACCCTCGGCCTCAAAAATCTGCGCATAAAAATCTACCGCACGGTATTCATTGCCAGGCGGGTTTATCGTATCGATCCGCACAAACTCCTGCAGCCATTGAACAGCCTGCGACTCCAGCGCACTTTGTGCGCTGACCGTGCCGCCTAACAACAATGCACCAGCCAGTGCCAGGCTATGTTTAACCCACTTGATCTTCATCATGGCCTCCGCTTGTCAGCGTGATAGTATGAAAGAGTCCAGAGAACAACTCTGCGTTCCATTTGTTTCATGTGTTAAAGGTGACTCCGATCATGACATCTGTAACCATAAATCTCCATATCTCCAACGCATTACCCCCCGGCAATCAGGCACATAGCCAGGATATTCTGGCCCTGTGGCAGGATATCGCGGCCTTCTTTCGCGAGCGCACCTTTCGCGCCAGTGGTGACACCTCAGACAATGAACAGGACTATCAGGTGACATTTGACGCTACCTCGATGGTTGAGCTGATGGAACAGGCGCTGCGCCAAAACGACAGTTTTGATAAGTACCGGCAGGCACTGGGGACTGGAGAAAATCCGCCATTCGGAAGCGATTTGCAGGTCACGATAAGCGCCCGGGATAAAGTTCCAGAGTCGGATGCATACGGTGTTGCCAGTGTGTTTTTACAGCAACTCGTACTGGCTGCCAACATCAGTGTTCCGGGATCCATTCAGCTGGTAGGGACCTGGTTTACTGGTGATGGATCCGCACACTATGAGGCACAAACCTTCGACTCGCACCTTTTATATGGCGCGCATCAGGCCGCAGTCATGAATGAATGGCCGACACTGAAGTCAATACCATTCAGTCAGGTCTGGGCCTGGCTTGAACGGACTGAGTCCAGCAGCACCCACACAGCATTGAAAGACATCAACAAAGCGCTGTTTACCTTCCTGAAAGTGGCCCAGCAGAGACAGGAATACAGTGCACGCACTGTCATGCTTGTTGCTTACTTGCTGGAGACTCTGCTGGACTGCCGTCCGTCAGGTCTACAGAGCCGACTGGGATCGCGATTGCGCGCTATTTTGGGGGACATACCAGAAGGTGCCGATTGCATTCGCGAACTTCAGGAGATTCGCGACAACCTGTTCCTTGCCAGCCAGCCGGTCCATCGTCCACCACTATTGGGCAGCCGGGGCGCTGACAGCACAGCATCACAACTTGGCCAACACAACAGCGTTGTTGAGGGAGGCATGGCCATAGCAATGGCGCTGCTTCAGGATCTGGTCAAACACCAGGCATTGAGCTATCAGTTCAACGAACAATGGAGCCGCAAGTGATCCTGACGCTCACCATGAGCCCGGCTGTGGACATGTTTGCTGTCACCGAACAGTTTTTTCATGACAGCAAGACGCGCTGCCAGATCACCCGGCACCTGCCAGGCGGTGGCGGCATCAATGTCGCCCGCAATCTCCGGCGCATGGGCATCAGCACGACGGCAGTTTTCCCGGCCGGAGGTTACCACGGAGAGCTGTTGTCGAGACTATTGGACGATGATGGCCAGAGCTTCATTCGCGTTCCGATAGCAAACGAAACAACACAGAACATTGTGCTCGATGAGCAGGCGTCTGGCCTGGCATTGCATCTGGTGTTTCCAGGCGCCACGCTTGTACAAGAGGAATGGCTGGCCTGTCAGAAGACCATACGTGAGTTCAGCCCCCAACCACAATTACTTGTCATCAGTGGGTCCCTCCCCCCTTCTGTACCTGATACGTTTTTTGCCGAACTCGTTGAGCAATGCCATGAGCGCCACCTTCGCGTAGTGCTCGACACCTCAGGGAATCCCCTGCGCCTGGCTCTCGCCAAAGGTGTTCATCTGGTCAAACTGAACCGCGAGGATTTTAAGGCGCTTGGTTACGATGGCGGCGAGTCGCCCGCTGAAAGGCTGCCGGCGCTAAAGGCAATGCTGGCTGACGGAATGGCAGACCACATGGTACTGACACTTGGTCCCAATGGCGCAATGCTGGTCAGTCGTGAAGGTCTGCAGTTACATGCCACGCCTCCCAGGGTCGAGGTAGTCAGCCATGCCGGTGCAGGAGATGCATTCGTGTCTGTCATGACCTGCAAACTCTACCAGGGCCAGCCCGTGCGTGAAGCCTTTGCCTACGGTGTTGCAGCGGCAGCGGCAGCGATCAGCACACCGGGAAATCAGCTCGAGGATACGGATTGGCTGGAGCAGGTACGCTCAGAAACCAAACTGATCGAACTCTGACGGCCGGATCGAGCAAGGTGTCGAACTCTGACGTTCAAATCTCTCCCCGCTGCTTGGCAGTGGAGAAATTAATGTCGTCAGAGGATGGCAATGGACTGAAAGGAAACTATAAATGGCGGAGGGGGAGAGATTCGAACTCTCGGAGGGCTTTCACCCTCGCCGGTTTTCAAGACCGGTGCATTCAACCGCTCTGCCACCCCTCCGCAGCGCGAGAAGCGGCATGTTACTACAATTCTGGCAGCAGTCAACAGCCAGAATAAAAATCACCTGGTACCCGGTCTTTTTAATGGTCGAAGTCAGTCCGAAATGCATTGATTTCGGGTAGGCAGTCGGTATGATTAGCGACTGAAGGACGTTAACCATAGTATTTTTTGGAGGTTTACCTGTATGAGCCAGTACCAGATTGGTACCACACAGAGCCGCGAGTCAGCGGTTGTAGTCAACAAGGTTCTTAAAAACACCTATATGCTGCTTGCCCTTACGCTGGCTTTCAGTGCGCTGACTGCCGGATTCGCAATGGCAAGCAACGCAGCGCCCGTCAACATCTGGGTAATGCTGATTGGCTTCTACGGACTGCTGTTCCTCACGCACAAACTCGCTGACAGCGCCTGGGGCCTGTTGTCCGTTTTCGCACTGACTGGTTTTATGGGTTACACGCTGGGCCCGATCCTAGGCTACTACACCGCAACGGCCAACGGCAGCCAGCTGGTCATGACCGCCATGGGTGGCACAGCCTTCATCTTCCTGGGTCTGTCAGCCTACGCGTTGATCTCCCGCAAGGATTTCAGCTTCCTGAATGGTTTCATGATGGCAGGTTTCTTTGTCATTCTGGCCATGTTTGTAGCCAATCTGTTTCTGCAGATTCCGGCCCTGCAACTGGTCCTGTCAGGCGCCTTCATGCTGTTCTCCAGCGCCGCTATCCTGATGCAGACTGGCGCGATCATAAATGGCGGTGAGCGCAACTACATTCTGGCTACCGTTACTCTTTACGTCTCGCTGTACAACATCTTTATCAGCCTGCTGAATCTGCTGACAGCCTTTGGCGGCGAAGAGTAAGACCAGGTGAAACGCGGCTGCCGGCGCTAACAAACATCTGCAGCCTGTGGCTCTGGCCGGAATATTAATTCGCTTTGACATAAAAGCCCCGGTTTCCCGGGGCTTTTTGTTAGCGGGTGGTAATGGTGCATAATACGCAGCTATCACTTTTGGCCAGCTGGCATATTACTGAGAGACCGCTGTGAAAATCAGTCTGCTTATCATGTCCGCACCGGGCGAGAATCAATCGAACCAGTCCGCCTTGAGCTTCGCACGTGCAGCTCTTGATGCAGGACACGAAATTTACCGGCTGTTTTTCTACGAACAGGGTGTAGGTACTGGTACAAATCTCGCCGTCGTCCCGCAGGATGAATACGATCTCAGAGCAGCATGGCAGGAACTGATCCAGCAGCACGATCTGGACGCTGTTGTCTGTGTGGCGTCAGCGCTGAAACGCGGGCTTCTTAACGAAGAGGAAGCCGAGCGCTACGAAAGACCTGCCGCCAATCTGGCAAAAGGATTCACCATCTCCGGCCTTGGTCAGTGGGTGGATGCCTGTATACACTCCGATCGGCTGGTCAGCTTTTAAAGGTCAGGGATCAAATCAGCCATGAGCAAAACACGCACCATAACGCTGCTGATCAAGCAGGCACCTTACGGCAGCAGCAAAGCCAAGGCTGCTCTGGATATGGCCTTGTCTGCCGCAGTCTTCGAGCAGAATGTGCAACTGATTTTCATGTCAGATGGGGTATTTCAGTTGCTTCCGGACCAGCAGCCCGCTGGCATTCTGGCTAAAAACACCTCCGCAGCACTGACAGCGCTTCCGCTTTATGGCATTGAATCTGTCTATGTTGATGCCGACTCCCTGCAGCAACGCAATCTGTCCCTGGACGGCCTGGCTATCGATGTCGAATCTGTTTCGACAGAACAGCTGGCCACGCTGATTCACGAATCGGATGTACTGGTCACACTATGAGCACCCTGCATATCATTAATCAGTCGCCCTTTGGCAGCACATCACTGGAGCAATGCCTGTCTGTCTGTCTTGATGGTGACAGCATTCTGTTTACACAGGACGGCGTGTTGGTACTTCAGAATCTGGCGGCTTTGGCCGCGCTGGAAGTGGACTATTACGTACTGACAGAAGACGCGCAGGCGCGTGGCCTTGAACAGGCTTTGTCAAAGTCCGAGGCAAAGGCCGCTGGCTACGACGACTTCGTGATGCTGGTCTGCAGCCACAAAAATTCGGTCACCTGGTCCTGAGATGAATGCATTGTCCCTGCCTGATGGCCGCCGTATCCCGCTGGACAAGGATGGCTACCTGCGCTCCCTGGATGACTGGAGCATCGAGGTCGCCGGCACGCTGGCAAACAACGAAAACATCTCGCTGACAGACGCACACTGGGAAATCATCCACCTGGTCCAGCAGTTCTACGAAGAAACCGGCCTGGCCCCTGCCACTCGAGCGCTGGTCCGCCTGGTGGCACAACGCGCCGGCCCTGACAAAGGGCGCAGTATCTATTTGATGAAGCTGTTTGGAGGCAAACCGGCATTGACTGTCAGCAAACTGGCTGGACTGCCCCGCCCTGCGAATTGTTTCTAGACAGCATTCGACTTTGGCTTTCTGCTATGATTTGGCTTCTGGCGAGACAGATTTCAAACTGACAGCGCCTGACTGACCTTCAAACTGCGAGTTGAATGACAACCATGACCTATGCCAACAGCGTACTGGCCGTCAATGACGACCTCCCGATTCGAACAAACCGCCCGGTTCACAGTGGCAAGGTACGCTCTGTGTACTGGCTTACCGCCGAGGACAGCGCACGACTGATCCGCGAACGCGACTACCCGGTTCGGGCTGATGCGCCGCTGGCCGTGATGGTTATCAGTGACCGTCTGTCTGCATTCGATTGCATATGGCACGCAGAAGGTGGACTGAATGGCGTGCCGGGCAAAGGTGCGGCGTTAAATGCCATCGCCAGCCACTGGTTCAGCCTGTTTCGCAATGAAGGCCTGGCAGACTCGCATATCGTGGATATACCCCACCCCTTTGTCTGGATTGTGCAACAGGCACAGCCGGTCAAGATCGAAGCCATCTGTCGGCAGTACATTACTGGCTCCATGTGGCGGGCATACGCGAACGGTGAGCGTGATTTCTGTGGCAACCAGCTGCCGGAAGGACTGCAAAAGAACCAGCGTCTGCCTGAGCTGCTGATTACGCCTTCCACCAAAGGCATATTGAAAGGCATTCCCGGGGTCCCGGAAGCCGACGATGTGAACATTTCACGCCAGGATATTCAGGACAATTACGCTGCCTTCGGCTTTAAGACGCAAGACGACATTGCGGTTTACGAAAAGCTGCTGGCCGAGGGCTTTGCTGCAATAAGTGAAGAACTCTCCTCCATCGACCAGATATTTGTGGATACCAAATTTGAATTCGGTTACGTCACAGATCGCCACGGCGAGCAGCGTCTGATCTACATGGACGAAGTAGGCACACCCGACTCCTCACGAATCTGGAATGGTGAAGACTATCGGCAGGGTCAGATCGTAGAGCAATCCAAGGAAGCATTTCGTCAGTTCCTGCTGAATCACTTCCCGGATCCCGATATTCTGCTCAACAAAAATCGCATGGATGAACGCCTTGCTTTGGCACGCGACAACGCCCTGCCACAACAGGCCCTGCTGGACGTGTCACGCACGTACATCAAAATGGCAGAAAAAATCACCGGCCAACACGTCTATGTTCCGGATAACCCCAAAGCGGAAATCATCGACATACTTCGCGATCACTACCACCTCATTGACTGAATGAGCGTTCCGGTTACACGTCGCACAATTCTTCGACGCGCCTGGCCAGTAATGCTGGCCAACGCCTCTGTGCCCCTGCTGGGCCTATCTGACACCGCTGTCATCGGAAACTTTGGTTCACTGGAGGCACTTGGCGCCATTGCATTTGGTGCGATCGTTTTCAGTTTTGCCTACTGGAGTTTCGGATTTTTGCGCATGGGCACAACCGGCTTCGTGGCGCAGGCTCTTGGTGCCAAAAACGCATTGGAAATACGTGCAGCACTGTGGCGAGCCGTGTTTCTCGGCACCATAATTGGCTGTCTGTTAATTATTCTTCAATATCCTCTAAGCAGCATCTCTATCACCCTTCTCCAGGGAAGTGTCGCCGTAGAAACGCTGACACATGACTACATCCACATGCGAATCTGGGGCGCTCCGGCCGCGCTGGCACTGTTCGCCCTGATGGGATGCCTGATTGGACTCGGAAAAAGCAAAACGCTGCTGTTTGTACAGATCCTGATGAACGGATTAAATGTGATACTGGACATCCTGTTCGCCGGGGTTTTGCAGATGGGCGTTGTTGGCATCGCACTGGGCACGCTGATCGCCGAGTGGATTACTCTGGGTGTGGCGCTGATTGTAGTGGTCAGAGCTCTGCCCGATCGCGATAGATTTCCCCTGCTGCCCTGGGAAAAACTGAAGGATTTAAAATCCCTTCGACAAACCTTAAGTGTCAATCGCGACATCATGATCAGGACGATTCTGATGGTGGCCAGCTTTGCCTGGTTCGTGCGACAGAGTGCACAGTTCGGTGATGATGTATTGGCGGCCAACCATATCCTGTTACAACTGATTTCTTTTTCCGCGTTTTTCCTGGATGCCTATGCCTACATAGCAGAAGCCCTGGTCGGTGAGGCCATGGGGGCAGGAGATCTGAATACCTTTGATCAGGCCATGTGGCGCAGTACTGAGCTGGCGGCTGGCAGCAGCGTGCTTCTTGCCACCATCATCTGGTTTGCCGGAGATTTTTTTGTGGCGCTGTTGAACCAGCATGACGCTGTGCGGCTGGCAGCCAGTGAAGGGCTACCGCTGGCCGCGCTTTATGTCGCGCTGGCGTTTGCGGCGTTCCAGCTGGACGGCATATTCATCGGCACTACCCAGACGCGTCAGATGCGCAACGCCTCAATCATGTCCGTAGCGGTGTTTCTTGGCGCCAGTCTGGTTTTGACGCCGGCCTACCAGGTGTCCGGCCTGTGGGCGGCGTTTGTGATATATGTCCTTGCCCGGGCTTTGACGCTGGCTGCCTACCTGCCGGCGTTGCGACTCAAACTCAGTCAGAACCAAACCATGCCAGCTGATTCTGCAGGCGAACCACCTGTCCAATGATGATAATGGCGGGCGCCTTGACTTCAGCCGCCGCCACTTTGTCAGCAATGGTTGTCAGTGTCCCCTTGACCACACGCTGCTGTGGCAAGGTGCCCTGCTCTACTACCGCTACCGGCATATCAGTGCTCATGCCATGACTCAGCAGCTGTTCACAGATCAAGGGCAGTGTCAGCAGCCCCATGTAGATCACGAGCGTTTGCTGCTCCGCAGCCAGCGCCTGCCAGTCAAGGTCAGGTTGATCGTTCTTGAGATGCCCAGTAACGAAGCGCACTGATTGGGCAAAGTCACGATGCGTCAGGGGAATACCCGCATAGGCTGAACAACCTGAGGCCGCCGTGATACCTGGCACAACCTGAAACGGAATGCCCGCTTCGGTCAGTCTGTCTATTTCCTCGCCGCCGCGCCCAAAAATGAAGGGATCGCCGCCTTTGAGGCGCAGCACCTTCTTGCCCTCGCGGGCCAGGCGCACCAGCAGATCATTGATCTCTTCCTGCGGAACCGGATGATGCCTGGCCTCCTTGCCAACAAAAACCCGTTCGGCGTCTGGCCGGACGCGCTTCATGATTTCCGGCGAAACCAGGCGGTCAAACAGCACCACATCTGCCGCATACATCAAGCGCAAGGCCTTCAGTGTGAGCAGATCCGGATCGCCGGGACCTGCACCAACCAGATAAACTTCGCCGTTCTGAGCGTCATCGACTCCCTGCTTCAGAGCGTTCTCAAACAGCTTAATAGCCTCGTCGTCCCGGCCCTGCAGTACTTTGTCAGGCAAAACACCACTCAGCAGTGATTCCCAGAAGCGCGTGCGGTCAGAGAAGCTTTCGAATCGCTCTTTTACGCGAGAACGCCAGCCACCGAGCATGGCAGCCAGTCTGCCGTAGGCGGCAGGCAGCAGAATCTCTATCTGCTCCTTAATGCGTCGGGTCAGCACGGGAGAACTGCCACCCGTGGAAATCGCAATGACCACCGGTGAGCGGTCTACGATGGCGGGCACAATAAAACTGCACAGGTCCGGCTGATCTACCACATTCACGGGTAGACGGCGCTGTCTGGCGAGTTCCGACACCCTGATGTTGACCGCCGGATCGTCAGTGGCGGCTATGACCAGATCAACCTCTTCAAGATCCCCATCCTGAAATGGTCGCTCATGCAGCTCAAGCTCCGTTTGCGCGGCGAGTGCGCGCACCTCATCACTTATCCAGGGGGCGACGACAACAAGATGCGCTCCACAGCGACTCAATAATGCCGCTTTGCGGCTGGCTACCTCACCGGCGCCAACCAGCAGGCAGCGACGGTGCGTGACGTTCATGAACAGCGGCAGGTAATCCATTACTTAAAGCGTCTCAACGCCTCCCATATAGGGCACCAGCACGGATGGCAGTTTGATGCTGCCGTCCGCCTGCTGATAATTCTCCAGGATGGCTACCAGAGTCCGTCCGATCGCCAGACCGGATCCATTCAGTGTGTGCAGCAGCTCTGGCTTGCCGGTTTCCGGATTGCGCCAGCGCGCCTGCATGCGACGTGCCTGATAGTCCTCGAAGTTACTGCAGGAAGATATCTCACGATAACAATCCTGCGAAGGCAGCCATACTTCAAGGTCTATGGTACGTGCAGCGCTGGCGCCCATATCACCGCCACACAGCTGCATGGCCCGGTAAGGCAGCTCGAGCAGCTGCAGAATGCGCTCTGCATGCCCTGTCAGTTCTTCCAGCGCGCGGTCAGACTGATCCGGCCGTACCATCTGCACCAGCTCCACTTTTTCGAACTGGTGCTGGCGGATCATGCCGCGTGTATCCCGGCCATAACTGCCGGCCTCACTGCGGAAACACGGCGTGTGACAGACATAGCGGACGGGCAGTTGTTCGGCCGCCACAATCTCGCCACGCACCAGGTTGGTAACAGGCACTTCAGCAGTCGGGATCAGGTAATAGTTCTGCTCGCCGTCCAGATGGAAAAGATCTTCGGCAAATTTGGGCAGCTGGCCGGTACCGGTCAGTGAGTCCGTGTTCACAATGTAAGGAACATACACTTCTTCGTAACCGTGCTGGAGCGTGTGCTGGTCGAGCATGAACTGGATCAGCGCGCGATGCAGACGGGCCATATTACCGCGCATCACTACAAAGCGAGAGCCAGTCAGCTTGGTGGCCGCAGCAAAATCCATGGCCAGGCCGTGTCTGGCGTCATGTTCACCCAGGTCGACATGATCCCTTGGTTTGAAGTCGAATGTGCGTGGCGTGCCCCAGCGTCGAATCTCGACATTATCCTGCTCATCACGACCGGCCGGCACGTCGTCCTGGGGCAGGTTTGGCAATGCGATCCAGGCGGCATGAAAGGCTTCCTGCACCTCTGCCAGTGCTTTTTTGGCCTGATCCAGCTTATCCCCAAGATTACTGACCTGAGCCAGCAGCGGCGCAACATCCTCGCCTGCGGCCTTGGCCTTGCCAATCAGCTTGGCGCTCTGATTGCGCTCGTTTTGTAACTGCTCGGTTTCCAGCTGCAGCGCTTTGCGCTGGTTATCCATCTCCAGCAATGCTGGCAGGTCAACCGTCACGCCGCGCTTGGTCAGTCCGGCCTTCAGTTGTTCCGGGTTATTGCGCAGTAATCTAGGGTCTAACATGAAACAATTGTCCTTGATAAATTAGCGTTCGAGTACAGGCGTACAGCGTCAGGGGCGTGATTTTACGTCAGCAGGCGCATCAAGGCTATGCCGAGCCATGCCATCAACACACACAGCACCACGCTCATCAACGTGTAGGCCACTGCCTGGACCAGTTGGCCCTGCTCTATCAACAGTACTGTATCCAGAGAAAATGTTGAAAAGGTCGTGAAGGCGCCCAGCAAACCAACAACCCAGAGCCCCCTGACTGTCTCGGGTACGGCGAGCTTCTCAGCGAACAATACGTACAGCACGCCAATCAATGCCGACCCTAATATATTCACGGCCAGTGTGCCCCACGGCAGGCTGTGGCCAATCGGTCCCAGGGAAGCTGTGGCCCGCGTGACCCATTGCATCAGTGCGTAGCGACCTACGGCACCAAAAGCACCGCCCAGAGCGATTACCAGCCACAGCTTCATTTACGCTCTCCTGAGGAAGCTCGTCTCTGTTTTGCATAACGCTGTGTCGGGCTGGCTGCATCAAGGGTGCGCAGATGTGCCAGTTTTTCCGCAATTTTAAGCTCCAGGCCGTTGCTGCCCGGCTGGTAGTACTGTCTGTCCTTCAGGGGCTCCGGAAAGTAGTTCTCGCCAGCAGCATAACTGCCTGGTTCATCGTGAGCGTAGCGATACTCAGCACCATACTGCAAATCCTTCATCAGACGCGTTGGTGCGTTACGCAGGTGCTCAGGCACTTCATAGGACGGTTGCGCGGCTATATCAGCCTGAACGTCATTAAACGCCATGTAAACCGCGTTACTCTTGGGTGCCGCTGCCAGGTAGATAACTGCCTGAGCCAGTACCAGTTCTCCCTCCGGGCTGCCCAGCCGGGTTTGCGCATCCCAGGCATTCATGGCCAGTTGCAGCGCCCTCGGGTCGGCATTGCCTATGTCCTCACTGGCCATGCGAACCAGCCGGCGGGCTACATAGACCGGATCACAGCCGCCGTCGAGCATCCGCACCATCCAGTAAAGTGCCGCATCGGGTGATGAGCCTCGCACGGCTTTGTGAAGGGCTGAAATCTGCTCGTAGAACACATCACCACCCTTGTCAAAGCGGCGGCTGAATCCCTGCAGCACCTGGTCCAGAATGGAATCATCAACAATGCCACCGTCCTCAACCAGATCAGAGGCAATCTCAAGCAGATTCAGGGCTCGCCGCGCATCGCCGTCAGCTGTTGCGGCCAGTCGGGACATCGCTGCTTCATCCAGCTGTAGCGCTCGCCGGCCCAGCCCCCTGTCAGCGTCGGCGAGTGCCGCAGCGAGCACCTGCAGCAACTCCTCATCACTCAGGCTTTTCAGCACATAGGTGCGGGCTCTGGACAACAGGGCGTTATTCAGCTCAAACGACGGGTTTTCAGTGGTAGCACCAACAAATATCAGTGTGCCATCTTCGATGTGCGGCAAAAACGCATCCTGCTGGCTCTTGTTGAATCGGTGTACCTCATCAACGAACAGCAGGGTTGCGCGGCCATGTTGCTGCCGTCTGACACGTGCCCTGTCGACGGCGGCGCGGATGTCCTTGACGCCGGACAGCACGGCCGACAGACTTTCAAAAGCAGCATCGGCACGCTGTGCAATCAGACGGGCCAGCGTGGTCTTGCCGGTTCCGGGAGGGCCCCAGAAGATCATGGAGTGCAGAGCACCGCGTTCAAGCGCCTGCCGCAGCGGCTTGCCTGCCCCCATGATGTGACTCTGGCCTATGTATTCTTCCAGTGTGCGCGGCCGCATGCGGGCTGCCAGAGGCTGCGAGGCGAGTGATGTGTCTTCAAGCTCGGTAAGATCAGCTTGCATCTGGATTCACTTCAGGGGGCCGGGGCGGTTTGACTGCGATTGTCGATGACGTCAAGAAATTCATCATCTGGCACAGGAAAAACGAACTGATCGGCCGCCAAAGACAGGTTGACCTGGCGATTGTAGAACTCCCACAAGGTGCGCTGTCCATTGGTACTGACAAGGAGAATCGAGGCCGGCTCGCGGTTTTCGAAATACAGGGTGACGCGTTCGTAGAGGCTGGACGGATCAAGCGGCGTCAGATAAAACTCTGCGCTCCCGGGCTGTCCGTCGATAGCGACAGCTTCGATTGCGTATGATTCAGCAACTGCATCTATCTGACCACCCAGCAGCTGGGCAGCGAGTTCTGACTGGTCGGTCTGCCAGTCATCAATGGTCAACTGCAGCAGATCGGGCTGGTAATTCCAGAGCGACTCACCATCGGTGACAATCAATTCCGGAAACGGCTCCAGCGTCTCCCAGTAAAATCCATCCGGCCGCTTGAGCATGAACAGAATCTGACTTTCTTCCAGCACACTGCCACTGGACTCCATCACCAGTTGCCGGACATCAGCACGAAACGTGCTCAGGTCAGACAGCATGGTCTGCAGCAAGGCGGTATCGTCAGCCGCGGCCATTGATGAGCTGGACTCATCTGCAGACTGCGAGCTCTTGGCTGGCAGTGCAATCAGGCAGCTGACCAGCAGGACAGGAACAAATTTTGAGAACTTCATCATTGAATCGCTCACAGGGCCACGGCTATCAGCCTGGCCGGTAATCCTTTTTATCGGGGTGGCGGCGGAGCAAGTACTTCACGACTACCATTGGCGCCCATCTCCGACACAACACCGGCTGCTTCCATCGCCTCGATCATCCGGGCGGCGCGGTTGTAACCAATTCGCAACTTACGCTGCACTGCCGATATCGACGCTTTGCGGGACTCGGTCACAAACGCTACGGCTTCATCATACAGCGCATCATCTTCTTCGCCTCCTTCGCCGCTGCCGCCACCCATGCCCATATTCATTTCGCGGTCTTCAACTCCCTGGGTGATCTCTTCGATATAGACCGGCTCGCCACGCTGTTTCCAGTCAGCGACGACACGGTGTACTTCTTCATCGCTGACAAAGGCGCCGTGCACGCGCTTGGCCAGACCACCACCGGGAGGCAGAAACAGCATGTCGCCGTTGCCCAGCAACTGTTCGGCACCGCCTTCACCCAGAATCGTGCGGGAGTCGACTTTGGACTGCACCATAAATGACAGTCGGGTCGGGATATTGGCCTTGATCAGACCAGTCAAGACGTCCACAGAGGGTCGCTGTGTGGCAAGGATGAGGTGAATACCGGCGGCCCTCGCCTTCTGCGCGATGCGCGCGATCAGTTCTTCAACTTTCTTGCCAACTACCATCATCATGTCAGCAAGTTCGTCGACAATCACCACTATATTGGGCAATGGCTCCAGAGGTGGTGCTTCCTGGTCATCCTGCAGCGCCATCGGGTCGGGTTTCCAGATCGGGTCGATGATCGGCTCCCCCGCTTTTATCGCATCCTGAACTTTTTTGTTGTAGCCCGCCAGATTTCGCACGCCCAGTGCAGACATCAACTTGTAGCGCCGCTCCATTTCGGCGACCGACCAGCGCAGCGCGTTAGCGGCATCCTTCATGTCGGTTACCACTGGGGTCAGCAGGTGAGGAATCCCGTCATACACGGACAGTTCGAGCATCTTGGGGTCGATCATGATCATCCGGACATGTTCCGGTGTCGACTTGTAAAGCAGACTGAGGATCATGGCGTTGATGCCCACCGATTTGCCCGAGCCTGTGGTACCTGCCACCAGCAGATGAGGCATCTTGGCAAGGTCAACGATGACTGGTTTGCCAACGATGTCGTGCCCCAGTGCCATACTCAGTGCGGACTGCGCCTTGTCGAATTCCGGCGAGGCCAGCACCTGGCTCAGCAGGATCATTTCGCGCTGTTCATTGGGAATCTCGATCCCGATCACGGTCTTGCCGGGGATAACCTCGACCACGCGTACGCTGATGACGGCCAGGGATCGCGCAAGATCCTTGCCCAGACTGGTGATGCGACTGGCTTTGACGCCGGGGGCCGGCTGCACTTCAAAGCGCGTAATCACCGGTCCCGGATGAACCGAGGTAACCTCGATATCAATACCGAAGTCCTGCAGTTTCAACTCCAGCAGCTTTGACATCGCTTCCAGCGATTCGGTGGAATAACCCTTTTTGCCAGCATTGCGGTTTTCGTCGAGCAGACCGATAGCTGGCAGCTCACCCGGGGTGCTGCCGGTAAACAGCGTGCCCTGGCGTTCTTTCTCAACCCGCTTGCTGCGTGGCGGCGGTGCACTGATCACCGGTTCAATCTTGGGCGGCGTGCGGACCTTTTCTTTTTCGATACGCACATCCAGAGCCTTGCGGCGCCGCTCTACTGCCTGTTTTACCTTGCCGGCTTCTGCGCGCTTTTCCTGCCAGTCAGCAAAATACTTACGGGCCCGGGCAACCCCATGAATCGTCCAGTAACCGATAGCATCCACGACTGAAAGCCAGGAAATCTCAAAGGTCACCGTCAAACCAAAAAGGAATACTGCCAGGTAAACCAGGGTACTGCCGAGCATGGCCAGCACCGGAACGCTGGCATCCGCCATTGCCGCACCGATCAGTCCGCCTGCAGGCCAGGTACTGCCAGTGGGAATACTGAAGTGCAGAGTCGCCAGAGTGCACGCGCCGATTATCAGCAGCACAATACCCGCCACCTTGATGGACACCACGCCCCATGAAAACGCCTGGTCGGCATCGGGCTTTCGAAACAGCCTGTAAACCTTGAAGCCCAGGGCAAATGGCAGGACATATGCAAAGTAACCCAGCATGTGCAGCAGAATGTCGGCCAGCCAGGCGCCCATATTGCCGACCGCGTTCTGTACTGGCTCACCGGTGCCCGTGGTGGTAAATCCGGGATCATCCGGCGAGTAGCTAAGCAGCGCAATCAACAAAAACAGGCCCAGCAGAAAAGCCGCGATGAGGGTCCCCTCGCGGGCTATACGTTGTGACAGGCTGGCCATCCCGTCGTCCTTGGCGGTCTTTTGTTTGGACATATTTTTAAAATTTTTCAGAAACCTGCAGAATCAATTTAATTCATTTTCCAGAATTATACGGAGCAAGACAAGCATTATTCCTGTTCGAGAAAAACCCACTGCCATATTGCGCGCAGCATAGCACACTCAAACCCTTGATAATCGCTATGCCAGTCTCCATAGATGTATAATCGCAAGCTTTTCCAAAAACCATGCAGGAACTCCACATTATGACCGACAAGCAGCATCATCGCCTGATCATCCTGGGCTCCGGACCCGCTGGATACACCGCAGCCGTTTACGCGGCTCGCGCCAACCTCTCTCCCCTGGTGATCACTGGCATGGTTCAGGGCGGTCAGTTGACCACAACCACGGATGTCGACAACTGGCCAGGGGATGTGGAAGGACTGCAGGGACCTGCTCTGATGGAACGCATGCAGCGTCATGCTGAGCGCTTCAACACACAGATTGTGTTTGACCACATCAACAAGGCTGAACTGAAGCAGCGTCCGTTTACCCTGCATGGTGACAATGGCATCTACACCTGTGACGCACTGATCATTGCAACGGGTGCATCTGCCCAGTATCTGGGCCTCGAATCAGAGACCGCGTTTATGGGCAAGGGTGTCAGCGCCTGCGCCACCTGTGACGGCTTCTTTTATCGCAACAAGCCCGTCGCGGTTATTGGCGGCGGCAACACTGCCGTTGAGGAGGCGCTTTACCTGTCCAATATCGCCTCTCACGTGACACTGGTACACCGCCGTGACAGCCTGCGAGCAGAAAAGATCCTGCAGGACAAGCTGTTCGCCAAAGCCAAGGAAGGCAAAGTCACCCTGCTCTGGGATCATGTGCTTGATGAAGTTCTCGGGGATGAGATGGGTGTGACCGGAATCCGGGTAAACAGCACCAAAGGCGAAGCTAGTCAGGAGCTGACGGTTGATGGCGTTTTCATCGCGATTGGCCACAAGCCAAACTCGGACATTTTTGTTGATCAACTGGACATGAAAGACGGTTATCTCACCATTCACAGCGGCACCGAGGGCAATGCCACCCAAACCAGTATTCCGGGTGTTTTTGCTGCCGGCGACATCGCTGACCACGTTTACCGTCAGGCGATCACATCTGCCGGTTTTGGCTGCATGGCGGCGCTGGACGCCGAAAAATTCCTGGATCAGTGATTCATGGGGCAGCTGACACGGCTGCACGCCGACAACCTCCACTTTCCTCCAGCCGACAACGCGCTGGAGGATCCGCCAGGCCTGCTGGCAGTGGGTGGAGATCTGCGGCCCGAGCGGCTGCTGGCGGCCTATCGACAGGGCATATTCCCGTGGTTTGATGACAGCAGCCCTATCCTGTGGTGGTCGCCCGACCCCCGAATGGTGCTCAACCCAGCTGATGTCCATTGCTCTCGCAGCCTCGGCAAACTGATTCGACGCGGCCTTTACCGTGTCACCATGGACTGTGCGTTTGATCAGGTCATACAACAGTGCGCAGCGCACCGGGATGGTCAGCCCGGCACCTGGATCACCGAAGACATGCAACAGGCCTATATCAGGCTGTACCACCTGGGTTATGCCCATTCGATTGAGGTCTGGCAAGAACATACCCTGGTTGGCGGGCTTTACGGCATCAGCCTGGGACGGATGTTTTTTGGAGAATCCATGTTCAGCCGGCAGCCCAATACGTCCAAGCTGGCGTTTGTGGCGCTGTGTCGGCAGCTGCAACAATGGTCATTCACACTGATTGACTGCCAGTTGCCCACCGATCACCTGGCCAGCCTGGGGGCCACCCCCATGAGCAGGCAGAGGTTTCTTGCGCTGTTGGCCGAAAATCGCATTGAAGATGGTCTGTATAAGCACTGGCAACTTGATGAAAATTGCCTTGTCGCTTGACTTAACTTTGAGTCGAACCCGGACGAGGCTTTGCCAACGACAAAAAATTCAGGCAAAATGCGCGCTTACTTCAAGCAGTGAGAATTTCTTTTAGATGGCTAAAGAAGACCAGATTGAAATGGAAGGCGAAGTGGTAGACACCCTTCCGAACACCATGTTCCGCGTCAAACTCGAAAACGGCCACATCGTGACCGCCCATATTTCGGGCAAAATGCGCAAGAATTACATCCGCATCCTGACCGGCGACATGGTCAAGGTAGAGTTGACACCCTACGACCTGACCAAGGGTCGCATCACCTACCGCGCTCGTTAATTAACGAGCGCTCAGGCCTGCCTGCGGCTAACTGTCTGCCGAGCTTAATGCCCGGCTTTCCGACTTCTTGCCGCGCCGATTGATATCCAGCTCCACCTCATCATTAACGATGGACACGGTGACTTCGCCGCCGTCAGCCAGCTTGCCAAACAGGATCTCTTCGGCAAGCGCTTTCTTCAGTTTCTCCTGAATCAGCCGAGCCATCGGTCTGGCACCCATTTGCGGGTTATATCCATTGACCGCAAACCAGTCTCGGGCGCTGTCGTCAACGCTCAACGTGACCTTCTTGCTGTCCAGCTGTACCTGCAGCTCCACCAGGAACTTGTCGACCACAGTGCGGATAGTCTCAGGCTGCAATGGGCCAAACTGAACAACGGCATCCAGACGGTTGCGGAACTCTGGTGTAAAGCTGCGTTTGATGACTTCCATACCATCACTGCTGTGATCCTGCGCCGTGAACCCGATGGATGGTCGTGACATTTCCTGGGCTCCCGCGTTGGTGGTCATGATCAGAATGACGTTGCGGAAGTCAGCCTTGCGCCCGTTATTGTCAGTCAAGGTGCCATGGTCCATGACCTGCAGCAGGATGTTGAAGACATCAGGATGCGCCTTCTCAATCTCGTCCAGCAGCAGCACACAGTGCGGATGCTTGGTCACTGCCTCGGTCAGCAGGCCGCCCTGATCAAAACCGACATAGCCGGGGGGCGCACCGATCAGGCGCGACACGGTGTGTCGCTCCATGTATTCGGACATATCGAAACGCAACAACTCAATCCCCATAATTCGCGCCAGCTGACGGCTGACTTCGGTCTTACCAACACCAGTAGGACCGGCAAACAGATAGGAGCCGATCGGCTTGTCCGGCGTGTTGAGACCGGCGCGCGACAGCTTGATAGCCGTTGCCAGTGATTCAATGGCCTCATCCTGACCAAATACCACCATCTTCAGGTTGGCTTCCAGACCACGCAGGGCTTCAACATCAGAGGATGTCACGTGCTGCGGCGGGATACGCGCAATTGACGCAACAACACGCTCCATGTCGGGTGCCTGTATCAGCTTCTTGCGTTTGCTATCAGGCTGCAGACGCTGCCAGGCGCCCGCCTCGTCAATTACATCGATTGCCTTGTCAGGCATATAGCGGTCATTGATGTAGCGTCCTGCAAGCTCTGAGGCCGCACGCAGCGCGTTATCGCTGTAGCGAAGATCATGGTGTGCCTCAAAGCGCGACTTAAGGCCTTTGAGAATCTTGTAGGTCGTTTCCACATCCGGTTCTTCGATATCGATTTTCTGAAACCGCCGTGACAGCGCCCTGTCTTTGTCAAAGATGCCACGGTATTCCTGATAGGTAGTCGAACCCACGCAGCGTAAGTCACCCGACGTCAGGATGGGTTTCAGCAGATTGGAGGCGTCCATGACACCGCCCGAAGCCGCGCCGGCACCGATGATGGTATGAATTTCATCAATAAAAAGAACGGATTCCGGCTGTTTCTTCAACTCAGCCAGCAGTGTCTTGAAGCGTTTTTCAAAATCCCCACGGTACTTGGTGCCAGCCAGCAATGCACCCATATCCAGCGAATAGATCACATGCCCCTTGAGGACATCCGGCACCTGGTCTTCGACCACCATACGGGCCAGACCTTCAACTACTGCCGTTTTACCGACACCGGATTCGCCCACCAACAGTGGATTGTTCTTGCGTCGTCGACACAATATCTGAATCAGGCGCAGTACTTCTTTGTCGCGGCCAATCAGCGGATCAATGCGACCCTGCCGGGCCAGCTCATTGAGGTTGGTGGCATAGTTTTCCAGTGCACTGGCGGAACCGCTGCCCTCTTCTTCAGTGCCTTCCTGCTCTGATTTTTCGGGATCTGGCGAGTCACCCTGCTGCTTGCTGATACCGTGACTGATGTAGTTGACCACATCAAGGCGGGCGATTTCCTGCTGACTCAGCAGGTACACCGCCTGGCTCTCCTGTTCGCTAAAGATGGCAACCAGCACATTGCCGCCGCTGACTTCCTGGCGGCCGGAGGACTGCACGTGGAAGACGGCACGCTGCAGCACACGCTGGAATCCGAGTGTCGGCTGAGTGTCACGCTCCTCGTCATGCTCGGCAAGAACCGGCGTGGTAGCTTCAATATAGTCCACCAGGCCAGCACGCAGACGGGAAATATCCGCTCCGCAATGCAGCAGCACATCGATCGCCAGATCATTGTCCAGCAATGACAACAGCAGGTGTTCTACGGTCATGTATTCGTGACGTTTGCTGCGCGCATTCGCAAACGCGGCATTCAAGGTCGCTTCCAGATCACGGCTGAGCATGATGTCTTCCTCCCCTACTGATCAACTTCAACGTGGCAAAGCAATGGTTGCTGGTTCTCGCGCGAAAACTCATTGACCTGCTGAGCCTTGGTTTCGGCGACATCGCGACTGTAAACGCCACAGACGGCCTTCCCCTCGGTGTGGACCTTCAACATGATCTGGGTCGCCTTTTCCACCGGCATCTGAAAGAACTCTACCAGCACCCCCACCACAAATTCCATGGGTGTGTAGTCGTCGTTCATAAGTAAAACTTTGTATAACGGTGGCTTGGCGAGTTTGGGCTTGTCAGCCGCCGTCGCCAGCCCGCGATCCGAGTGCTGATCGGGTTTCTGGCCGTCTGGCGACTGAGCGAAAATACTGCGCATGTTGTGCTGTTTCTCTCTATCTGATTTCTGGCTGATCGCCTGTGATTGCCAACAAAGATGCTATTTGCAAAGATCGACGCAGGCGTATATTTATTTCAGAGCCACATTATCACACGCCACTTCAGTCTACTTCCATATTACAGACTGTTGCAATTAGACAAAAATGATGAATAATAAAGCCTTGCAGGGACGACTTACATACGTTAAGGATTAACACTCAGGTCATACCTGGCGTGTAACACAATTAAAATTAGAACTATACGTGCAATGGAGTATTACGATGGCAATGGGGCAAGTTAAATGGTTCAACAACGCTAAAGGTTTTGGTTTTATTCTTCCAGACGACGGTGGCGGTGATCTGTTCGCCCACTATTCGGCGATCGGTATGGACGGATATAAAACCCTGAAAGCAGGTCAAACCGTAACCTTTGAAACCCTGGAAGGTCCAAAGGGCCTTCACGCGACCAACATCAAACCTGTCGCACAATCACAAGCCTGACGAGTCGGCGGGAGCCGAACAGGCTCCCGCCTCAGCTCACACACAAGCCCCTCCTCCTCGTTCTGACCATCGAATTGAGATAAAAAACTTTTTACTCACCAGTTTTGGCTATACTTGCGCGCATGCCAAATCTCATACTGTTCAACAAGCCCTTCAACGTTCTGTCCCAGTTCACTGGCGATGTGCCGGAACAGACTCTTGCTCACTATATCGACAAGCCGGGATTCTATCCGGCCGGACGACTCGATAAGGACTCGGAAGGTCTGCTGTTGCTGACCGACGATGGTCAGACCCAGCATCGAATTGCTGAACCGCGCTATAAACTTGCCAAAACTTACTGGGCACAGGTAGAGGGCATTCCCGACGACAAGGCACTCATGCAGCTGCGCAATGGCATAGTGCTGAAGGACGGCCCCACTCGACCGACGCAGGCCGAACTGATCGAACCAACAGATTTGTGGCCGCGTGTGCCGCCGATACGGGTCCGCAAGCAGATACCCGACAGCTGGGTGCAGCTCACGATAACCGAAGGTCGGAACAGGCAGGTAAGGCGCATGACGGCGGCAGTGGGATATCCAACACTGCGGCTGATTCGATATCAGATCGGTGACTGGACACTGGGCAGTCTGAGTCCCGGCGAATGGCGAATGATAGAACTGCCTGAGCGCTGGTGGCGCTGAGCATTGCTGCTTCGTTCAGACTGGCTACTCGTCTGCCGGCTTATTTTCCCAGCGCGCCGCCCGCTGGTAATCCGACTGGCGTGATGCCACCCATTCGCTCTGCTCACCAAAACGCTGCTTCTTCCAGAAAGGAGCGGACGTTTTAAGATAGTCCATGATGAATTCCGCAGCCGCAAATGCGGCCTCGCGGTGCGCACTGGCTGTCAACACCAGCACAATCTGATCGTGCGGCAGCAGTTTACCTACACGATGTACCACACGCACGGCCTGCAGTGGCCAACGTGCTCTGGCCTGCTCGACAATAGCCCGCAACGCCTTCTCGGTCATGCCCGGGTAATGCTCAAGCGTCAGCGACTGCCCCGCTGCGGCCGAAGCCTGGCCATCAGTTCCTGAACCCGGTGCGACATCCCTGACCAGCCCGCTGAACATGACGACCGCACCCGGATTACCTGCATCCGCGATAATGCCCTGATATTCGTGTGCCACGTCGAAATCAGCCGTCTGCACACGCACATCGAATATTTCCTGCGCAGACATCCTAACCTCCCGTCATCGGCGGAAAGAAGGCTACCTCTTCCTGTCCGGTCAAGGTTCGCTCACGATCCACAACTTCCTGATCAACGGCAACCAGAACCTGCTGCGCATCAGTCAGCAATGCCCATGGCGCACCGCGCTCTGCCAGCCAGGCCGCCAGATCCGCAACGGTAGTTACATCTGCTGGCAAATCCAGCTGCTCAGACTCGCGGCCGAGCTGCTCCCTGACACTGGCAAAGTACTGTAAGTTCAACATTAAAATTCAATCCTGTTCTTCATCTGCTGGTTCAGATCAATCTGCAATCCGCTTGAAGTCGCCTGATTTGCCGCCAGTCTTGGAAATCAGCCTTATATCGCCTATGACCATGTTTTTATCGACTGCCTTGCACATATCGTAAAGAGTCAGCGCGGCGACAGATACTGCTGTCAACGCCTCCATCTCGACCCCTGTTTTGGCATCCAGTCCGCAACGTGCTTCGATCAGCACACGATTATTGTCTGTGTCCAGATCAAAACTCACATCAACGGAATTCAACAGCAGAGGATGGCAGAGCGGGATCAGATCGGGACACTTTTTGGCAGCCATGATGCCTGCCACCCGAGCGACCGCCAGCACATCGCCCTTGGCATGTCCGCCACTGGCTATCAGCGATAGTGTCTGCGATTGCATACTGACCTCTCCGGCGGCGATCGCAACACGGTTAGTAATCGCTTTTTCACTCACATCCACCATCCGGGCGTTACCCCCGGCATCCAGATGCGTCAGTACACCTTCAGGTGCAGTCTTGCTCATGGCTCTGTCCTTGAATGTAAAACCTAACGGCCGACCATTATCCATGCTTTGCCGCTGCAATGGGAGTGTCGGGACGTCGAGCGAGCAATTTGTGGGGAAATCCGGTAAACTTGCGCCCCTTAAATTCAGTCATCCAGCACTAAAACATGAGTTTCCAACCCCACAAAACGGTGGCCGTTGTTGTTGAGCAGCCCGACTGGCTGCGCGACACCAGCGATTCCGCACCGCGGTTTCTATTTGTCGAGGAAAGCGCCGACGGCCGCGTCGTGCTCAATCAGCCAGCAGGCCATCTGGAGGCTGATGAAACGCTGCAACAGGCCGCTGTTCGTGAGGCGCTTGAGGAAACCGCGTGGCGGGTAGAGCTGACCGCCTTTATCGGACTCTATCAATACGTCGCTCCGGCCAATGGCGAATGTTATATCCGCAGCTGTTTTGCGGCCCGTGCCGTGCACCACCACAGTGAACGCGCGCTTGATGCAGACATCATCCGCACCCACTGGCTGACATTGCCGGAACTGACAGAGCGCGAATCACAGTTGCGCAGTCCACTTGTCGCCAGGGTTGTTGAAGACTATCTGGGCGGCGCATGTTATCCACTCACTCTGGTCAGTTCCTGGTAGGAGCAATTAGTGACGGTTTTCAATCCTGGCAATACACGTGTCATCGTTGGTATGTCCGGTGGTGTCGACTCTTCTGTGGCGGCGCTGCTGCTCAAGCAGCAGGGTTATCAGGTCGAAGGCCTGTTCATGAAGAACTGGGAAGAGGATGACGATACCGAGTACTGCACCGCCAAGGCCGACCTGGCTGATGCGCAGGCAGTCAGTGACCGGCTTGGCATCCATCTGCACACAGCCAATTTCTCAGCGGAATACTGGGACGGCGTGTTTGAACATTTCCTTGCCGAGTATCAAGCAGGCCGCACGCCCAACCCGGATATCCTGTGCAATCGCGAAATCAAGTTCAAGGCATTTCTGGACTATGCAACGGAACTTGGTGCCGACTGCATCGCCACCGGGCACTATGCACGTCGCCATGACAGCAACGGCCAGACACAACTGCTCAAGGGGCTCGATGCCAACAAGGATCAGAGCTACTTTTTGTGCGCGGTCAGCGAAGCCAGTCTGGCACGCAGCCTGTTCCCGGTCGGTGAACTGGAGAAACCCAGGGTGCGTGAAATAGCAGCAGAACACGGCCTTGCCACCAGTGAGAAAAAAGACAGCACCGGTATCTGTTTTATCGGCGAACGCAAATTCAAGGATTTTCTGCAGCGCTACCTGCCAGCGCAGCCTGGACTTATCGAAACCGTGGATGGTGATGTCATCGGGGAACATCAGGGCCTGATGTACCACACTTACGGGCAGCGCCAGGGTCTGGGCATCGGTGGTCTGGCAGAATACAGCGAGGCTCCGTGGTATGTGGTCGCCAAAGACCTGGACCGGAATGTCCTGGTCGTTGCGCAGGGCAGCAAGCATCCAGCGCTTTATTCCAGCGCCCTGGATGCTGCGCAAATTAACTGGATCAATGGCTTACCGGCACCATTTCCCCTGACTTGCCATGCAAAAATCCGCTATCGCCAGGCAGATCAGGAATGTACCATTACAGCTCTGGATGGCGACCGGGTTCGAGTCACATTCGCGCAGCCACAACGTGCGGTCACGCCTGGGCAAACCATCGTGTTCTATCAGGGAGTTATCTGTCTGGGAGGAGGCATCATTGAGCAGTACATCAAATGATTTTTCCGAGTGGGAGTACCGCAACATCGCTCTGGCCGTCGTGACAGAGTGTGCATTGCGCGTCAATCAGCTCGCTGTCGATGGCACCATACCTACTGACAAATTGATCGCCTGTCTGAACCCTGTTTACAAGCTAGAAGCCGGAAGCGTCGCTGAGCTGTATCCGGACATCAGCCAGTTCAGCCAGGGCATCCAGGCGCTTCAGGAAAGTTTTGACAGCGCCGGCCTGCGCAAACACGCCAACACCGTCCGCTACATGCTCGGCATGCTTGTGATTCAGCAGCATCTCAACAAGCAACCAGAAATGCAGCAGCTCCTTGGCCAGCGTATCGGCCAGCTGGCCGCGGCCGAAGGCGACGACAGCCAGCCAGCTCACGAGCAGGCATTGCAGGCAGATTGTGCCGCCCTGGCACGTCTGTATCAGGACACCATCAGCAAGCTCAGCTATCGCATCCATGTTGCCGGCAACCCGGAACACCTTCGCAATCCGGAGGTGGCCGACAGAATCCGGGCGCTGTTGCTGGCGGGAATACGTTCGGCAGTCCTCTGGCATCAACTGGGCGGACGCCGCTGGCACCTGTTCGTTTATAAAAAGCGCATACACCAGTGCCTGGCAGGTGTGCGCAGACAGCTCTTCAGCATTTCCAGACCTGATTCTGACAACGTTCACTGACGCACAAGAAGGAAACATTTGAACATGAGCATCACTACATTGACCGCCATTTCACCGGTGGACGGGCGCTATCGTGGCAAAACTGAAGCCCTGAGCAACTGTTTCAGTGAATACGCCCTCATCAAGTATCGCGTTCAGGTCGAAATTCGCTGGCTTCAGCAGCTCGCAGCCCACCCCGACATTCCTGAAGCACCAGCTCTCAGTGATGCCGCAAATGATCTGCTGAACGAAATCGTCAGCAACTTTTCGCTCAAAGACGCTGAACGTGTGAAGACCATAGAAAGCACCACCAACCATGACGTCAAGGCGGTCGAGTATTTCATCAAAGAGAAAATCGCTGATCACCCTGACCTGAAACAACAGGTCGAGTTTGTTCATTTCGCCTGTACCTCAGAAGATATCAACAACCTGTCGTACGCTTTGATGCTGCGTGACGGTCGTGATCTGGTCATGCTGCCGGCGATGCAGCAACTTATCGATCGTCTGCGCGAGCTGGCTCACGACACGGCAGCTCAGCCGATGCTGTCGCGCACCCACGGCCAGACTGCTTCCCCGACCACTGTTGGCAAAGAGCTGGCCAATGTGGTGTACCGGCTGGAGCGACAACTGCAGCAATTCGCGGACAGTCCTGTGCTCGGCAAAATCAACGGCGCCGTTGGTAACTACAATGCCCATCTGGCGGCCTACCCGAATATCGACTGGCAGGACAACGCCCAGAAATTTGTCCGTAAACTGGGTATTGAATGGAACCCCTACACAACCCAGATCGAACCACATGACTACATCGCGGAAATGTTTGCTGCCTGCTGTCGATTCAATACAATCCTGATCGATCTGGATCGCGACATCTGGGGATACATATCACTGGGTTACTTCAAACAGAAAACTGTAGCCGGTGAGATTGGTTCTTCGACCATGCCACACAAGGTCAATCCAATCGATTTTGAGAATTCAGAGGGCAACCTGGGTATCGCCAATGCCATCATGCAGCATCTGGCTGAAAAACTGCCAATCTCACGATGGCAGCGCGACCTGACAGATTCCACTGTGCTGCGCAGTGTCGGCACCGGATTCGCACACAGCCTCATTGCCTATCAGGCCACACTCAAAGGCCTGAACAAATTAAGTCTTAATCCGGGCGCGCTGGATCAGGACCTGGATCGTGCCTGGGAAGTGCTGGCTGAACCCATCCAGACCGTCATGCGTCGATATGGTGTCGAACAGGCTTACGAGAAGCTTAAGGAACTGACCCGGGGTCAGACCATTGATCAGACAGCCATTCGCAAGTTTATCGACACGCTGGATATCCCGGAGTCTGCCCGCACGACACTGCGCGAACTGACCCCTGGCAGCTACACAGGTAACGCCACTGAGCAGGCCAAATCAATTTGAACAACGAGCAGACAGACAGCGAATCCATACTGCCGGAGAGTTTTGATCGCCGGCAGTTCCTGGCCGAGTACTGGCAGAAAAAGCCCCTGCTGATCCGCGCTGGCGCTCTATCATTCCTGGACCCGGTCACGCCAGAAGAGCTTGCCGGACTGGCCTGCGAGCCTGGCGTCGAGTCGCGCCTGATACAGGTAAATGAATCACAGACAAAGTGGAGTATGCGCCAGGGTCCTTTTGACGATGAGGATTTTCTGTCGCTGCCGCAGTCGAACTACAGCCTGTTGGTGCAGGCAGTGGATCAATGGGTTGACGGCGTCAGTGCCATGCTCGGTGACTTTGACTTTGTCCCCGGCTGGCGGGTCGACGACATCATGGTCAGTTATGCCACTGATCAGGGCAATGTCGGGCCACATTTCGACTATTACGACGTCTTCCTTATTCAGGGCATGGGGCAGAAACGCTGGCAACTGGGGCAGCGCTGCGATGCACTGACACCGATTGACCAGTCAAGCGGCCTGCGCCTGCTGAAGAACTTCAAGGCAGTTGACGAGTACACGGTGAATCCCGGGGACATTCTCTACATTCCCCCTGGCGTCGCGCACTATGGTATTGCTATTGGTCCATCGATCACCTACTCGGTTGGTTTCCGCGCCCCCTCCTGGGGCGAAATTCTCAGCGGCGTCGTTGACCAGGCACTGGACGATCTCAATGAAGACCAACGCTACACTGACCCCCAACCCAGTCTTCCCAGACACTATGGTGAGATCCCGGAAGCGGTCATCTCTGATCTGCAACAGAAACTGACCACATTACTGACTCAACCCGAGCGCATCCGCCGGTGGTTTGGACAGACCATGACAGCACCGCGCTACCCGCTGGAACCAGATAGCGACAATGCCTCTGCCACCGTCACCATTGATGCCCTTCGCCAGCAGCTTGAGCAGGGAATGGAGATCTACAAAGTACCCGGGGCCCGGTTCGCATACTGCGCTGGCAGCGATCTCGGGGATGCCAGATCGATTGAGTTTTTTGCTGATGGTGTGCGTTATTCCTGCCACGAGAACTGCCTGCAGCTGTTGCAGACACTCAGCGCGCCTGGCTATCTGATGCCAATGCCCGAATCCATCAAAAACCATGCATTAAGTGATGACAGCGCCTGCCAGTTGCTCGCAGACCTGTATAATCAGGGCAGCCTGACCCTGGATTAATTCGACGATGAAAAGTGAGTGGAAAATGCCGATAAGAGTCGCTACTGGTCTATTACGCTGGACAGGATCACTGGCAAGGCCAATCAGCGTGCTGACCGCTAGCCTGATACTGCTCGCCGGCCCCGCATGGGCGCAGGAAGGCAATCTGGTCACCATCGAAATTATTGATATTGAACACCGCAGCCCCAGCGAGATTCGTAACCAGCTGACGCCACTGTTGCATGAGCGCGGCTATATGGGGCAAATCGACAATAAGTTGATTATTGCCACTACCGCAGCGAATCTCGACATTCTGCAACAACGCATTGAGACGCTTGATGTGCCACCCCGCCGCCTGATTGTCAGCGTCGACTTTGATTATCGCGAGCCGGGCACTGCCGCTGTGACGGACAGCATTGATGAAAATACCGAAGCAGCGGTAACGCCTGACCCTGCACCCGAGCGTGTCCAGGCAGTTGAAGGCGAGGTTTTGACCTTCCGCTCCGCCAGCCCTGTCGATGACGCAGTTGAGGTCCCGGAAACGGATCCGGGGGCTGAGCCCGGCGATGTGGGAGAGACTCCACAGGCACAACTCCTGATGACAGCGCAGATTGTGGAACAGCAGGCCCACATCAGTGTGGCACTTGAAAACATCGACGGTTTTAGCGGCCAGCACACACTGCAGATACCACTGGGCCAGTGGTTTGTCATGAACCCGGATGCTGAGGGCCAGCCCATACTGGCCTTGCAGGTGGATGTCCTGCCCTGATGAAAGAGCAAATGACTCGCCGGCTTCCATATCGGAAGGACAGTGAGTATCTGATTACTGCCATCGGCGCACTGCCAGGGGCATTCTGTCTGGATAGTGGCCTGACCCGTTACCCGCAGGGTCGTTATGACATCCTGACGGCTCTGCCCAGCGCCACTGTCAATGTCAAGCGCAACACTTCTGACGGCAATACCCGCCTCTACAAACGCCACTATGACGATAACGACTGGCAAGCCATGACAGGCACAGATTGGCGCCAGGTTGCCGAGGAGCTATTGGCTGCTCACCAACCGGCAGCAGCAAACAACGAGGCTCTAGCCGGACTGCCCTTTTGTGGCGGCCTGCTCGGCGCCCTGGCCTACTCGGCGGATCAGGCAACAATAAGCGGCTGGCGGGCGGATCATGACGATCCACTCGCCCAGGCATTGCTGGAACTTCCAGAGCTTCACATAGGCCTTTATGAATGGGCGGTTATTGTCGATCATGAAAAACAACAGACCACACTGTTTTTCCTCAGCCGATGCCCGAGTGCTGTTCGTGAACGCGTTGAGCAGTGTCTGTCAGACCTGGAGCGATCGACCAGCCGGCCGCAATTCAGTCTGCTGCATGCCTTTACGGCAGCGACCAGCCAACAGGACTATCAACAGGCCTTCACGCGCCTGAATCACTGGATTCAGGCAGGAGACTGTTATCAGGCCAATCTGGCCATGGGATTTCAGGCCGGGTTTCGCGGCGAGCCGCTTGGCGCCTATCTCCGTTTGCGGCAGACCAGCCAGAGTCCGTTCAGCGGATTCGTGCGGACCGAAAACGCCTCGATTCTCAGCCTGTCGCCTGAACGCTTCCTGTCAGTACATGACAGGCAGGTCACAACGCAGCCCATCAAGGGCACGCGCAGGCGCCATTCGAATGCCGCAGACGATGAATCGGCCCGCCTCGCGCTTCGCGACAGCGACAAAGACCAGGCAGAAAACCTGATGATTGTCGATCTGATGCGCAATGATCTGGGCAAAGTATGTGTGACCGGTTCTGTTAAAACACCTGAGCTGTTCGCGGTGCACAGTTTTACCCATGTCCATCACCTGATCAGCACAGTGACCGGCGAGCTGCCAGCCGGCATCAGCCCGCTGGCGCTGCTGCAACACTGTTTCCCGGGGGGATCGATAACCGGCGCCCCCAAGATCCGTGCCATGCAGATCATATCTGAGCTGGAACCGCGGCCCCGCAGCTTTTACTGCGGCTCACTGTTCTATCTCGATCACAACGGCAATTTTGACAGCAGTATCTGCATTCGGACGCTGGTTTGCGCCGACAATATTATTTACTGCTGGGGTGGCGGCGGTGTCGTCGCCGATTCAGATTGTGATACTGAATACCAGGAGTGCCATGACAAGGTCACAGCCCTGATGCACAGCCTGGAAGCAACGGGCGCTGACTGACACACAGCAGCACCCGCGGTGTCCAGCTCAGGTGTCAGGGAGCCAGCTGACGGTTGCTGGCCTTGAGGAACTCAGCCTGCAGATCAGCGTATTCATGCACGGCCGGAAACTGTGGAAACTCACGAATCACATTCTCCGGCGCGCGGAACAGGATGCCGGCCTCAGCCTCGGAAAGCATGGTGGTATCGTTATAGGAATCACCAGCGGCGATGACACGATAGTTCAGTGAATGAAACGCTTTTACTGACTGACGCTTCGGATCTTTCTGACGAATGTGATAGTTGACGATCATGCCCTGCTCGTCGGTTTCCAGGCGATGACAGAACAGGGTTGGGAAGCCCAGTTGTCGCATCAGTGGTTGTGCAAACTCGTAGTAGGTGTCGGACAGAATCACAACCTGGAAACGTTCGCGCAGCCAGTTGACAAACTCCTGCGCGCCGGGCATCGGTGACATGCCTGCGATGACTTCCTGGATATCCGGCAGACCCAGCTTGTGCTCACGCAGAATGCGCAGACGCTGCTGCATCAGCACATCGTAATCCGGAATATCCCGCGTGGTTGCCCGCAGTTCATCGATTCCAGTTCGCTCTGCAAAATCGATCCAGATTTCCGGAATCAATACTCCTTCCAGGTCAAGACAGGCTAGTTCCACGCGGCATTCCTCATTAGCTTATTAGAATAAATCACAAAACAGGCGGCGATTTTAGCGGTTTGCCCGCTGTCTTGCCAGTCGCCCTGATGTATCATGTGCGCAATTTTTGTCGAGGACTGCCATGATCACTTCGGACAACATTGCAGAATACAACGCGCGTTTCCAGCAGATGGAACCCAGGGATATCCTGAAAGAAATACTGCCCGCCATTCCCAACATCGCCCTGTCGTTCAGTGGTGCCGAAGACGTTGCCTTACTGGCCATGGCCTGCAAACTCAAACCCGACCTCGCCGTGTTTACACTGGACACGGGACGCCTGCATCCACAGACCTACCAGTTCATAGAGAAAGTCAGGGAGACATTTGGCATCTCGATAGAGTTTATGTATCCGGACAATCAGGCGATCGAAAAACTTACCCGGGAGAAAGGTCTGTTCAGTTTCTACAAGGATGGTCATGAAGAGTGCTGCGCCATTCGCAAAACTGAGCCTCTGCGCCGCAAGCTGGCAACCGTGGATGCCTGGATCACTGGCCAGCGGCGCGACCAGAGCCCGACCCGCGCCCAGGTGCCAGTCGCCCAGCTCGACACCACTTTCGCAGCCCCTGGCAAGACATTGCTCAAGTTCAATCCGTTTGCCAACTGGAGCTCAGCAGACGTGTGGAACTACATCCGCATGTTCGACATTCCCTACAACGCTCTGCACGATCAGGGCTTCATCAGTATCGGATGCGAACCCTGCACGCGCCCGGTAGGACCCAATCAGCACGAACGTGAGGGTCGCTGGTGGTGGGAAGAAGCAACTGCCAAAGAATGCGGCCTGCACAAGGTCAATCTGGCAACAGACCTGAGCTGACCGGCGCCGACTGACCAATACCCAGCACCGGAATCGGCGTATTGGCAAACAGCAGGTCGACATCGGCCTGGCTCTGGCACTGCAGCACCTGCTCAACGACTGGCCGTTGCAGATGGTCCGCAAACATGGCGATAAACTCGTACATGTAAGCCCGCAGAACGGTGCCGCGCCGGAATCCAATGCGCGTCACACTGTAGTCGAACAAATGGCTGGCATCAAGCGCGACCAGATCGGTGTCCTTGTCACTGTCGTAAGCCATTCCAGCCACTATCCCTATGCCCATCCCGAGCCGTACATAGGTCTTGATCACATCAGCATCCGCCGCTGTGAATACCACACGCGGCTGAAGGCCCTGTGATGCGAAGGCATCATCCAGGCGCGAGCGACCGGTAAAGCCGAGCACGTAAGTAACCAGTGGAAAACGCGCCAGATCTGCCAGTGATATTTTTGAAACGCCAACCAGAGCGTGATCTTTTGGGACCAGAACCACACGATTCCATCGATAACACGGCATCATCATCAAGTCGCTGAATTTTTCCATGGCTTCGGTTGCTATCGCAAAATCTGCCGTACCCTTGGCAGCCAGTTCGGCAATCTGTATGGGTGTCCCTTGATGCAGCTGTAGTGAGACACCTGGATACTTTTCAATAAACTGGGAAATGACCGGCGGCAGAACATAACGACTCTGCGTGTGGGTTGTGGCCAGCGACAGACTTCCGGATGTAGCGTCACTGAACTCCGCCGCGGTGCGCTTGATATTGCCGGCCTGATGCAGCAGCTCGCGGGCCTGCGCTACGATCACTTCACCGGCCGCCGTCAGGCCGGAAATGTGTTTGCCGTTACGAACAAAAATCTGTACTCCCAGTTCGTCCTCCAGCGCCAGTATCTGTTTGCTGACACCCGATTGCGAGGTGTGCATGCGATCAGCAGCAGCTGATACATTCAGTCCACACGAAGCCACTTCGGTGATGTAACGCAACTGTTGCAGCTTCATCCTGATCAGTCCTTTTTGTCTGCTGTCAGCTGGGAAATATTTTCGTTGGCGACACCATGCGGTACATGTCCAGTCGCCACATGTTCACGGGCCGAGTCGCAATGTGCCTCCTGATCATCAAAAAACACATCGGCGTCAAAAGCTTTCAGGAACACACCCTTAGCCATTCCACCCAGAAACAATGACTCATCAATGCGTATATTCCAGGCTCTGAGTGTTTTCACGACCCGCTCATGGGCAGGCGCTGAACGTGCTGTGACCAGGCAGGTGCGAATCGGGGAAAGCCCTGGCGGAAACTGCATCTGCAATTGCTGCAAAGCCGCCAGAAAGGGTTTGAACGGACCGCCCGACAGCGGCTGATTGGCTGACTTCTTTTCGCTTTTGGCAAAGGCCTCGAGACCCTGCGACTTGTAGATCCGTTCTGCCTCATCCGAAAAAAGCACGGCGTCCCCGTCAAACGCAAATTTGACTTGCGTATCACTGGCAGCCTGCGGGGCTGATGGCAGAATTGTAGCTGCTGCCACACCCTGCTCCAGCGCCTGACGCACGTCGGCGCCATCCATGGAAAGAAACAGATGACAGTTAAAGGGAGAAATATACCGGTATGGACTCATGCCGCCGGAAAAGGCAGCACGAATGATGGGCAGCCCATAATGCTCAATGGAATTAAAAACCCGCAAACCAGTGTCGGCACTGTTGCGAGACAGCAGAATCACCTCAACCCGCTGTGTATCGAGCAATGTATTCAAATGCAGCAGCTTTTTGACCAGATTAAATGCGCCACCAGGCTGCAGCGGTTCATTCTCATGTTCGATCTGGTATTGCTGATAGGCTTCCAGGCCCTGTTCTTCATAGATCACATGACTGTCATTCAAATCAAACAGCGCACGGGATGATATGGCGATAACCAGTTTGTCCACGGCCTGTTGTACTCGGGTCTGCGCCATAAAGTTCCCTGTCGTATGCAAATACCTAGCGAGTCGGTAGAATTTGTTCTGGTTGCGAAGAGAATCATATGACAAGCGAACGTTCTGTTAAACAACAATCCCCACAAAAGTCATCACCAGCCATAGCGCTGGTGCTGTCCGGTGGTGGTGCCAGGGCTGCCTATCAGGTTGGAGCACTGCGCGGCATCGCACGTTTACTGGATAAAGATGCCCCCAATCCTTTCAGTATTATATCCGGCACCTCAGCCGGCGCGCTCAATGCCACGGGCCTGGCCACCCATGCACACCGTCTGCGCACCGGCATCCGTGTGCTTGAATATATCTGGGGAAATATTCAGAGCGATCAGATATACAGACTGGATTCTGCGGGCCTGATCAGCAGCGCCTCGAACTGGGTCTTTTCGTTTCTTAGCAACCGTGGACGGCGCGTGCCGGCATCACTGCTCGACAACTCGCCTCTGGAAGAGCTTCTCAGGCAGGTGCTAAGGCTGGAGCGGATCAATGCCAACATGGAAGCGGGTTACCTGGACAGTCTGGTGGTCACCGCTTCTGGTTATACCAGTGGTAATTCAGTTTCATTTTTTCAGTCGGTCAACAACATCAAAAACTGGTCACGTGCTCATCGCGTCGGGATTCGCACTGAGCTGCGTCACATGCACCTGCTTGCCTCTACAGCAATACCCACACTTTTCCCGGCAGTAAGAATTGAGCAGCAATATTACGGCGACGGCGCAATCCGCCAGTTGGCGCCCCTGAGTCCTGCCATTCACCTGGGAGCTGATCGCATACTGGCAATTGGCGTCAGCGGTGCAGCTACACGCCGGGATCCGCATCCGGAGCAGCTTGTCCAGCCCTCTTTGTCGCAGATAATCGGACATGTACTTAACAGTGCATTCGTCGACACGCTTGAAAGTGATATGGCCGTGCTTGAGCGCTACAACCAGTTGCTGCCCTACTGTACAGACCAGGAGTCACTGGGCATACGTCCAGTCAAGTTGCTTGATATCACGCCGAGTCAGGATCTGAATCGACTGGCTGAGGATTACTTTACATCCCTGCCACGAACAATACGCATGTTCATTCGCGACACAAATTCCAGTTCAATTGCCAGTCTGCTGATGTTCGAGAAGGGATATTGCAAACAACTCATGGATCTTGGCATCGCGGATGCCATGGCAAAACGCGAGCAGATCCATGAGTTCTTCATTAACTATTAGAAAGAATAACCAAAACCGATGATGATTTTGTCTTCCTGGCTGATACCGTTACGATCTTTGCCACCCACGATGTAGGTTGCAAACATTTCGGCTGGCAGGTCAGCCATCGCTTTGGTCAGGCTGATGTCCAGGCTGCGGAAGGCACCGCTTTCAGCAGTAGCAGGAATGAAATCACCGCTGTCTTCGTAGGTTGCATAGCTGGCAGTGATGCCCAGACCGAAACCTTCGCCCAGATCAAAGCCAGTGCCCACAGTGAAGAACATGTCGCCCTGGTTGGACCATGTTACGTCTTCCGCCATGTAGTGCATGCCGAAATCAATACCGCCGAAGCTCAGGCCCAGGTATGGTTCCAGGCCGCTGGCATCTGAGTCATCCATGTACCAGTAGTACAGAGCACCGATGTCGTAAGACAGGCCACCAGCTTCGCCAGAGAAACCACCGTACAGATCGTTCTCAACAGTAGTTCCCAGATTCGGAGAACCGTAACCCAGGTTGGATGCCCACCAGCCGGCGTAGAAACCAGAGTCTGAGGTCAGATCCAGACCACCCTGAACGGCAGCGCCATCGTTTTCTGAGGCGTTGGTAATGCCGCGGAATACGTAACCGGATGCAACGCCAATGTTCCCGCTGATATCTACTTCAGCCTGGGCAGGCGCCGCTGCAAATACGCTGGCAGCTGCCAACAGGGCACTGGCGCCCACTGCTGCCAGTTTGCTTTTTACCGCTACGTTTAAGTCCTGCATAGTGTTCACTCCTGATTCACCTATTAGTGCTTGATAGTAAGTCGTCTCTTGATGGGCCCGGGTATCCTTTTGGATTCTTCTTTGCCGAACCTGTGCGGTATACAGCAATAGCTGTGCCAGCTTCTATTTTTAGCTTCATAACAAAGACTTATACGGTATTCAGCGTAGAAATGACGTAGATGGGGCAGAGACGCCCGCCCAGGGCGCACCACTTTAGTGCATTAAGAGAGGGGGTTGCGCTGTTATGGCGCCAGTGTGCACAATGGTGGCACACTGACGTGGACAATCATGACAATTGATGGTCCAGATGGGCGACCAGTTCAGCGGGCAGTTGCAGGCGATGGGCGAGTACTTCCAGATATGCGCGCTCAGCCGGATGATCGACATCAATGGCTGCGCGCGATACCAGATAGACTTCTGAGGCCTGCTCAATTCCCTGGGCGCCCGCAACCAGTGCATCCAGATCAACCGGCTTGCGCAAGGCGTCGAACACAAACCCTTTGCTTTCCGCGTCCAGCGACATTTTTTCTACCTGCTCAAAAATGGCGCTCTGTTCCTGTGCATCAATATGCCCATCGGCCTTGGCGGCTGCAATCATCGCTGTTATCAACGTGAGCGAAAAATTCTGACTGGCCGGCGAGTGGTCAGCATTGGGCAGGAATTTTGGATCTACATTGTTCATGTCAGCCGGTGAAGCCACTGGAGCGGTGGCCACCTGTTTGCCCTGCTGCCAGTTTTGATACGCTTTATAGGCAAGCGCACCTGCCGCGGCTGCGCCACCGTAGCCAATCATGCCGCCGGCCATCTTGCGCATTTTTTTATTGCCAACCAGCAGACCCAGAATACCGCCGGCCGCCGCACCTTTGACAAAGCTGCCCTTGCCGGCGCCGCCCTGCCCCAAGCCGCCCATGCCAGCTTGCCCCTGAGATGTGTTTTGCCCACTGCCCAAAAACTGTTCAAACAAACGGTTCGTATCTATCACTGCTGACTCCTCTTATGGGTTTGGCATGCTTCGACGATCATGCAATTAGCCGTATTACGTTGTCAGGGACCGGCGGATGGCGGGTTTCCCTTCCCAGTGTAAAAACATACAATAGTGGCCTTCGAGTATACAGAGAGCAGTAGCATGGCGGTATCGATAAAGACGGCAGACGATATCCAGAAAATGCGGGTGGCCGGCAGGCTGGCTGCAGAGGTTCTGGAGATGATTGGGGAACATGTCAAACCGGGAATCAGTACCGGCGAGCTGGACCGCATCTGTCACGACTATATTGTGAACGTCCAGCAGGCGGTACCCGCCCCACTGAACTACAATGGCTTTCCAAAATCCATCTGTACCTCTCTGAATCACGTGGTCTGCCACGGCATTCCCAGTGACAGCAAGATTCTCAAAAACGGTGATATCCTGAACATCGACATCACCGTCATCAAGGACGGCTTTCACGGTGATACCAGCAAAATGTTCCTTGTCGGCGAGGTCGCTCCGCACGCCAAACGGCTGATCAACGTCACGCAGGAATGCCTGTACAAGGCCATCGCGCTGGTCCGTCCCGGTGTTCGGCTGGGCGATATTGGTCATGTCATTCAGGTTCATGCCGAGAGCAACAACTACTCGGTAGTCCGCGAATATTGCGGTCACGGCATTGGTCGGATCTTTCACGAAGACCCGCAGGTTCTCCACTATGGCAAACCCGACACCGGGCTAGTGTTACAGGAAGGCATGACCTTCACCATCGAGCCGATGATCAACCTGGGCGCTCGCCATACCAAGTTATCGAAAGCAGACGGCTGGACAGTGACTACCAAGGACCGGCGCCTGTCCGCGCAGTGGGAACACACCCTGGCAGTGACCCCAGATGGCTGTGAAGTGCTGACCAGGCGCCACGAAGAATCTTTCTGAATTCTCTGACAGGAACCAATGCATGAGCACTACCCCCACGCCCGGCCTCTCGACGACACCGGCCGACGCAACAATCGATGCCGCCGAACTTGAGCTGTGGGACCCGGCCAGCATTGAACAGCGCCTTGCTAATGGTGAGCCGGCCATCACAGTTTTCAAAGACGCACTGAACAATGCCCGGCAGGAACTGGATCGACTGTATCGCGCCGGCGCCGAGATCAGCCCGTTGATCACAGGCCGTGCCCGCTTCATGGATCAGCTGATCAAGCGCGCCTGGCAACAGTTTGACTGGCAGCACCCTGAGGACATCGCCTTGCTGGCTGTCGGCGGATACGGTCGTGGGGAACTGCACCCGCATTCAGATATCGACCTGCTGTTATTGATGCGCAAGGACCATGGCAATGCCAATCGCCAGACACTGAGCGCTTTTTTCACATTCCTGTGGGACATCAATCTGGAGATAGGTCAGAGTCTGCGCACGATCAGCCAGTGCCGTGATGAAGCCATCAAGGACATCACTGTCACGACCAGTCTGATGGAATCGCGGACTATTGTTGGTCCGGATTCATTGCGTGATGAAATGATCGCTGTAACACAGGCAGATGATGTCTGGCCGGCACGAGAGTTTTTTACTGCCAAACGCGACGAACAGATAGCCCGCCACAAAAAGTACTATGACATTGACTACGCTCTGGAGCCGAATGTCAAAACGTCTCCGGGCGGACTGAGGGACATTCAGACCATTGGCTGGATTGCGAAACGTCATTACGACGCAGACACTCTTCAGGATCTGGTCGAGCTGGGTTTCCTGCAGCCTTACGAATATGAACAACTGCGCCGCGGTGAAGCCCTGCTCTGGAAACTTCGCTACGGCCTGCATCTGCTCGCCGGACGTAAAGAAGATCGACTGCTGTTTGACAAGCAGCGGGATCTGGCCAGCATGTTCGGTTATGAAGACGATAAAAAAAGCCTGGCTGTCGAAAAGCTGATGCAGGAATACTATCGTGCTGTTGCGATGTTGCGTGTGCTGAATGATGTGTTGCTGCAGCACTTCGACGAAGTCATTCTGCGCGCCAGTGAAAAGGCAGAAATCACCAAAATCAACAGCCGCTTTCAGATCCGCAATAATTATATTGAGGTCTGTAATGACAATGTATTCCAGAAGTTTCCTTTTGCCCTGATGGAAATTTTTGTGCTGATGGCACAGAACCCGGAGATCAAGGGTGTTCGTGCATCCACCATCCGTCTGATACGTGAATACCGAACGCTGATTGATGAGAAATTCCGTAACGACATCAGAAACACCAGCCTGTTCATGGAGCTGATGCGCTCACCTCACGACCTGACAGCACAGCTTAGGCGTATGGCGCGTTACGGCGTGCTGGGCAGGTATCTGCCAGAGTTTGGAGCCATCACTGGCAAAATGCAGCATGACCTGTTTCACATCTACACGGTGGATGCCCACACACTGCAGGTAGTCGAAAACATGAAGCGCTTTCGCCAGCCTGAGGCGGAAGAAAACTTCCCGATCGCCGCCCACATAGCGCATCGACTGCCCAAAATCGAGCTGCTTTATATTGCCGGCCTTTACCACGACATTGCCAAGGGACGCGGTGGCGATCACTCGACACTGGGCATGGTAGACGCCAACGAGTTCTGTCAGCGCCACCACCTTAGCGCCTGGGACGCCAAGCTGGTCAGCTGGCTGATCGGCAAGCATCTGCTGATGTCGATGACAGCACAACGCAAAGATATTTCGGACCCGGAAGTGATCCACGACTTTGCCCTGGAAGTCGGCGACAAACTGCACCTGGATTATCTATATGCGCTGACTGTGGCTGACATCAACGCCACCAATCCAACACTCTGGAACGCCTGGCGCGCATCTTTATTGCGTCAGCTTTACCTGAGCACCAAAAAGGCTCTACGCCGCGGACTGGAAAATCCGATCGACCGCGCCGACCGCATCAAGGACAAGCAGGAAAGTGCACTGCTGAAACTTCATGACAAGGGTGTCGACGACAAGATGGTGCAATCCATCTGGCAGAATACTGACGACGAATATTTTGTGCGTGAGTCTGCTGCCAATATTGTATGGCATACTGAATCGATCGCCAGACACCTGAAGGAACATCCTGACCAGACAACGCTGGTGCTGGTCCAGGATACAGCAGACACTCTGGCTGAAGGTGCCACGCATATTTTTATCTACACTGTTAACCGTAGCTACCTGTTTGCCAGCAGCGCTGCGGCCATGGAACAGCTGGGTCTGAATATTCAGGACGCGCGCATTTTTACATCGTCCAAAAACTACTGTATGAACACCTATTCCGTGCTGGAGAGTGATGGTACTCCGATCGGTAACAATCCGCGCCGCATCAAAGAAATCAAACAACTTCTAAGTGAGTATCTGGCCGAACCATCCGCTCACCTGCGAGTCGCGAAGAAACGTCAGTCACGTAAACTGCAGCATTTTGGTCAGCAGATAGAAACAGATCTGATCAACCGGGACGGCCAGGGCTGGTCGACGCTCGAAGTTAACTGTATCGACAAACCCGGCATTCTGGCCGGAATTGGCAAAGTGTTTGCCGAGCAGTCAATTCAGTTGCTCAATGCCCGCATTGCGACACTGGGCGAACGCGTGGAAGACCTGTTTTTTATTGCGGACGCCAACGACCAGCCGATCACTGATGAGGCCCAGATCAACCGGCTCAAGGAAGCCCTGCAGCAGGAGCTCAGCCTGTGATCACGATCTACGGAATCAGCAACTGTGATACGGTCAAAAAGTCTCGCCGCCACCTAGAACAGAACAATATCGACTATCACTTCCATGATTTTCGTAAAGATGGTCTTGATGACGCGTTGTTACAGCAACTGCTGGCCAACTTCAGTCCAGAGACTCTGATCAACAAGCGTGGAACAACCTGGCGGCAATTGACGCCCGAGCAACAGCAGACAATCATGGATCCGCGGCTCGCCGCCAGTCTGCTGGCACAGTTTCCAGCCATTATCCGCCGTCCTGTCATTCGCAGCGGCAGTAATGAATGGGCGATCGGATTCGACAGCCTGACGGCACTGACCTCTCCTTCCTGAGCCCTGCAACAACGGGCAGTTAGAGAATTGACATAAAAGAGCACCACAAAGGAAATGAATATGACAACAAACGCCTTGCACAGCTTTGCACTGGGATTGGCCACCACTGACTCAGCCGAAAACATCATCGAGGTGTATTACCCGACGCCCGTGCTGAATCCTGCGCCAGAGCTGGTCGCCGGGATCGCCGCTGCGGTCGATTACAAAGGCGGCAATCAGTGCGTCAAATTGACAGAAAAGCAGCTGGAGCAGATTCAGGGAGATGCCGCCAACCCATTCGATCAGTCTGTCACAGCCGCTATTCGCAGCAGCGGGCGTCGAGTCGTGGCAACATTTCTGGCATCAGACAGCGTGCCTGCCTCGGTCGGTGAGGTTTATCTCAAACTTCACCTGCTTTCGCATCGCCTGTGCCGCCCACACACGGTAAACCTGCAGGGTGCTTTTGGTGTGTTGCGCAATATTGCCTGGACCAATGAGGGTGCCATCGCAGTTGAAGAGCTCGCGGCACGTCAGTTAAAGGCGCGCGCCGAAGGCCGCACGCTCGATGTAATGTCCGTCGACAAGTTTCCCAAGATGTGTAACTACGTTGTACCGAATGGCGTCAGAATCGCCGATACAGCCCGTGTCCGCCTGGGTGCTTATGTCGGCGAAGGCACAACCGTGATGCATGAAGGCTTCATCAACTTTAATGCCGGTACAGAAGGCACTGCCATGATTGAAGGCAGAATTTCTGCAGGGGTTGTAATTGGTACGGGCAGCGATCTGGGTGGAGGATGTTCGACCATGGGCACTCTCTCCGGTGGTGGCACGGCAATCATTTCGGTCGGCAAAGATTGTCTGATTGGCGCCAACGCAGGTATCGGTATCGCACTGGGCGACCGGTGTATCGTCGAAGCCGGTCTGTACGTTACTGGCGGTACAAAGGTCAGTCTGCTGGACAATGAAGGCGAGCTGGTCGAACTGATCAAGGCGCGCGAACTCTCGGGTAAAAGTGATCTGTTGTTCCGACGCAATTCGCAGACCGGTGCTGTCGAATGCAAAAGCAACAAGACCCGTATCGCACTGAACGAAGACCTGCACAGCCACAATTGAGCAACTGACACTATGAGCCATTCCCCGGACACGACTGCCCCGCGAAACTCTGCGCCTGGCGACACACTGAAACTGGCAACTGAGCTGATCCGGATTCCATCTGTGACACCTGATGACAAAGGATGTAATCAGCTGATGATGGATAGGCTTCAGGCCATTGGTTTTAAAGTGGAGCCGATGCGTTTCGGTGAGGTAAACAATTTCTGGGCGCGCTATGGCACTACCGACCCGGTATTGTGCTTTGCAGGTCACACAGACGTCGTACCAACAGGCCCCGAAGATAAATGGCGCCATCCGCCCTACTCTGCCACGGTGCAGGACGGTATGCTGTTTGGTCGCGGCGCCGCAGACATGAAAGGCAGCCTGGCTGCCATGATTACCGCCTGTGAGCGTTTTCTGGCCGAACGCGGCGCCTCGGAACAACCGATTGCCGGGTCAATCGCGTTTCTGATCACGGCCGACGAAGAAGGTGAAGCGGTTAACGGCACACGCAAGGTTATTGACGCACTCGAAGCCCGTGGCGAGAAATTCAAATGGTGTGTTGTTGGTGAGCCCAGCAGCACTGACCGGCTTGGAGATATCATCAAGGTAGGCCGACGTGGGTCTCTGCATGGCCGGCTGCAGATTCATGGTGTCCAGGGTCATGTGGCCTACCCACACCTTGCAGACAATCCGGTTCACAAAGCGATGCTGCCACTGCACGAGCTGTGCAGCACTGTGTGGGACCAGGGGAATGAATCCTTTCCGGCCACCAGCTTTCAGATATCGAATATCTCGGCAGGTACCGGGGCCAACAATGTGATTCCCGGCAATCTTGATGTCGTGTTCAACTTCAGATTCTCAACCGAGCTGACGGAGCAGCAAATCAAAGATCGTACCGAAGCGATACTTGATGCCCACGATATCGACTACACACTGGACTGGGCCTTGTCGGGCCATCCTTTTCTGACCCAACCCGGCGATCTGATCGAGGCGGTACAGGCAAGTGTCCGCTCAATCACAGGCGGTGACTGCCAGCCGTCCACCAGTGGCGGCACATCCGATGGCCGTTTTATCGCCCCTACCGGCGCTCAGGTTGTCGAGCTGGGACCGCGTAATGCCACTATTCACAAAGTTGACGAGCACGTCAGTGTCAGCGATCTCGAACAGTTATCGCTGGTTTATGAGGATATCCTGAACCGTTTGCTGTAGGCGGCACATGCGTATGGACTACAGTTTACCCGCATAGATATCAAACCGACTGTGCTTGCCGGAGATACTTGCCGAAGGTCGCATCACAGTCTGGTCATCAGCATCCAGCGGCGGCGCACTCAATGGGCGCTTGACGACTATCTTGCGCGCCCGTGGACAGGCCAGCGACAGAAGTCCCTCCCCCTGGGCTTCCGGGCCATGCAGCGCCTGTAGCAAATACCGGTTCTTTTTGACACGCGCCGATTTCTGACGAGCCGGAAACATCGGATCGAGATAAATGACGTCCAGATGTTGTTGCGCGCCACCACCTGTAAACCAGTCGCGCGCATCCTGGCAATCCTGCAGCTTCATGCGTCCGAGAATTGTCTCCAGCGTTGCGTCGCCGGAATCCAGAGCCTGTTTGTGAGCCCGCTGAAGACCATCAGTCAGCAGTGCATGAATAATCGGTGACTGCTCAAGCATCAATACTGTCCAGCCGGCGCAGGCGAGTATGAAGGCATCGACACCGAGGCCAGTCGTTGCATCCAGCAGGACAGGCGCTGTCTCATCCGGAGTGTTAGCCTGACACGAGACGCCTTGCACCCTGAGATTGGCTGTCACAGCGCCTGCAGCGCGCACAACAGATTCTTTACGAAGAGACTGCCGACGACGAAAGGTCAGCGCAGGGTCACAAAAGTCAACGCGTACAAAGCCTGCCTGGGGTTCTGCAGTGGACACCAGCGTCAAGCCATCTGCATGTTGCTCCAGTGCCAGGCCAGAAGGCAGCAACCGCGCCAGTTCCACCATTATTGCTCGGCCACTGTGCGGTAAACGAGTTCTTCTTTCAGATAAACAGGAGTCGCCTTGTCGGCTGCAACAGTATGGCCTGCCCGGTAAGCCGCAATTGCCAGTTCGAGTAATTCCCCGGCGTCAGCTGACTCAGTAACAACCGAGGATTCATCAAACGTGGTGACGATATCAGCCAGTAATTCGTGCCCCCAGGCCTCACCTGCCAGCACCAGGCCTGAATGTCGACTCTGCCACTGCGGGATCACTTCCATCAACTCTTTGGCAGATACAATGGAGTCCGCTTCCAGTACTTCCGGAACCCCGTCGCCAGCATCACGGAACCCCCCAAAATAGAATTCATCTTCACGCGCGTGCATCAGGCAGGCAACAGTGACAGGCGCCGACTGCCGGCGTTGAGCGAGCCGACCCAACATGGCCAGAGAAGAAATGGGAACCGCAGGTATGTCGACACCAAAGGCCAGCCCCTGGGTGACTGCCGCGCCGATTCGCAACCCGGTAAAGGAACCTGGACCACATACGAAGCCAATTGCATCGATTGCTGACAGTTCCCAACCAGACTCGGCCAGCAACGTGCTGATCATGCTCAACACCTCGTCGGCGTGGCGTCGGGACTGAGTACTGGACTGAGAATAGTCAACGGAACCATCACCGATGGCGACGGAGCATAATTGAGAACAGGTATCTAGGACTAGAAGGCGAGAATTCATGGAGGTTAACAACGACTCAAAGGCTGCATTCTGATTTTACTCAAAATGCAGCCTTTGACAATCGTCTTACGCTGCGCGCGCGTCTTTATGCGCTGGCAGCAGTTGCCGCTGGTGCTTTCTTGGCACGTGGTTTACGAGCTGCGGCTTTTTTTACTGGAGCTTTTTTAGCAGCTGGCTTTTTGGCGGCCGTTTTCCTGGCAGCCGGCTTTTTGGCAGCTGTTTTCTTGGCCGGGGCTTTCCTGGCTGCCTTCTTGGCAGTACCGGCGGCTGAAGCTGCAGCAGCGGCTGTTTTGCGGCCCGCTTTGGCTTTAGTAGTTTTAGCCTGGGCTTTGGCTTTCGCTGCTGCTTTTCTGGCGGCTGCTTTCTCGCGAGCTGCTTTGGCTTTGGCCGCAGCTTTGGCTTTGGCTGCCGCTTTTCTGGCCGCTGCCCGCTCACGCGTCGCTTTGGCTTTTGCAGCAGCACGTGCTTTAGCTGCAGCTTTCTTGGCTGCGGCTTTATCCTTCTCAGCCTGCTTTTTGGCTGCCGCTTTTTCTTTGGCTTTCAGCTTTTTGATGCGAGCTGCTTCTTTCGCTGCATCAGCTTTCTTACGCTTCTTCATCCACTGGGTAGAGAATGCTTTAACGGCTTTCTCCAGGTCAGCTTCAGCCTTGGCAGCAAGTTTCTCCTTGCGAGCTTTTTCGGCCTGGGCTTTGGCTTCTGCCGCGGCTTTGGCTTTAGCTGCATCATTCATTGCCTTGACCTGAGCCTTGGCAGCGCGCAGTTTTTCGTTGATGGATGCGAGGTTTGCAGATGCCTTTTTGGCAGCGGCTTCCGCACTAGCCAATGCCTTTTTGCCTGCGGCAGTGGCACTCTTAGAGACTTTGCTGGCAGCTGCTTTTGCTTTCGCTTCGGCAGTATCAGCCTTTTTCTTTCCAGCGACCAGTTCTTTTTCTACTTTTGCCAGTGAAGCTTCCGCTTTAGCCAGTGCAGCGTCTTTCATGTTCTTGACCGCTGATTTGGCAGACGTCTTCTTTTTCGCTCTAACTTTGGCCATACTTTTATCTCTCCAAAACTGTGGAAGAAAACCACCATCATGAATCAACGCGAAACTGAGCCACGTTTCAGCGGCACGATAACACAAAAAATTATTGCCATACAGTTATGTGCAACATTTTTTGTGTTTTTTACTCGCATTCTGTCAGCAAACTGATTGTTTTCTGAATCAACCAGCCAGAACCTCTGACAATTTTGCACGAATTTTCTGAACATCATCCTGGCCATTGATGCTGACGAACCGAAGCTGGTCACTCTCTTTTTCAAGTGTTTTATAAAAATCCACCAGCGGTTTGGTTTGTTCGTGATAAACAGCAAGACGTTTGCGGACGGTATCTTCCTTGTCATCGTCGCGTTGAACCAGTGCTTCACCGCTCACATCATCAATGCCTTCTTTAGCTGGTGGGTTGTGTTTGATGTGATAAACACGACCTGACTCCGGATGCACACGACGACCAGAAAGTCGTGAGACAATTTCTTCATCATCGACACGAATTTCTATCACTCGATCGATCTCAATACCCGCATCAACCATTGCCTGCGCCTGCGGTATCGTTCGCGGAAAACCGTCAAACAGAAAACCGTTCACACAATCAGGCTTGGCGATTCTCTCTTTAACCAGCGCAATGATGATCTCATCGGTCACCAGCCCGCCACTGTTCATGACACCCTCAACCTGTTTACCCAGTGGCGTGCCTTCCTTGACGGCGGCGCGCAGCATGTCGCCAGTCGAAATCTGGGGAATATTCAGCTCATTCGTGATGAACTGAGCCTGCGTCCCTTTCCCTGCGCCTGGTGCGCCCAATAAAATGATTCTCATACCCTCTCCTGTTAACAAGTGACTCAATACAAATTGTTTTGACTCTTGGCTTCATTCCACCACAGATCCAATTGTTCCGGATCACAATCACTCAGCACGGTGCCATGATTGGCAGCCGACTTTTCAACGTGCCTGAAGCGAGTCTCGAAACGCTGACTGGCCTGACGTAAAGCTCCTTCCGGATCGATCTTCAGGTGCCGCGCCAGGTTGACACAGGTGAATAACAGATCACCCAGCTCATGTGTTTGCTGGCTCTGATCACCGCTGGCAATCGCAGCCTGTAATTCAGCAGATTCCTCAGCAAGTTTTGCAGTCACACCTGACACATCAGGCCAATCGAAGCCAACCGACGCCGCACGTTTTTGCAATTTACCGGCACGCTCAATGGCAGGCAGCGCACGAGGCACGTCATCGACGACACTGGCAGTCCCCGAGCGCTGCATGGCTTCACGCTCGGCATTCTTGATCAATTCCCAGTTGTGTTCCACCTGCTCTGCTGTGAGCGGCGATGGTTCCCCAAAACTCGCCAGTGTCCCATCCGGAAAAATATGCGGGTGTCGATGCAGGAGCTTGGATTTGATGGCATTGGCAACATCGCCAAGATCAAACAGTGATTGCTCTTCTGCGATGCGGGCATAAAAAACCACCTGAAACAGCAGATCCCCCAATTCATCACAGACTTTTGCAGCTTCGCCCTGCTCCACTGCATCCACCACCTCATACACTTCTTCCAGCGTGTGGCGCGTCAATGATTTGAAGGTCTGTTTACGATCCCAGGCGCAGCCATGCTGGGGATCCCGCAGGTTCTCCATCAGCGTGACGAGCTCCATCATCGCGGCACTCTTTTTTTCAGTCATCGGCTAACTCCCAGCCGTCTGGCTTCAATAATGCTGTCCAGGTCATTCAAATGATCTAGTGCGCGGGCGAGGCTGTTGAATGATGTCAGTTCCACTTCCAGTCGCATGGATGCCGTACTATCGCGTTTGTCACTGCGAGTTGCAATCGACAGAACATAAAGCGACTCATTGGCAAGAATCGTGGTCACGTCCCGCAACAAACCAGCGCGATCGTGCGCAATAATTTCAATCTCGGCATTGACCGGTGTCGACTGCGCCTCACCGCTCTCCTGCACTGAACCAAACAGGTCACTGGACACCAGTACGGGCTGAATCTGATGCGCCACGTCAATGACTTCATTAACGGTAATCGCACCGGTACCAACCGAAACGAACAGACCTTCCAGATTACGGCAACCCAGCCGCCGTGCAATATCCTCATACGGCGCGTCTTCAATCGCCAGTCGACGGAATTCACGTTCCAGCCAGTGACGACCGAACTCCTCGTTTTCCTCTCGTGGACGCGCCTTGAACCACTGCACCAGTTTGGCGCGCGCACGTGGTGTATTAGCGTAACCGAGGTGGGGCTTGAGCCAGTCACGACTTGGCACGTTCAACTCGCTGCTCAGTACTTCAACACGATCGCCTGTCTGCAATCGATAATTGAGTGGCACCAGCCGTTCATTAACGCGGGCGCCGGAACAGTGATGCCCCACTTCTGTGTGCACATAATAAGCGAAGTCCAGAGGAGTGGCACCTGCCATCAAATCCACAACATGACCTTCGGGAGTGAACACATAGATGCGATCATCGGTACCCGCATCATTGCGCAGTTGTTCTGCCAGACCGCCAACCATGCCCATTTCGTCATGCCATGCCAACACCTGGCGTAACCATTCAATCTTGCCGTCGAAACCATCGCGATAGTCAGGGTCAATAATGCCTTCCTTATACCGCCAGTGAGCACAGACACCCAGTTCCGCATCGTCATCCATGGCAAAGGTGCGGATCTGGATTTCAAATACTTTCTGTTCAGGACCGATAACAGCCGTGTGCAGAGACTGATAGCCATTTTCCTTGGGGTTGGCGATGTAATCGTCAAACTCGTTCGGGATGACGCGCCAGAGATTGTGCACAATACCCAGCGCCGCGTAGCAGTCGCGAATTTCCGGCACCAGTACACGCACTGCGCGGATATCATAGATCTGATTGAAATCCAGCTGTTTGCGCTGCATTTTGCGCCAGATACTGTAGATGCTTTTTGCTCTGCCGTTGATCTCTGCATCAATACCCGCACGATTAAAATGCCGTCGCAGGGCATCGGTCACTTCAGTGATATAACGTTCGCGATCCACCCGGCGCTCATCGATCAGACTGGCAATTCCCTTGTAATTTTCTGGCTGCAGATAACGAAACGACAGGTCTTCCAGCTCCCATTTCAGCTGACCTATACCCAGCCGATGTGCCAGTGGTGCATAAATATCAAAAACTTCACGCGCAACACGGCGACGTTTCTCATCTCCCGCGGTTTTTACGGCACGGATGGCACAGGTACGCTCGGCAAGTTTGATTAAGGCAACACGAACGTCGTCGACCATGGCCAGCAGCATCTTGCGAACGTTTTCTACCTGATCCTGATTCTGTCCGAGGACCCGGGTCTTACTGGTATCCGTTTCGTTGATGGCCGCCATACGCAGCACACCTTCCAGCAACGTTGCAATGGCATCGCCGAACTCTTCCCGGACCGCGTCCAGCTCCAGACGTGACTCACGGACCGGTCGATAAAGTACCGATACGATTATCGCCTCGCTGTCGAGATGCAGCTGCGCCAGAATCTCTGCCATTTCCAGACCAGTGCGGTAGCTGCTTACGCCAGGAGACCAGGTATTCCTGGCAGCTATCGCCTGCTGCTCAACATGCCAGCTCAGTTCACAGGCCTGCCTGATGACGTCGTGCCGATCCAGAGTGACATAACTCTCCAGGCGGTTCAGCCATTGCTCAAAGTTGACGCTGCCGTCAGCATTGAACGAGTACTCTTCCCTCACCTGGACCATGACTTAACCTCTACCACTCGCGACTTTTTCGAATCGCGCCATGGACTCAACATGTGCTGTATGCGGAAACATATCCATGATGCCGGCATGAGTCATTCGATAACCATGTCTCAACAGTTCGGCAGCGTCGCGGGCCAGCGTCGCTGGATTACAGGACACATAAACAATCACGTCAGGGGCAAGCTCATCAATACGTGATATCACTTCGATGGCCCCGGAACGTGGCGGATCCAGCAGCAGCTTATTGCATGAACCGTCGGCCCAGCTGCCTGTCTCAAACTGTGTAAACAGGTCTGCTACGTGATACTCGACATTGTGGATATCATTGCGGCGGGCATTATCGCCGGCTCGCGTCAACATCTCTGCGCTGCCTTCCACACCCACGACGTGTGCTGCACGGCGTGCCAGTGGCAGCGTAAAATTACCAAGACCGCAGAACAGTTCCAGCACCCGGTCTGAGTCTTGCAGATCTAGCAGATCAAGCGCCTGCCTGATCATGCGACGATTTATCTGCGCATTGACCTGGGTGAAGTCGCCGGGTTGAAAATGCATCGTAATATCGCCAAGTGGGTCTGGCAGGAAATAGCTCAGAGGGGACGGTTCCTCGTCTGGCCAGAACCGGTGCACAGTGTCCGGACCACCCGATTGCAGATACCATTCTATGTCGTGCTGCTCGCCGAATTGTCGCAAGCGGTCAAGATCGGACTCACTGAGCGGCTCCAGATGTCTTAATACCAGCGCTACCTTGAGCACCTCCGACATATCGTCATCTGCGACGCACTGCGTCTCGCCAACGGCCACTTCGATCTGGGGAATATCCCGACGTCCATCCATGCTCATCAGCAGGTCACGCAATGGCCGGATGAGATTGCCGACCGGGGCCACCAGTACCTGGCATGACTCCATATCGGCGATAAAGGAACTGGATTTTTCTCGAAAACCAACCAGCACATCGCCTTTTTTGTGGACATAGCGAACAGCCAGTCGCGCCTTGCGACGATAGGCCAGTGTGTCGGCAGACATGGCTGGCAAGTGTTGGTATTCGCTAATTCCACCACTGTGTTTCAAATGGTCAGCGAGAATCTGCTGCTTGAGTGACAGTTGGGATTCAGGTACCAGGTGCTGAAGTACACAACCACCACAGATACTGGCGAATTCACAGGGAGGCTCAGCCCGATCAGGCGCCGGCGTCAGCAGTGACTCCAAACGCAGTTCGTCATACTTGCTGCGACGATTGGTATAAACAGCCGTAACCTGTTCGCCCGGCAGCGCACCCTCTACGAAAGCAATTTTGCCTTCATTACTGGCGACGCCGCGGCCCTCATGGCTCAGGCGGTCAATAGACAGGTTAACGGGCTCGGACGGCAGCCGCTGCCGGCCACGACGCGATCGACTCATAAAAGATCTCAGGAAAATACACCAGTAGAAAGATAGCGATCACCGCGATCGCAGATGATCGCGACGATGACAGCATTGTTGACGCGCTCGCTGACCTGCAGGGCACCGTAAACCGAACCACCTGAAGAAACGCCGCAAAAGATACCCTCTTCTTTCGCCAATGATCGCATGGTGCGCTCTGCATCCTTCTGATCAATGTCAATGATCTGATCAACACGGTCTGGCTCGAAAATGCGCGGCAGGTATTCCTGCGGCCAACGTCGAATGCCGGGAATTTTGGAACCATCTTCGGGCTGCAGGCCGACGATCCTTATATCGGGGTTTTGTTCTTTCAGGTAACGTGACACACCCATGATGGTTCCGGTCGTTCCCATCGAGGCAACAAAATGTGTAACGCGCCCGCCGGTATCCCGCCATATCTCAGGGCCAGTTGTAAGATAATGAGCGTTGGGATTATCAGCATTGGCAAACTGGTCGAGGATCTTGCCGCGTCCTTCACGGCTCATTTTTTCAGCCAGATCGCGTGCGCCTTCCATGCCCTGCTCATCGCTGACCAGGACAAGTTCCGCACCATAGGCGGACATGGACGCCTTGCGCTCTTCTGACATGGTTTCCGGCATGACCAGAACCATTTTGTAGCCCTTGATCGCTGCCACCATTGCCAGCGCAATACCCGTGTTTCCGCTGGTTGCTTCAATCAAGGTGTCACCGGGTTTGATATCACCCCGAAGTTCGGCCTGCAGGATCATGTTGTAGGCAGGTCGGTCCTTGACTGAACCTGCTGGATTATTGCCTTCCAGTTTCAACAGAACGGTATTGGAATCATTCTTGTTCATTCGCTGCAGGCGAACCAGGGGTGTATTGCCAACCTGGGAGTCAACAGTCTGAAACTCCCGCAGCGACCCGACTTGATCAGCCGATGCGCCGGATTCGGGCCTTTTCCTGGGGTTCTGCGCTTGCGAGTCTTGTGCTTGCGACATATGTGGACCTGATTGCAACTTTGACAAACCAAAGGGGCGAATTTTACCCTTTATTGGCGCCCGACGGTAGGCGTTAAGAGACGGAGAGCCAGGGCTCGATTCAGTCAGTCTGACCGGCGAACAGACGACGACTCATCAGCGGTCGTGAACCCAACAGTGGGCCCAGCGCCTGGCGCATCAATCGTTTTGCCATGGTTCGCATCAGAGGGGTCCATGCCGGCGCCACATCCGCCTCAGGATGCTCAAGCAGATCCTGGAGTTGTAACAGTGCCTCGCCTGAAAAAGTATCGCCTTTTTTACCAAAAACAACCTCGAATCCAGCATCGGCCGTCAGACAATAGACGTTGTTTTCATCGACTGATCCCAGATCTGGCTGATAGCCCAACTCACCCAGCACAGACCACTCAAAGCGCCTCAGGAGTGGCTCCAGCGCATCTGGCAAATCCGGCCCAGTGGTACTCCCCGGCTCTGCCACAGTACGTGCATTCGCGGGCTGGCTACCCACTCTCTGCAAACCCAGCAGACCAGCCTGGTAAGCGCGGTAAAGCTCTTCATGGGGCTCGTAGACCTGCAGCAGGCGCACCAGCAACTCGTTCATGTAAAGAGCACTGTAAAGATACTTTCCACTGAGGAAAAATCCGGGTGCTGCAGCTTCGACGTGATTAAGCGTCAACAACTCACCCCTGCCCCCCAGAGATACCAGCAGAGGCTGGTGCTGCTGCAGTGCAACACGCCGCCGACGTCCCCGGACACCTCTGGCCACAGCACGGACGAGACCATAGTCAAGCGTCAGCAAATCGACTAGCGCACTGGTATCGCGATAGGGCCGGGAATGAAGCAGATAGGCCGGCTGCAGATCAATACGTATCATCTGATGCTCCGGCTATCAGTGAGCTCAGTTCAGGCTCTGCAGGGCACGTTCATCGTCGGCCCAGCCAGACTTTACCTTGACCCACAGGTGCAGCATGACCTTGTGCTCAAAAGAGCGTTCCATATCGAGTCGCGCCGACTTGCCAATGCTGCGCAGACGCTCTCCGCCCTGACCGATGATGATCTGTTTCTGACCGGGTTTGTCTACCAGAATCAAGCCATGAATATGCAGAACAGCGCCCTGTTGTTCGAAACGCTCTATTTCGACCGTCACCTCATAAGGCAACTCATCGCCCAATTGACGGGTAATTTTCTCGCGGATCAGTTCTGATGCCAGAAAGCGTGAGCTGCGATCTGTCACCTGATCCTCCGGGAACAGAAACTCACTGTGCGGTAAATATTTCTGCGCACACTCCAGAACGGTATCCAGGTTGTGACCGTTGAGCACAGCGATAGGAATGATCTCTGCGAAATCACGCAAGGATGCGAGATGCTGGATATGCGGCAGCAGTCGCTCTCGCTGAGCAAGCTGGTCACACTTATTGATGAGCAGCAACACCGGCACTTTGACGTTCTGCAGGGCTTCCAGAACCATCGCATCTTCATCATTGAACACCAGTCGTTCCACTACAAAAAAGACAAGATCAACGTCTTTGAGCACTTCATGTACCGTGGCGTTCATCGCGCGATTAAGCGCCTTCTTGTCGGCCTTGTGCAAACCAGGCGTATCCACAAAGATGTATTGCGTGTCAGCGTCAGTTCTGACTCCGGTTATGCGATGGCGCGTAGTCTGCGGCTTACGCGAAGTAATACTGATCTTTTGTTCAAGAAGGTGATTCAACAAGGTCGATTTGCCGACATTGGGACGACCCACAATCGCCACAAATCCGCAGCGACGCGTTTCACTCGATACGGTGTCTGTCATGAGCCCTCCGACTTGTTTGACGTTTTGCCCTGTAATTGTTTCAAGGCAGCGCTCGCTGCCTGCTGTTCTGCAAGTTTGCGTGTTCGCCCGGAGCCATTGGTCGGCGAGCTCAACAAGTCAATCTGGCAAGTTACATGAAAGATCTGATCATGCTCCTCACCCTCAATGTTGACAACCGAATATTGTGGCAGGGAAACTGCACGCGCCTGTGCTATCTCCTGCAATCGTGTTTTGGCATCTTTAGCATTCAGTGGGGCAAGCTTCGACAGACGACTCTGCAATAGGCCTGCCACGACATCATGACACGCAGAAAACCCGCCATCGAGAAATATTGCCCCGATCACGGCTTCTATCGCATCACACAGGATGGAGTCGCGTTGCCGGCCACCGCTCTTGCGCTCGCCCAGGCCAAGCAGCAGCGCCTCACCCAGTGACAGTTCCCTGGCCATGGCGGCGAGTGTCTGCTGATTGACCAGTCGCGAACGGAACTGACTCAGCTCACCTTCCGTTGCCTGTGGCCAGGCCAGATAAAGCAGCTGCGCGGAAACCAGCCCCAGCGCCGCGTCACCGAGAAATTCAAGTCTTTGGTTATGAGGAGTAGCTGCACTGCGATGGGTCAGCGCAAGAACCAGCAGGTCTTCGTCGGCAAAGGTATAACGCAGACTCGCCTGGAGCCTGCGCAGCACAGCGTCATCAATCATCGGCGTGTAATCTGGCTCAGTTGATGAATTGGTTACGACTGAATGTTGGCAGATTTAAACCGGGCTCTTTGTGCATCCAGACGGCAAACGCTTTGCCAACAATATTTTCCTCAGGCACCGGCCCCCAGACACGGCTGTCGGCGCTGTTATCGCGATTGTCACCCATCATGAAGTAATGGCCTGCCGGGACAACCCAGCTGGTGCGCGAACTGCTTCTGAAATCGTTGGCAATAATCTGAGCCTGATGACTGGACTCGCCAAGGCGTTCGTTAAACAGCAAACCTTCCTGCATACTGGCCCCGGTATCGATCTCAATATTGCCAACCAGATCGATGTCCACCGCTTCACCATTGATTCGGAGCACCTTGTTCTCGTATTCAATGGTATCGCCCGGAAGACCTATCACGCGCTTGATGAAATAACGGCGTTGATGCGGCGGAAAAAATACCATGACCTCACCACGCTGCGGTTCATTATTGGACATGATTTTGGTGCCGACCACAGGCAGACGCAAGCCATAATGATATTTGTTCACCAGAATGAAGTCGCCAACTTCCAGTGTCGGAATCATCGAGCCGGATGGAATCTGAAAAGGCTCAACCACGAATGAACGCAACAGCAAAACGATTACCAGTACCGGAAAGAAAGATTTTGCGTACTCGACAACAACGGGTTCTTCTTCCTTGCCTGCCTGTTTGCGCCCTTTAGCCAGTAGCAACCTGTCCAGCAACCAGATAAAACCACAAATCGCAACCAGTACAACCAGGACCAGGGAAAAATCAATATCCATTAACTATCCACCTTGAGCACTGCCAGGAACGCTTCTTGGGGGACTTCCACGTTCCCCACCTGTTTCATTCGTTTTTTACCAGCTTTCTGCTTTTCAAGCAGCTTCTTTTTGCGCGTCACGTCACCACCATAACATTTGGCTGTGACATTCTTGCGCAGCGCCTTGACGGTTGAACGGGCCACAATCTGGCCACCGATCGCTGCCTGAATAGCCACATCAAACATCTGGCGCGGAATCAGCTCTTTCATTTTTTCCACCAGAATACGGCCTTTGAAGTGCGCCTGATCACGGTGCACGATCAGGGCCAGCGCATCGACGCGATCACCATTGATCAATACATCCAACCGCACCAGGCTTGCCGTCTGGAAGCGGATGAAATGGTAGTCCAGCGAGGCGTAACCGCGGCTGGCGGACTTAAGTTTGTCAAAAAAGTCCATCACTACTTCTGCCATCGGCAACTCATAGCTTAAGGAAACCTGCTGGCCGATGAACTGCATATCGCGTTGCACACCACGCCGGGCAACACACAGGTTTATGATGTTGCCGACGTGTTCCTGCGGCACCAGGATACTTGCCAGTACAATAGGCTCTCGCGTCTCGATAATCGAGGCGGTTGGTGGCAATGAGGACGGGCTCTCGACGCGCACAACCTCATTGTTGCGCATCACCACTTCATAAACCACGGTTGGCGCCGTCGTAATCAGATTGATATCGTACTCACGCTCCAGACGCTCCTGCACAATTTCCATGTGCAGCATGCCCAGAAAACCACACCGGAAACCAAAACCCAGCGCATCAGAACTTTCCGGCTCGTAGAACAGCGACGCATCGTTCAGCGTCAACTTTTCCAGCGCGTCCCGGAAATCCTCAAAATCATCGGCAGACACCGGATAAAGACCGGCATAGACCTGAGGCTGTATACGGCGAAAACCAGCCAGCGGTTTTACATCGGCAGTTGACGCCAGCGTAAGCGTGTCACCGACCGGCGCACCCTTGATATCCTTGATACCGGCTATAACGTAACCCACTTCCCCCGCCTGCAGCAGGTCAAGATCGTGTCGTTTGGGATCAAAATAACCAACGTGGTCGACCAGGTGGGCCTTGCCAATACTCTTGGCAATGATCTTGTCACCTTTTTTCAGCGTGCCCTGCTTAACTCGCACCAGAGACACTACGCCCAGATAATTGTCAAACCAGGAGTCAATGATCAGTGCCTGCAGCGGCGCGTCACGGTCGCCTTGCGGTGGCGGCACCAGACGCACCAGTTCTTCCAGTACATCCTGGATACCCATGCCGGTTTTGGCACTGCAGGGCACGGCCTGCGAAGCATCAATACCAATAATCTCCTCAATTTCCATGCGAACCTTGTCGGGCTCTGCCTGAGGTAGATCCATCTTGTTAAGGACCGGAATAACTTCCAGGCCCTGCTCGATGGCGGTATAACAGGTGGCAACCGACTGCGCTTCCACACCCTGCCCGGCGTCAACCACCAGCAGCGCACCTTCGCAGGCCGCCAGCGATCGTGAAACTTCGTAAGAGAAGTCGACATGTCCGGGGGTATCGATGAAGTTTAGCTGATAGCGTTCGCCATCACGGGCCTCGTAGAACAGCGTGACACTCTGGGCCTTGATGGTAATCCCCCGTTCGCGCTCGATATCCAGCGAATCAAGCACCTGCTCTGCCATTTCCCGGTCGGTCAGCCCGCCACAGAACTGAATGAAGCGATCAGCCAGCGTTGATTTGCCGTGATCAATATGGGCGATGATGGAAAAATTACGAATGCGATTTAAATCTGTCACTTAGGAGGTACACCAATCAATCGGAAGGCGCCAAGTCTACATGATCCGGCGCCTACTGTCAGGGAATTTCGGGGAAACGCAAGGGATTCCGGGCTGCGCCGGACGCTCAGCGCAGCTCCAGCACCAGGGTGGTGCCACGGCCATTACGTACCACGCGAATCGGCACATAGCCAGTTGCTGGCAGCGTCTCGACGACCGCGTCAAAGTCTGCAACAGACTCGATACGCTGGTGATTCAGAGCCACGATCACGTCGCCGCTGGCCAGGCCTGCCGCCCGGGCCGGACCATCGCGCAACTGATCAATGACAACGCCACCTCTCGACAGCTCGGGCACACCCTGTGTGAGCTCCGGATCCAGAGACTCCACAGTCAGGGCCAGTGAGTTGCCCTGGGTTGCCGGCCGCGGGACGCCAGCCGTCATGGTATCGCCACCTGGCAGCGCACCGACGACCACGTCCAGCGTCTGTCGCTGCCCATCACGCATGATCGTCAGCGTGGCTTCTGTTCCTGGCCGCACCTGACCTACGTAGAACGGCAACTGCGAAGACTCTTCAATAGCGATATCGTTAAACGCCAGCACGATGTCATTGGTCTGCACACCGGCCTGTTCTGCAGGACTGCCGGGCTGCACCTCATCAACAAAAGCGCCACTTGGTCTGTCCATGTTGAAGGCCTGGGCGAGAGCATGGTCAACATCCTTGATCATGACACCCAGCAAACCTCGGGACACGCTGCCACTCTCCCGCAGTTGCTCGACGACGTTGAGTGCCATATTGCTGGGTATAGCAAACGAAATTCCGTTTGAACCACCCGTGCTGCTGAGGATCTGCGAGTTGATGCCAATCACCTCACCAGCCAGGTTAAACAGGGGACCGCCAGAATTGCCCTGGTTGATGGCCACATCGGTCTGTATGAAGGATACGTAATTGGCAGGGCCCCGTGAGGGCACATTACGGGACTTGGCACTGACAATGCCTGCTGCTGCTGAAAACTCCAGTCCGAAGGGCGAGCCTATAGCCAACACCCACTCACCTACCCGCACCTGCTCGGAGTCGCCGAACACAACAGAATGCAGGCCGCTGGCGTCAACCTTGATGAGGGCTACATCTGACAATTCATCACTGCCGACAACATCAGCAATATACTCACGCCTGTCGGTCATAGTGACAGTGATTCGATCCGCATTGGCGACAACATGATGATTGGTAATGATGTAGCCGTCTTCACTGATAATAAAACCCGAGCCTACACCACCTCGCGGCCGCATGTCCGGAAGATCCGGGATATCCGGAATCTCTCCCTCGGGCTGCAGCTGGCGCAACAGCTCTTCCAGGTCATTCTGTCGCGAGCCATCTCTCACAGGCACCTGCTGACGGGTGGTGATATTCACGATAGCGGGCGAGTTCTGCTCGACCAGGCTGGCGAAGTCCGGCAGGCCATTCTGGGCCTGGGCAGAACCATTGAGCAGCATGACAAACAGTACTGTCAGCCAGGTGTTGCTGAACCACCTGTCTGTAACCCGGGCGAACTCCGGTAAACCCATTGCTCTGGCTGCCAACATGCTCTCTCCCAACTGCTTGATCTGATGCTCTAACATACCCTGATGCGGCCCTGTCTTCAATCCCGCGCAAAGAGCCGTGCTGCGCAGCAATTGGACTCGCTGGACATAAAAAAAGCCCGGCACCCTTACGGGTCCGGGCTGTGCAGTGCACTATTGCTCTTTACTTGCTACGCTTCCCTACGGTCAAAACGGTCAAAACGGTCTAAAAGGTTCAACTCTCAATTTACAATCAATCCCGTCGTCCGTTATCGGCATGCTTACGGCACGCCCTGTCGCACTCCCTTACGGCTGCTGAGTCTGCGGTGAAGAATCAACTGGCACCAGCTCGCGGTCAGACACCGGGCGCAGCATCGGGGACTCCCGCAGTATGCTGAATGGAGCCGACTCCGAATCGACACGCGCCGGTATATTCACGCTTTGAATGTACTCATTGAGACGCTGCTGAGCGTCCGCATCAACAGCGATCTGTCGGATCTCGACTGCGTTGCTGCCAGACTCTACCTGTTCGCTGGCGAGCGGCACGGAACCCGATGTTGAAATGGAATCTGTCGGCTGCAACATTGATTGCATGCCCACAAAAGCTGCTACGGCTACGGAGGCAGCCACGGCCATGCGCGCCACACCTCGGCGCCAGTGATTCTGCCTGCCATCAGCGCCCTTAGTTGTGTCGACCCCAGACAATGGCGGCTGCTGCTCCTGAGTGACAGCCTGCATCACGCGCGCATGCAAAGACTGACTGTTGTCCGACGGCAGCAAGGGGTGCTGGACTGGTTCACCTGAGAGCACGGCGCGGGTCAGATTGAATCGTTCCCAGCGGGCCAACAGCTCCGGGTCGGCATCGAGCCTCGCCAACAGGCGACGTAGTTCAAAATCGCTCAACTCGTCGTCCATGAGAGCCGACAGCGCTTCATTATCCAGCTCGTCTTGTATTTTCTGCGAATCCGGGTGACTCTGGCTGTCCTGCTTCATGCAATACATACCTCTGCTTTACTTGTCTTACCGGTTTGTCCGGTTTCAGTGCTTTGACTATGCTGTTCGGGCTAAGTTCCCATACCTGGCTCAATTCTGACAAAAAAATGGCAGTTGCCATGTTCAGAGAAGCGAAAGAGCCTGCGGTCAGGGTTTCATCAGCTCCTGAATTCGTTTATCTATCGCCTCGCGAGCTCGGAATATGCGCGATCGGACTGTGCCCACCGGGCAATCCATCACCTCTGTTATATCCTCGTAGCTCAAACCGGAGAACTCGCGCAGGCTGAACGCAGTTTTGAGCTCTTCGGGCAGTTCCTCGATTGCCTGGTAGATGACGCGCCGCAAGTCTTCCCGCTCCAGGTTGGCCTCAGGGCTCTCCAGCTCTCTCAGTGTGCTGGTATCGTCGATCTGCTGCGCATCTTCCATATCCACATCAGTACTGGGAGGCCTTCGGCCGCGGGAAACCAGATGATTTTTTGCCGTGTTGACTGCGATACGATAAAGCCAGGTGTAAAAGGCACTATCTCCCCGGAAACTGGGCAAAGCCCGGTAAGCCTTCAGGAAAGCTTCCTGAGCGACATCCTCTGCCTCATGCGGATCTTTGACAAACCGGCCTATCAGGCCAAGCACCTTGTGCTGATAGCGGGTAACCAGCAATGAGAAAGCCCGGTCGTCATTTTGCAGAACCCGCTCAACCAGCTGGTTGTCAGTCACTTGATTCGTCATACTTCCCTTATGTGCCTCAACTTTTGCTTCCATCATCAAGCAAAAAGACAATGACCACCACTATTTGCAAAAGTTCTGAGAGTCTATAGAATTCTTCGACCTTGCACCACAGCAGAAGGCTGACACGACTTTGCACGATTACGACGTTCTTATCATTGGTAGTGGTGCTGCAGGGCTCAGCCTGGCGCTCAAGACCGCGAATTTTGCACGCATCGCCGTGCTCAGCAAAGGCTCGTTGAACCAGGGTGCCACATTCTGGGCCCAGGGCGGCATTGCTGCGGTACTGGACGAAAATGACAGTATCGATGCACATATTTCCGACACCCTGGATGCAGGCGGCGGCTTGTGTAACGAAGCCATGGTCAGACACATTGTCGAGCACAGCCAGGAAGCCATCCAATGGCTTGTTGAGCAGGGTGTCCCATTTACCGTTCTGCCGCGAGATGAAGCTGGCACCGGTGCCGCCTCACAGCCGCTGAATCGTGACAACCTCAAACCCCTTCACCTCACTCAGGAAGGCGGGCACAGTCATCGCCGCATCATTCACGCCACAGACGCCACCGGTCGGGCCGTCTTTGAAACTCTGCGTCAGCAGGCATTGCAGACACCAGCGATTGAGCTGTTTGAAAACCGGGTAGCAGTCGATCTGATCACCCGTCAGAAGCTTGGTCTGCCAGGCAAGGGCTGCGTCGGAGCCTACGTTCATAACAATGAAACGGGCCAGGTGGAAGTGTTTCGTGCACGTTTTGTAATTCTGGCAAGCGGCGGTGCCAGTAAAGCCTATCTTTACACAACCAATCCGGAAAGCGCGACCGGTGACGGCATCGCCATGGCATGGCGGGCAGGCTGTCGCGTCGCAAACATGGAATTCAATCAGTTCCATCCGACCTGCCTGTATCACCCTCATGCCCGCTCTTTCCTCATTACTGAGGCGTTACGGGGCGAAGGTGCCACGTTGGAGCTTCCGGATGGCTCGCGTTTCATGCCCGAATTTGATGCCCGCGCTGAACTGGCGCCACGCGATATTGTCGCCCGCGCTATCGACCATGAAATGAAGCGTCTGGGCTGCGATTGTGTATATCTGAATATCTCTCACAAGCCTGCCGCATTCATCAAGGAACACTTCCCGACGATCTATGCACGTTGCATGGAGTACGGCATCGATATCACCAGGGATCGCATTCCGGTGGTTCCCGCTGCGCACTACACCTGCGGTGGCGTCGTCGTGGACAAACTCGGGCGGACCGATATCGACAATCTGTATGCCATCGGTGAGACCAGCTGCACAGGCCTGCACGGCGCCAATCGCATGGCCAGCAATTCTTTGCTGGAGTGTTTTGTGCTGGCTTTCGGTGCGGCCGAGCATATCCGCAGCCACTTCGACACGATTGAGCCGCTGCCCGAAAGAATCCCGGCGTGGGATGAAAGCCGCGTAACCCAGTCGCAGGAAGAAGTTGTCGTGGCACACAACTGGGACGAGCTGCGCAGGGTCATGTGGGATTATGTCGGTATCGTGCGCAGCGATCAGCGCCTGCTGCGTGCCCAGCGACGAATACAGATACTTGAACACGAGATTTCCTATCACTACCGACACTACGTGGTCAGTCGCGACCTGCTGGAGCTGCGCAATCTGGTTCTGGTGTCACGCCTGATCGTGGAGTCTGCGCTGTTGCGCAAGGAGAGCCGTGGCCTGCATTACACACTCGATTACCCGGAGCTTCTGCCGGAAGCCGTCGACACCATCCTCGCACCTCAGGAATCCTGACGCCGCGTCTGCACTGACCCCATAACCAATAACCGCAGACGCCGCTGTGCGGCCGAGCACCCTGGCCATGGCCACATTCGCAGGGTATAGGTGCGACCGTCCGCTCCCCGCAGAACCAATGCCTGGACACCAGCGGACAGATAGGCTGAAACCGGCGCGGCGTGTACCCGACGCCCATTGCGCAGTGACAGTTGCCACTGTCCATCGTGCAGGCTACAGGATATCACCTGCATGGCCCGATGCCTGCGATACCAGGTCAGCGATATCAACATCAGACCCACCAGAATCAGCAGTTTTGCCCAGACACTGAGTCCACTGAACAAAATTGCCGTTGCTGACAGGCAAATCAGTGAAACAACAAGCACTCGATCAATAATCAGCTGGACAGCGGCCTGCTCCCATTCATGATGCGGGAGTGAGCGTTGCATCCTGGTCAGTGCGGCCTGGCAACACCGGAAGCTGCAAATTCGCGAATTTGCACCACCAGTGCCTGCAAATGCGGATCGGGATGCACTGCCCGCTCTACCAGACAGGCAAACAGGTCCTGATCCTCCTCGGCCAGGAGCCGCTCGTAGAGTAAATGATCCTGCTCCCCCAGCGTGGGCAGACATTTTTCTGCGAACGGAAGTAAAAGAATGTCCAGCTCCCACATACCGCGACGGCTATGCCAGAGCAACTTCTTGTATGCAATATCTGATACCATGTGGCCACCTGAAAAATTGGTACTTCAATTTTAACCGAAATCGGCAGACTTTGCCGTTAAGCTGCTCCACATCACCATGAAGAATCTATCAAGCTGTCACGCCAGCCGAAGTGAAGACTTTGATCTTATCCGCGTCAGCGGACCTGATGCTGAACGATTTCTGCAGGGACAACTAAGCTGCGATCTGCGCCGCGCCACAGCAGAGCAAAGTGTCCGCGGCACACTTTGCAATCTTAAAGGTCGGGTAATCAGTGACCTGCGAGTGATCCGGCAGGAGGACGCCGATAAGGTCCCAGAACTTTATCTGCTCACCCGGTCAGGCATGGCCGAGGTCATCCTGAATACCCTGTCGAAGTATCAGGTATTTTTTAAGGTTCAACTGACAAGAGTCACTGAAACCCATGAACTGATTCAGCTGATTGCTGACGACCTTGATCAGCTTCAATCACTCATCGAATCTGAACTTCCCGCAGCCCGGGATCAGATCACCACCGGACCCGGTCATGTCATCATCCGATTGCCTGATCTGGATCCAGCTCCAACCCGCTTCGAAATCCTGCTGAAACGAGAAAACGACCAGGATAGAGACGACAAGGCGCAATTTATCAGCGACCGCTTACAGTCGGAATGCCAGCCTTTGGATAAGAACACATGGCTGTCTCACGACATCAGAAATGGCATCGTGCATATTCGCCCCGGACAGCAGGAACTGTTCACACCGCAGCTGCTGAACTACGACCTCAATGGTGCCGTCGATTTCAAAAAAGGCTGCTACACAGGTCAGGAAGTTGTGGCACGGATGCACTATCGGGCCGAAGCAAAAAAGCGACTTGGCAAAGTTACTCTGCCTGCAGAGACACCATTCTCTGATTTGGGGCTGGACGAACAGAAAGACCTGCTGATCAGTGCCAGCCGGCAAGATGGACGGCGGGACTATCTGTTGATAGCCAGCACTGACGCTGGTCGGCGTGACAGCAGAATTACCCTTTTTACCGAAACTGAGGCGTCCCTGGGCAGTTAACCTGAGCAGCTAATCAGGCGAGACTTTCATTTGACTGTGCCATACCCTTGCAGACAGTGTGCCGGCCCGGATCGACAACGCCAGCCAATTCGGGCTGGCGTTGTCAGTGTCAGCTTGCACAGCCGTCCCTGCGAAGCTTAGACATCTTCCCGGCGCTGATTGACGGCCTGTGGCTCTCCACCACCAGAAGCTCCGTGAGCATTGTCGTCACGGTCTAGACCAGAGCTGTTCACATCTGTCTTTCCAGCATACTTACGCTGCAGGCTGCTGAGCATTTGCGCAACCGCCTGCGGCGAACTGGTATTTTTGGCCAGCAGGTCATAAACCACAGGCACGATGAACAGCGTCATCAACGTGGTCATCAGTACACCCGAGAATATTACCGTGCCCAGCAGAACACGGCTTTCAGAACCGGCACCAGTCGACAGAATCAGCGGCAAAGCGCCCATCAGTGTTGAAATGGCAGTCATAAGCACCGGCCGCAGACGCATGTCGCAGGCAGTCACCAGCGCCTCACGGAAAGGCTTGCCTTCATCGCGCAGCTGGTTCGCAAACTCAACAATCAGAATGCCATTCTTACTGGCAATACCAACCAGAATGATCAGTCCGATATTGGTGTAAATATTGAGCGTGCCATCTGTCAGCAGCAATCCAATCAAGGCGCCAAATATTGCCAGCGGAACTGTTGTCATGATCACAAGCGGATGCACAAAACTCTCAAACTGCGCCGCCAGAACCAGAAACACCACCAGCAATGACATGGCGAAGATCAGAGCGAGACCACCACTGGCTTCTTTCAGTTCCAGTGATTCACCCTTATAGTCAATCTGGGCGTAATCAGGCAATTCGGTGAGTACCAGGTTCTCGAGGAAAGCCAGCGCCTCGTCCAGACTCACACCCGGCTGCAGCCCTGCCGACAAAGTAATTGCCCTGACCCTGTTGTAACGATTCAGAGAGTTCGCTGCAGAGGTATTTTCTACACTGATCAGGTTGGACATGGGTATCAGCTGTCCTGTACCTTCAGAGCGAACGTAAATATTCGTCAGGTCGTCCGGGGATGCCCGCTGTGTTTCTTCCGCCTGAAGGATAACGTCATACTCCTCGCCGGCGTCAATGAACGTGGTGACCCGGCTTTCGTTCATCATGGCCTGCAGTGTGCGACCAATCGCCTGAATCGATACACCAAGATCAGCAGCGCGAACTTTATCCACGGTAATGGTCAGACTTGGACGAGTCTCCTCGTAATCTGAGGTCATACGGGTAAACATGCCGCTGGCTTCACCACGCTGAATCAGCATGTCGCGCCACTGCGCCAGTTCTTCATAGCTGCGCCCACCAATGACAAACTGAACAGGCTGGCCACCACCACCGCGCACCAGTCCCGAACGCATGAACATCATGGTTTCCAGACCAGGAATGGATCTCCACTCGGCCATCAGCTCATTCATGATATCGCTTGTCGGTTTGGGACGCTCAGCCCAGTCGGGCAAAGCGATGATGCTCATGCCGCTGTTGACACCACCGCCACCGCCCCAACCCGGTAGCATTGTGACAACGCTACTGACTTCGCCACGCTCCAGATACGGTAACAGAGTGTCCTGAATGGCGTTGGTCTTATCCTGCATATAGGACATGCTGGCACCCTCAGGCCCGGCCATACGCACCATCATCACGCCCTGGTCTTCCTGCGGTGCAAACTCACTGGGCACCTGCTGCCACAGGAAGTAGACCGCAATCCCTATGAGCACCAGACTGGCGGCGACTGCGTAACGAAGCCGCAGACACACTTCCAGCGCATTGTGATAACCGCGTTGCAGCCAACGGAAGAAGCGATCCACCTGACGAGTCAGGAAGCTTTCGTGAGCGTGCGTATTCAACAGCTTGGAGGCCATCATCGGCGTCAAAGACAGTGCCAGCACGGTGGAGAAAATCACCGCGCCGCCCACTGTTATTGCCAGTTCATAAAACAGAATGCCCATGTTGCCGTCCATGAAAACAACCGGGACAAAAACGGCAATCAGCACGGCTGTGGTGGCAATCACTGCAAACGCCACCTGCCTGGAACCATTAAAGGCCGCCAGCAATGGTGGCTCCCCTGCTTCGACCCGGCGCTGGATATTCTCAAGCACCACAATCGAATCATCGACGATCAAACCAACACAAAGCACCATGGCAAGCAGAGTGATCAGATTGATGGTCAGACCAAACGCCAGCAACACCATGAACGCCGCCAGCAGGCAGACCGGAATGGTCACCGCAGGAATCAGCATGCTGCGCACAGAGCCCAGGAACATATAGATCACAAGGCTGACCAGCACCACCGTCATAAAGATGGTGGAGTACACCGAACTGATCGCATTCTCAATAAATTCGGCATCACTGTTCGACAGCACCAGGGACATATGATCTGGTAAGGTCGCGTTGATACGTTCGATCAGCGCCGTGGCCTCACGCAGCACCGTCAGGCTGTTGGCATTTGACTGTTTGACCAGGCCAAGACCCACTGCGTCAGTGCCATTACCCTGAAAGATTGACCGCGTGCTGGCAGCGCCCAGCTCAACGCGGGCTACTTCACCAAGCGTTACCTGATGGCCGTCTACACCCCTGGCGATGACGAGCCGGGCAAAGTCTTCCGGCGTCTGGTAAACGCGATCCACTCGAACGGTGAACTCACGATCGATGGAATCGACCCGCCCTGCCGGCAGTTCCAGATTCTGTCTGCGCAGCGCCGATTCAACATCGGTTACCGTAAGACCACGTGCCGCAAGTTTGACGCGATCAAGCCACACACGCATGGCATAACCGCCGGTACCCCGCACACTGACATTGGCAACACCATCGATTACAGCAAACTGATCAACGATGAAGCGTTCAGCATAATCATTGAGCTCCAGAAAGCTCATCTGCGTGCTGGTCAGATTGAAAAAGGCAATCGGTCGACCGTCTGCGTCGGCCTTGGCAATCTGGGGAGGTTCTACATCCTCAGGCAAAGCCCGGGTAATGCGGGAAATCTTGTCGCGAATATCATTGGCAGCCTGATCGATGTCGCGCCCGACTTCAAACTCCACCGAAACGCGGGAGCTGCCGTCGCTGCTGGATGAATTGATAGACGTGACCCCTTCAACACCATTGATCTGATCCTCGATCAATTGGGTGATCTGCTGCTCGACAATCTCTGCCGATGCGCCAGGGTAACTGGTGCTGACTGACACAACCGGTGGACTGGTGTCGGGATACTCCCGCAGCGGCAGTTCCATAAAAGAAATAATGCCAAACGCAACCAGCAGCAGGCTGATTACAGTGGCGAATACGGGGCGTTTGACTGATACATCAGACAATACCATGGTCTGTCCCTCAAAATGTAATGATCAGCCCGAATCAGGATTGTTCGCTGGAAGCAGCCGCTGCGCTGTTGCCTGGCGCTGCGGCGCTGCTGGTATTACTGGTAGTGGCCGGCAGAGTGTTCAGAATTCTTACCCGCTGATTGGGACGCACCTGCGCAACCCCTTCGGCAACTACACGTTGCCCCGGCACGAGACCGGACAACACTTCAACCACACCCGGACGACGCGCGCCCAGTTGCACTTCGACGCGGCGAGCCAGTTCTTCCTCATCCACAACGTAGACATACTGTCGTCCCTGCGCTGGAACCACCGACTGCTCCGGAATCACGATGGTTTCGCGCTCGTTCAGCATGAGGCCCACTGTCAGCAGCATGCCCGGTCGCAAGGCGCCGTCAGGATTGTCTATGACTGCTCGCACCGGAACGGATCGGGTCACCACATCAACACGTGAGCCAATGACCTCTACATCACCTACAAAGCTTCGGTTCGGATAAACGATACTGTGGGCAGTGACCTGAAGCCCTGATTCCAGCTGCGCGAGAAAAGACTCCGAGACGTTGAAGTCCAGTTTGATCGTGGAAATGTCGTCCAGTGTTGTGATCTCGGTGTTTGGCGACACCATAGCGCCTTCGCTGATATTGCGGAATCCCAGCACACCACTAAAGGGCGCGACAATGACACGATCACGCATATTGGCGACCACGCCTTCCAGACGCGCCTGAGCCGTTTCCACCTGACTCAGCGCATTATCCAGATCCAGCCGTGACACCAGATTATCGCTGCTCAGCTGTTCCATGCGGTCCCGCTGACGTCGTGCATCGTCAAGTGCGGTCTGCGCCTCCGACAGACGCGCTGTCTCCGCTGAATTAGTCAGCTCCACAAGCACATCTCCGCGTTCTACAAAATCGCCGTCTTCGAAATAGATGCCGGTCACAATGTCAGAGACTTTGGGAGTAATGCTGAGTGATTCATTGGCCTGAGCTGTGCCGACAGACTCCACCTGGTCAACAAAGACGCCTGTCTCGACGATTGCAACCGTTACCGATGGCGCAGCCATGCCACCTGGCCCGCCAGGACCGCGCCCCATACCGGGCGGACCACCAGCAGCGGGATCAGACTGTAGCTTTGCGAATACGCCATAAGTCAGCGCAGACACCGCCAGCAGGAAAAAGATCAGCAGGGGATGACGGGTTACAAATTGCAAGTGAGCACTCCTCGACCCGAATCGGTCACACGTGACAGCGGACAACATCATTACGGCAAGAGTTGACCTATGGATCAGCCACTCTTCAAAACCTGCGTAGGATGTTGTAAAGCCATAAACCACGCAAGAGCTAATAGTGACAAAGTGTTACCCACTGGCGGTCTTGCGGCTAATGGCAAGTATCGTACGATAAAGCGGGTGAGAAAATTGTGAAAAAACCTAGGAGCTGCAGGACAGCATCGAACAGCCCGCCCGGGTTCGCGCCCAGTCAGGGCGCTTGCGAGCGTAGCGTTCGTCCACATCTTCCTGGTAGGTATAGGGCTGCTGCAGCGCATTAAGCAATGAGTCAAACTCCTGCCAGCTGCCCTCTTCCGCAGCATCTATGGCCTGCTGCGCCAGGAAATTCCTGAGCACATAGCGCGGGTTGTGCTGCCGCATCAATTCGAGCCGGTCTGGGTCATCGAGCTTGCCGGCCACAGCCTGATACTCAGTCTCAAACTGCTGATAAAGCGGCATATTGTCTGGATCTACAGAACCGCTGTAGCAGGCCGTTGCAACACATTCGTGCAGTGGCTGTTTGCCAGATCCCTTTCGATAAGCTGCCAGTGACTGATAGAACAGGGTCATGTCCGTTTCCTGAGCCAGCAGCAGATTTTCCAGCAGCGTCAATACAGGCGATTCTGTCAGCAGGTCGAAATCTACCCCAAGCTTGTTGGCCATCATTTGCTGGTAGGCAAGTTCGCAGTTTGTTGTCAGTGCGTCGACTCGCTTCTGCAAGGCCTCCGCATCTTCAATCAGAGGAAAAATGGCATTGGCCAGCTGATACAGATTCCAGCGCGCGATAGTCAATTGATTGCCAAAGCGATAGCGGCGCTGACCTTCGTCAGTTGTGTTAGGCGTCCAGGACGGATCGTAATTGTCCTGCCAGCCATAAGGCCCGTAGTCGATAGTCAGTCCTGAGATGGACATATTGTCGGTATTCAGCACACCATGAACGAAGCCCACCCGCATCCAGTGCACTACCGTGTTGATGGTCCGTTGGCACACCCTATCATACCAGGCCAGGTAAGCATTGATGCGCAACTCGGGTGAGGAGTCTGTGGACAGATACTGAGCCAGATCAGGATGCTGCGTCTCAATCACAAAGTGGACCAGCTTCTTCAGCAGCGCATGATCGCCCCGCGCCGATGGCAGCTCGAAATGCCCAAAACGAATAAAATCAGCCGCTACCCGGCAAACAATGGCACCTGGCTCCTGCCTGGGGTTGCCGTCGTAAAACATGTCCCTGACAACACTCTCTCCGGTCGTGACAAGGCTCAATGCCCGTGTGGTCGGCACACCCAGGGCATGCATCGCCTCACTGCACAGATATTCGCGAATCGACGATCGCAGCACTGCCCTGCCATCAGCATGACGTGAGTATGGCGTGCGCCCGGCACCCTTTAATTGCAGGGTCCAGGCCTGTTGGTCCGGCGCGAGAATTTCTCCCAGGTTGATCACGCGTCCATCACCAAGCTGTCCTGCCCAGTTGCCAAACTGATGCCCGCCATAACAGGCGGCATAAGGCTGCATGCCTGACAAAAGTCGATTCCCTGAGAACACTTCGGCACGCTCTGCCGCTGCAAGCGACAGACCCATCTGGTCCGCCAGCGCCTGATTCCAGGCCCGCATGACAGGCGCAGCTACCGGCTCTGCCTTAGCTGGCGACCAGGCAGCCTGAAACACCTGGCGCGGTCTGTGGCTGTCTGCAGCCGATGCCCCCGACTCACCCGGCAGCATGGTGGTATAACGATTGATGAACTGACTCACAGGCGACTCACATTACCAGTCGATTGAATCCACGCGCTCTATCAGCATGGCATTGGCAGTGCCACCACCCTCACATATCACAACCAGTCCAAAGCGTGCCTCGCGACGCTCCAGCTCGTGCAGAAGCGTGGTGGTCAATTTGGCACCCGTGGCACCCAGCGGGTGACCCAGCGCCTGGGCACCACCGTTCACATTGAGACGCCGCAAATCAGCTCCGACAGCCTTGGCCCAGGCCAGCGGCACCGAGCCGAATGCTTCGTTGACTTCGTAAAGATCAATATCATCAATCGTCAGATCAGCGCGCTCCAGCAGTTTTTCGGTGGCGGGTATTGGCCCTTCCAGCATGATTTCCGGATCAGAACCCACTGTCGCAAGTGTATGTATACGCGCGCGGACAGGCAGATTGTATCGCTCGACGGCGCGGCGACTGGCCACCAGCACAGCGGCAGCGCCGTCGCTTATCTGGCTGGCCGTCCCTGCTGTAATCAGGCCACCCGGGCGCAGGGGTTGCAGCCCGGACATGGCATCCAGGCTGGCATCGTAGCGAATCCCTTCATCCACAGTGTGGGTTTCTATATCGCCGGCTTCCGTCGTCACTTCAACAGGCACAATCTCGCGATGGAAGTAACCGTTGCGAGTGGCATGAGCTGCGCGCTGATGACTCAGCACACCAAATTTATCCAGCTCCAGCCGGCTCAGGTGATATTTATTGCCCAGCAGCTCGGCACCGGTAAACTGGCTGAACTCGATACCGGGGTATAGTTCGTCAATCCGCTCGCCGCGGGGAACGCCGCGACCATTCGCGATTCCGTCGCTGATATTACTGCCGATAGGAATCAGACTCATGCATTCTACGCCGCCGCAGATCACCATATCCTGCGTTTGCGACATGACAGCCTGAGCGCCAAACTGTATAGCCTGCAGCGATGAGCCACACTGCCTGTCCACCGTCACGCCTGGAACAGAGATGTCCAGCCTCGATGCCAGGACAACATTACGCGCAAGATTGCCAGCCTGGGCTCCGATCTGGCTGACACAACCAAAAATCACATCATCAATCACATCCGCAGAGACAGCGCTGCGGTCCAGCAACTCATCAACGACGGCCGCGCCAAGATCTACCGGATGAATATTTCGCAGGCGACCATTGCGCCGACCACACGCAGTCCTGACCGCGCCTACAATATAGGCTTCACTCATGGCATTCCCCTTATATGATATGTCCCATCCAGCGACCTGCCAGCACCACTCCCGCCCATAGCAGAAGTGAAAGCGCGCCACTCCAGCGCGGGGGCAATCGACCTACCAGTACCATATTGATTCCGGCACACAGCATCAAGCCCACCTTCCACTGAAATGCAGGGTTTAGCACGTGCGCACTGGCACGCGTGATAAACAGGCCCAGGCCGGTGATAACAGCCACAATGAAGGCAGACCAGACCCAGGGCAGGAAATCCTGTCCCAGCGCCTTGACCGTGTAGTTACGGGCAGTAAGGCCCAGCAAACGCAGGTCCAGCATCAGCAGGCCGCCAAGCATCAATGCCATACTCACCACATGCAGTGAGTTCAGCAGCGGAAACCACCAGGTCGCGCCGATATGTTGTGACAGCGGCCAGTACTCGATCTGAAGCCAGAATTCACTATGCAGCATCGTCAGTACCCCGACCAGAACAGATAATCTGCGTAAGCAATCCAGCGACCACCCAGCGCTGTCAGAAGCCAGGCCAGCAGGCACAATAGCGCCATGATCCGATTGACCAGCATCGCAGAATCCACTGCCAGCAGTCCCTTTCGCCACTGGCGCCATAGAATCAGGGACATTGTCAGCGCAACAAACAGCGCGGCCATCTTGATGCTGAATACCGGGTTGTAGAAATAGCGTTGCGGGCGGGCGAGAAGAAACGGCAAAGCACTGAACAGCATCAGCGGCAAGGCCCAAAAAAACCAGGGGAACAAACGGCCTGCCAGCTCCACGGTATCCTGGCGCCTGGCAGCAATATTCAAGACACGCAGACAGATCATGACAATGGAAGCCATCAGCACGATCAGTCCCAGCAGATGCAGGGATTGCATGATGGGCGGCATGCCGGGCACAGCCCTGAGGAAATCACCGCTTAGCTGGGGCAGACCACTTTCGCCCAGCCACTGAATTAGAGCTTCGCGCACGACCCGCCACCCTTGGGCGCTACCAGCTCAAGCGCTCTGTCCAGACCCAGCGGCTTGGCATATAAAAAGCCCTGCGCGACCTGACAGCGCAGAGTGCGCAACATGCTGACCTGTTCCTCGGTTTCCACCCCTTCGGCTATCACCGACAAGCCCAGGTTGTCGCTCAATGACAAAATGGTCCGGACCAGGCCCAGGGCGCTGTCGTCGCGAGTCATGTTGTTGATAAAACTTTTGTCGATTTTCAGGGTGCTGACGGGATATTGATGAAGGTAGCTCAACGATGAGTAGCCGGTACCAAAGTCATCAATAGAGATATCCATGCCTGCCTCACGACACTGCAGGAGCGCCGCTCGCACATGCTGAGCCTGGCGCAGCAGCAGCCGTTCGGTTATTTCAATATGAATCTGGTCAGGGCGAACACCCGCGTGGTCAACAATCTGCAGAAGGTGCTCAAGAAAATCCGGTTCGTCGAAGTCATGCGCCGAAAAGTTGATGCTCATGAACAACTGGTCGTTGCCGCTGGCATCAACCATGTTTTTTAAAGCATGGCAGGCTTCGTGAAACGCCCACCGTGTCGCCTCAACAATCTGACCTGTGTCTTCGGCCAGTGGGATGAAAAGGTCGGGACGCATTCTGCCCTGGACAGGGTGATGCCAGCGCATCAGTGCTTCAAAGCCTACAACACGACCACTGGAGATCTCAATAAAAGGCTGATATTCGAGGAAAAGCTGATTGCCGGCAATGGCCACGCGAAACTCATTGGTCATGCGCACTGCATCCAGCACGCGGGACTGTTGCGCGTGTTCGTGCTCCTGACGCTCAAGCACAGAGGAGTCACCATCAAAATCGCGCAAGGTCGCAGAACGATGCAGCAGATCCCGGTAACGCATCAGAATCAGTCGCGCAACCAGACCAACAATCGGGTTGGCATTGCTGACAGCCTTGCTGAAATCGGCCTGGGTAATCTCCAGCAACTGGCAGTCTTCGATGGCTGTAATTGTTGCACTGCGAGGGCCACCGTCGACAATCGCCATCTCACCGATAACGCTGCCCGCCCCGCGCTGCGCCACATTCACGAGCGAGCCATCTGCCAGCTTTACGCTGATCTGTACGCGTCCTTCCTGAATGAAGTAGGCACAATCTCCTGGCTCGCCCTGGCGCATGATGAGCTGCCCGGCCCGAAAAATTTTTTCGACCTGAAGAGAGTCTCCGGAAGGCAGCGCCTGAACGTCGTTCGAAGGAGGAGAAGCCTGTGTCATATGACCGTTGTTTTCCGTTGTTATCCGGCAATAAATGCGTTTCATCAACAGCCTGCTGCAAACGTCTTTGCAAAGGACTGTTGCTGCAGCAGTGTACGCTGTAATTCAGCTTCGCTCCAATAAAAAAAGGCACCCCAGGGTGCCTTTTAATAACAGGACAGACGCGCCACTTACTGCCGCCTGCGAAAATCTGGTCGGAACGGCAGGATTTGAACCTGCGACCCCCACACCCCCAGTGTTTATGGTAGAAAAACGTAAGTTACTGCCAGTACTGAAAAATGTGACATTACAACGACTTCCCAAAAATCACCATAAATAACCTTTCTCAGTCACCTGGCACCCCTGCTTTATCTGGCGCGTGGATCCGTCGGCATGCAAAGCCCGTCATTGTCGGTAATGCAATACCGGATAACGAAACCATTTTTTACAAGCGCACGGTAAGGTTTGAACCCCACATAGCCGCCATAGGCGTTCTTGCCGTTGACTTCGCCCTCCTGGATATAACCGAACACCACCGGCATGCTTAGAAGCGGCACAGAGCCCCACCAGCCCTGATAACACGAATTATGCCTGAATTGCGCCGACCCTGGATCCCGAAGATGATCAGCCAGAACTGGCTGAGCTACCTCTACACAGCGCTCAGGCGTCATCTCCAGGCCGTAGTCTGCGGCCGCAATCTGCTCAGGCGTCGGCCCGGAGGCGCACGACGTCAACACTACCGACAATCCCACCACTACTGCGTACCGTAAAGTCTCCATAGTCAGTTCCTTTTTGTTGTTGGGGATTCGATACTAATCTAATACCTGGGGCGGGCAAACTACCCAAATGGGGACATATTAGAACAGGCCGGCCGGATCCGCACTGACGTTCCAGCTGAAGATGAGCAGCTCTCCGGACTTACCCGATTTACCACCACCACCAACAGTGTACTGCAGCTCGGTCTCGTGGATCTGGAAGTCCTGGAACACCCGCCGGATGTCCGGGTGGTCATTGAGGCTGATCAGCGCCTTGCCCTTCAAGCTCTTAAGCCTGGCTGCCATCTGCTCATACTGGTCGAATGTAAACTCCACCCCATAACCCTCGGTCTGCCAGTATGGTGGATCCATGTAAAAGAACGTGTGCGGCCGGTCGTACTTGTCCAGACACTCCTGCCAGGTGAGATTCTCAATGTAGGTGCCGGCAAGCCGCAGGTGGGCGGCCGACAGACTCTCCTCCAGGCGCAGGAGGTTCAGACCCGGTGGCGTGGTGGTTGCCGTGCCAAAGTTCTGCCCCGTCACCAGTCCACCGAATGCATTCTGCTGCAGGTAGTAGAACCGTGCAGCACGCTGGATATCCGTCAGCGTTTCCACTTTTGTGATTTTCAGCCACTCGAACACCTGCCGGCTGGACAGCGCCCACTTAAACTGCCGGACCAGCTCCTCCAGATGATGCTGGACACAGCGATACAGGTTTACCAGGTCGCCGTTGATATCGTTGATCACCTCAACCGGCGCCGGCCGGCGCATGAAATAAAGCGCAGCACCACCGGCGAATGGCTCCACGTAGCACTCGTGCGCGGGGAAGTAAGGGTAGATTCTTTCGGCAAGACGGCGCTTGCCACCAATCCAGGGGATGATGGGTGTGGTCATGATTCAGCCTTGATAAAACACGGGTTACAGGATAGGCTCGCTGCGCTGTGTGCACAGCAGGCGAGCCCTGGCTTAATCACGGTCTAGTCGTGGTTGAGGGCCACCAGGCGTTGGCGCGCCTGGCGGTCGCTCGTCTTTATTGACGCTGGGATACCTGCGTTAAAACTTCCGGACTTGCCTCATCAATCACAGCCTGGCACTCAGCCAGTTCAGCCACCACATCCAGATAGGCTGGATTGTCCACGGTCTCACCATCCTGCTCGATGGTTTGCGCCAGTGGCTCGACAGCTTCAACTGGTGCGACGTACTCCTGGGTGATCTCCTGAGTGTCCGGGTCACGCTCTTCAGGCACTTCGGCAACTGCCTCACGGCCATTGATCAGCAATTCCAGCTCAGCCTTGCGGCGGACCGCCTGCTCGTACTCAATGACTGAGATCAGCAGCGCATTTTTCGCCTCGTCAGCGATACGACGTGAGTAGCACACCTGTTTGTCGGCAATGAACTCAGCCAGCAGCGACTCGTTTTGCGCGTAGTTGGGGAAGGTCTCAGGGTCCAGACTTGCCTTGATCTGCATAAAGTCGCGCAGATTGTCCTGCACCTCCTGCCCCCACTTTTTGCCCAGTTCCTGATCCCAGCGACGGATCAGTTGCTTCTGGCTGAAAGTGACGCTGCCCATCAAATCAACATGGCTATCTGCAATTACGATGTTCATGCGTACACCTCCCGCTCGAATTCGACCACAATGTCATTTCCGCTCCCTGGGGCCACTGCAAACTTAGCGACGTAGCGCCCGAGGCCGTAATCCGCGACCGTGTAGTCCTCAGCAGCGCCGACTGTCTGGACGCTGCCAGCATTCGACACACGCACCGGCTTGGCATCTCTGGTGACAGCCATTTCTGTGGCGTTTGTCGGGCCAGGGAAAAGGGTGCGCGAAGCATTGCCAGCGTAGACAACGGTGAAACGCTCTTTGGTCAGGCGGGCCTGGTATTCACGCAGATTGCGCTCTGGGACAGACACCTGCACACCTGAAGCGCCTCCAATACCAACTTCAGAACGAGAGCCCGAAGCCACTACAGAAGGACTTGAGCCTTGGCCGTGTGTCACCACTGAAGTGATTGCACCAGCCTGAAGTGTCTGGCGTTTGGTTGCGCCTACCAGTTCCACTGCTTTGCGGATCGGATCGTAAGCCAGTGCTGTGGGTATCTCATCGAGCGCAGCCTTGCCCATGATCTTGTTGCGCATGTGGGTGTGCATCAGGCTGACTTCGGACGGCGTCAATGCTGTTTTGCCAGCACCTGCAAACCAAATTGTCGTGTTGGGGGAATTGGCCGTGCTATTGCCATTTATTCCGACTCGCATAATAGCTTGCGCGTTAAACGTCAAATTTCCATGCGACCCTACCGCAATCGATGCGATATCCTGCTCATCAACCGATATTATGTATGACGTGCCTGTCTTTCTAACTACTACGGTGTGTACCAGGCCGTCATCGTATGTAGATGTCGAAGCTGGCTGAACAGAGGATGCCCCAGCATTAGAGGTCACATAGAAAAATAGCCTGCTGTCAGCCCCGATATACAAAAGAACCCGAGAGTCTTGATAGGCGGCACCATCCCAATAACTTATCTCGATAATGTTCTCAGAAACCGCACTCGAATTTGTCTTAAATGCACAGGCGATCCACGCTTCAGCAGCGGCGATAGACGCCCAAGGATTCTGCGCCTCGACTCGGTTCGCGTTGGATGTGAAACCACTCAACCCCGCAACCCCGCCAGTGACTTCTGCCGTGGCTGTAAGGTTGCCGTATCGGATGCCATGGCGAGAGGTAGCCGGGTATGTGGTGTCAGCATGACTTCTGCTGGCTGGATAGACTGCTGTTAGTGGCGATAGCTTGTCAAATCCTGCCGGAACTCCAGAGTCTGAGCAGATAATAATCAGCCCGAAATTCGATTGTGTTGCCGCTATTGTTCGAGCGACTTTAACACCGCCCTGTTCGATAATTATTGGAGTCCCCGGAGTCAATAAACCTGCGTCCGCACCCGAAACAGTGAACATAAACGCGCCCACAGGATAGTTAGTGCCGGAAAATGTAGAAGTATCGAAGTATTCATTCACCGCCATATTGCCGTAGCTACTCGACGCACCCAAATCTTCTCGCTTCTCATTGGTTACGGTAAATGCAGCCCCGCTAACAGCGCCCACTGTAGTACCGCAGATCAGCATCACTTCCGGCTTTTTCATCGGAGGAGTTGCGAACGTGGTGCCACTGCGGGCGATTAGTGCCGCACCCGTATCTGCTGGACTAGGCCAGATTTGATCTATCGCGTTAGCCGAACCCACAAGCAGTGAATTTTCTGCAAAACCTAATGATGTCAGAGTGTTGCTGGACAACATACCCGTAACAGGGGCTATAGCACTGTACGACTCAGCATTCGGGAATGAAACACCAAGGCTTTCGATATTCCCAAAATAAGTTATCTGCTGCGGCGACTGACTCGTATTTAATGCGTATACTCCGCCATTAAGAATAGCAACGCGGGTGTAATTATTGGTGGAGGCTGACTTAACCACCGTCCCATCGGGTTTGATGACTGAGATACCGGCAGTGGTTGCAGCTACGATATAGTTGTTGTGGACTGCGATTGATTGCACAAAACTTGCACTGAGCGTATCAGTCAGATTGATTGTTTTTGATACGGCAGCTTCGTTTCTGTGACTGAGACCATTTACAAAAATAGCTCTCGTTGCGCCGTAGTATTCCGCGAACCCAGAGATATAGTTAAAGATATATTGGCCTGAGCCAGCCCCCCCGCTGCCACCTACTAATAGTTTTCCTCCAGCCCATTTCATATCGCCAAAGGCGTATGATGATACCGATGATGTTATTGTTAATGTGTAGTTTACCCCAGCAATAAACTCCATCCAGAGAGTCATGTTTGGATCAGTCAGATCAAGAATCTGAAGGCGGGCTGATGTGCCTACTCCTGATGCCACAAACACTGCCTCAAGCGGCATGTGAGCAGAACCTGCGCGATAGATACGGGTGTGTGAGTTACCGCCACTGAGCTTGTACCAGAACGTATCAGTCGTGTTGTAGTACCAGTCCTCGTTCGCAGATGCTGGAGTAGAATCTGTCTGAGCCCATGCAGCAGCGACGGTCGCGTATTGGCCAAGGTATCGGCCAGTCGGGCGGCTTTCAGTCTTATATGACTGGGTGCCAGTACGCTCCCAACCTTCAGCCGACTTGAATGCAATCGCCTTGATGTTCGTGATGCCGCGCGTGTGCAACTGAGCCTGCACGCGGGCGCTGTAGTCGGAGATGGATGCAGCAGCAGCTACCGCAGCTTGCGAGCTCGTCAGCGCACTCTGCGCAGCAGCCTGGGCCAGAAGCAAGTCACCGTTTATCGTCGTGACAGCGGTCGCAGCCGTCTGCGCCGATATCGCTGCCTGATCCCGGTAGGATTCAACCACATCAACCGCAGCATCTAGCTCACCCGTAATCTGAAGACTGAGCGCACCAGTAGCTGTATTGATCTCACTGGTGATCTGACCAGTCAGCGTGCTGAGGTTCGCGGTGATCTGGCCGAGCCCGGAGTTAATCTCCGTTTCCATTTCATCAAGCGCGCTATTGTGCTTTGCTGGGTAGTCCTTATCAGCTACCGTGATCTTGTAAGGCTGCAGATTAACTGCCATATCAATTCTCCCTCAACGACGCCGACATGGCGCTGCCGTCAAACATCACAAGTTCATATCCCGCATCGTTCTGCCGTCTGTAGATCGATGCACCCAAAAACTTTGCATACCCCACTGCGTTGGGGTCTGGTATCACGTAAACATCATTCGACATGCCGCTCTGATCCAGGATGCCCATGAAGCGGTTGCGCTCTTGGTCCTCCATCAAGCCGAAGTCAAGATCCATCGTACGGATGGTTGGCCGAGCCGCTGCCCACACCCCACCTGACACCGTTTCGGTTTGCTCGGTGAAATTCCTGGTAGCGAACGACGAACCCCAGTCGAAGTTGTGCTTGGGTGTCCACCCGAAAAACACCGCGACTTTATCGAGCTCCACAAAACCAGCCACCGGGCTGGGTACAGTCAGATCGATCCGGATCGACTTGCCCTGGACAGTTTCAAGGGCCTGGCAATAAACCTTGTCGAGCCTGCTGTCCGGATCGTAGTAGCTGCCCCATGGATCCACGCCGGCGATCATCTCGCCCCAGGGCCTGATCGTGTAGATAACATCCGCACCATCGACGTCATCAGAGTCGTACAGAACCGCACCTCCCTGACTCTCTTCGGCGTACACCCGGAACCTCACCGTGGCATCGGACGCCAGGTTGTGACCCTTGATCATGATCGCGGTGATCGCCTCGAGCTCTGACGTTGTGCCCGTGATGGTCAGTGTGGTCTCGCCGGTCATGTCCCAGCGCGCCGGCCGGCGCTTGGTCTGGTTCACGATATTGGCCAGCGGATGCAGTGTCTCGGCGGCAATTGATGACGAGAGGGTCATGTGTGCCAGGACGTTTCTCCAGCCAAACAGAAGTTTGCTACTAAGCGCCATTTTCTATACCCATATTTCGACCTGGCACCGCTGCCTGGTCAGGTTCTTTTTGTTTCCAATCACGACGACATCTTCTCCGGCCGAAAAGCCGTAGTCCGAAGATTCCAGGGTGATCGTGTCGCCGATGTTGTCAGCGATAAAACTGCCATCGCCTTCGGCGGTTTCGTAGGTGCGATGCTCACCTGCCCGCAAGTCCCAGCGCCGAGTCAACTCAGCCTCAGCATCAGCCTGCAGATACAGCAGCGTCTCTCGCTTTTGGTTGCGCACGAAGGGATAGCCAGTAAGCGTCCTGGTCTCTTTTTCGTAGGAGTACTCGCGGCTGTACAGCAGCGCATTGGCAGCAGAAACCGTACTCGCCAGAGTGTCTGTGCCCTGCACTGCCCAGTTGCGTCTATAACCCAGCTCAAGCTGTTTGTAAGGTGGTTCTATCGCCTTGAGCGAGAGCCTTTTCAGCAAGTTTGAATCAGTCACCAGCCGCGTCGGTGTGCCGGCACTGCCGATACGGATAACATCAAGCTGGCCAGACTTATTGATGCGCGGATTCAACCCCAGGCTGTCGCACAATTCATTCAGCATGGTCTGCACGTTGCCATACTGATAAAAGCCGTAGCCCAAGTCATCGGTCGGCGCGGAGTCCAATGTAGGACCCAATGGAATCGGCAACTGTATGTAGGCATTCATCTGCTGCAGCAGGTACTTCAAATTGCTGGACAGCCATGCCGGGTTTGGATTCGGTGGTACACCTGGACGAATGTCGAGCGTTACCCTTCCGATCGGCGGTGCCGTCAGCACGATATCAACACGTAAACCATCGCCAGTCCCGTCAGCGATGAAATTGATCGTGTAGCCACTCAAGGCGATGCCGTTATCGCGCACCGCTTCTGGCGACGCGATAATGTTCGGCGTGTAATAAGTAAACCGCTCCGACCCCGTGCGCAGCGGTTCAAAGTTAAACACTCGGCCGAACACAAATGGCAGACCGGCATCAGCACCCAGGCCGTTACCATTGACCAGCTGGTCGAAATAGATGTCAGCCAGGTCCGTGAATTGGAAGAGGAGCTTCGATGGTTCACGAGAGCTGATGTTCCCAGTCTTCTCTGTACCCTGCAGGACAAAGTCCCCACGGGGCCATGATCGGTCGCCATACCAGACCTTGAAGCTGTACCCGACAAACTTCCAGGAGAGCATCGCTGGGTCGTACAGAATCACCTCAACATCATCGACGACAGAGCTGCGTAAAGTGTCATTTATCACCACTTCACCTACGATGACGGGCAGGTAGTTCTGCCCATCGACGTCAGTCCGGTCTATGTATCCAGCATCCGACCAGTACGCAGTTTTGAGGCCACCGTCATAGTATTGCGCCTCCACCAGGACAACTGGATCCTTGTCCTCGGTGGCCAGCCAGTCGCGCCACTCGCTATCCGATAGTGCCATTTCTAACCTCTTTCTTGCTGGCTTGCTGGCTGGTCAACTTGGTGAGCTCATCGCGTTGACCGGCCGCGTAGGCCATGCCAGTACGCATATCCTTGCGGAGCGCCTCCAGCGTCACCGCCTGGCGACCGTAGTCCTCGCGCAGGCCTCGCAGCTCACGTACCACGGCGTCATTGGCAGCAGACATATCCAGGCGTACAGGAATGGCACCCCGATCCAGCGGCACAACCGCCTCCGGGCCGTGCATGATGACCGGGTACCCGGAATCAGGACCCGTGGCAATTCCACCGCCGTTGAACGATTGCAGCCCGAGCCGCGCAGCAGCCGCGATGATGTCCTGCTGACTCATCCCGAGAGCTGCTGCCATCTGAGCGGATCCGACGTTATTCGCCTGAGCATCGGCGTGAATCCTGCGGATGGCTTCATCCTCGCTGAGACCGGATGCCAGAACCGCGTTGACGTGATCAGCGATCTGCTGATTCGTCAGATCCGGATTGGTGACAGATCGGTAATCATTGACCGACCCCAGCCCCTGCTGTTTCAACCAGGCATTGGCAGCGCTCTCATCGATGCCGCCCTTGCTGATGCTGTCGGCGATGACCTGGCTGTAGCTGCCCGAGGCAGACATCTGCTGAATCCATGACCCCATGGCACCGGACAGGTATCCGGCAATCTCTGGTGGCAGTGCGTCGACGGATCCACGGATGCCACCCAGGGCGGCAACGATCTCTGCACCACCAGGCCCTGCACTGTCTATCCAGGTACCGATGGCGCCGATCAGAGACTCGCGCATCTGAGGCGTCAGTTCCTCCAGCACCACGCGGATGTTCTGCAGCTCATCGATGATGCTGTCATTGACGCCGGCCGCGATCGCCATCAGCTGGTTGTCCAGATCCTGAAGGGCAACCAGCAGCTGCTGCTGCGCGGCGGCTGGATCAAAGTCGCTATTTGCCATAACGGCTGCAGCCTCATCGAGGCCAGACAGAATCTCCGCCATGTTGGCCTGGTGCTGTTCACCACTGGCGAACATGTACTGGCTTTCCTGCGCGTAGGCCTGCGCGAGCTCACGCAGCCGATCGGCAGCTGCTGTATCACCGCCACGAGCAGCCTGCAGGGTCTGCCTGAATTCGCCCTGGATCAGGTCCAGCTGCGCCTGGCCGGTCAGCGAACTGCTGTCACCAAGGCGCAGAGACAAGGCCGCGTCACGCAGGCCTTGAGCTGATGCCAACCGGGCCTCATGCAGACGCTGCTCAGCAGCGATCGCCTCATCGTAATTACGCAGCAGCAGCTGGCGTTGCTCCTGGATATGCGCGATCTGCTGAGTGACGGTGGCATCGATCTCGAACAGCGGCGTGGCACCCAGCAGGGTGGACATGTCCATGTTGAGAGAGTTACGCAGCGATCGGATGGCGGTGAGCTCGCTCGACAGATCATTGGTCAGGCCAATACGCTCGGTCAGCAGCTGCTGTTCTGCCTCACGCAACTTGTCGGCCGCAGCGGTGGCAGCCTCAGCTGTAGCGGTAGCCTCCTGATCAGCACGACGCTTATCCTCAACAGCTCGCGCCAGGATCTCGATGGCCTCTTCAGCAGTACTGGCCGCACGGGCAGCACTCAGGATCTCATCCTCGACACCACCGACGTGATTCAGCAGCTGCTGCACAAACCAGCGCATCTGTTCAATCATGTCGCCAGCCAGCTGACCGTTGCCGCCCTTGCCAAAGAATGTGCCGGCAGAGCCCGGTGTCGCTTCCTCATCATAGCCGCCCAGCGTTGCGCGGGTCAGATCGAGGGTGCCCTCCAGCTCAGTGATCAGACCAGCCACTACTGCGTCGACCGCACGGAATGGTTCGATAACAGAGCGTGCGAATTCCTGGTCAGCACGGCGGGCAAAGCCCTGGACGTTCAGGCCGGATGCAAACTGCTCCACGCCGAACAGCTGAGACGGATCCGCGCCGGGTGTCGGCGCGACCAAAAAGCCTGCGTTCTGACGCTGCTTGCCATCACCACCGAATGCGACATCCATGAGCGATCCGATAGCAGAGCCAATACCCGCACCCAATGGACCAGCCAGTGAGCCGGCCAACCCGCCCAGCATGCCACCGAGCTGCGACTCGGCCTGCTTATTGAACAGCGACTCACCCAGCTTATTGCCGGCAAAGCCACCCAGCAGACTCGCGCCGGCGCTTTTCAGAATGTCCCAGCCCTGCGGCAGACGCTCTGACAGGCCAGCAGTCAGGGCGCTGCCGTCCATGGTGGGACCAGCCAATGCGGTACCCTGGTAGCCGACCAGGTTGCCGATAAAGTCAGTCGCGCCATTGATCAGGCCGGGAAGTTTGTCGAGCCCAAACAAGCCGGAGAGCCCATTGGCGATACTGCCGAGCGAGAAGCCACCGTCCTGCCCCTTCAGCAGGCCGGCCAGACTCTTCTCACCGCTGCCGAACATGGCGGCTGTTAGATTGCGGCTGGCAAATTCGGCGTAGGCACGCTTCCAGCCATCCACGATGAAGTCAAAGAAGTCTTTAAACTTGAGCTTGCCCTCATCCAGCATGCCGTAAATCAGATCGCCCCAGCCTTTCTGAACATTCTTGATCTGGTTTTCCAGGATCTGACCAGTCAGCTTGGCCTGTTCGGCCTCAGCCTTCATGGCTTCCTCATGGCGGTATCGCTCAATCGTGAGCTGACGCATGGCCACACGTTGTTCGTCGGTGGCATCGGCACCCAGTTTGCGCAGGTTGATCTCGATCTGCCGGTCCAAGGAGTTCTTTTTCATGATGGAGTTCTCGAACTCCATGTCACGGATCAGCTGCTGCGCTTTCTCGTGCGCCTGGTCGAAGACAGGGCCACCAGCCTCGATAGACTGATTGGCCTCCACTGTTGCAGCTGCCATCTGCTCAGCGCGATCACGGACGTCCTCCAGCCATTGGGCGAGCTGCTCACTGACTGGTGGCTCGTTCACGAGCTCCAGGTACTCAGCACGGGCTGCAGCGACTTGTGCTTGCATGCCCTCTGCAGAGGCAATAATGCCGTCAGCCGTCACTTCAAAATTGCGCAGGCCTGCCACTGAATCACGCAGACCACCCTCCATGGAGGTGAAACCCCGGCCGATCGCACCTGGCATCTCTGAGCCATAGGAAACGACGTCTGCCAGCTTTTCCAGCAGCCAAGCCAGCGACTCAGCCATACCACCCACATGGTTGTTCAGCACGTCCGCAATGACGCCTGCGCGCCCAGCGAACACATCCATCATGGTGCTGCCGACTTCCAGCAGCAGGATCTTGACCAGCTGCAAGGTCTCGCGCCATCGCTGCAAGGAATCCAGCGGATAGCCCAAGCCGGTGACGGCAGCATCTACCATGCCATCGACAGCGCTCTGGATCCCACCCGCCTGGACAGCAGCACCGTACATGCGATCGGTCAGATCAGTGACAATCGGAGCCAGACCCAGCGCGATCTGATTGGCAGCACCCGTGGCCACCGCTTCCATCCGCGTCATACCGGCAACGGAGTCGGCGAGGATCTGCGCATCGATATCGCCCAGAGCAACACCGATCGCGGTCGCTTCTGCCTCGAGCTCACTGAGCTGGGTAATGACATTACTCAGCATGGTAGCCTGCGAGCCGCCCAGCATATCCAGGAACATGATCCGCTGGTTCTGGTTCAAGCTCTTGAGCTCATCACCCAGCCGGCGCATCATCTCGTCTGGCTTGAGGTTGGCGAACTCTTGGACGTCCAGATTCATAGTGCGGAAAAAGTCGGCAGCGGTACCCGTGCCTTTGGTGGCGAATTCCTGCACGCGCTTGGTGGTCTCGCGCAGAATGTCCCCATAGGTCTGAGTCTCGATGCCCAGGAATGAGACGGCGTACGCCTGCCCCATGAATGCCTCAGTGCTGACACCCAGCATCTGTGCAGTATTGACGGTGGCCTCGACGGCCCTTGCGCGGGTATTGTAAATAGCCGCCATTGCTGTGGTCACGACAGCTGCTGCTGCAGCGACTAGCTTGGCGCCCTTGTCGACTACTTTCGAGAAGCCGTCGACCTCTTTACTGGTTTTCTTGTGTGACTTGCCGTAGTCATCCGTTTTACGGCGGCCTTTGTCCTGAGCCTGACCGAGCTTGTCGATCTCTTCACGGTTCGCACGGACAGCCTTGACGCCACCCTTACCGTCGCCGGTAATAATGAGCGCTATCTCGTGCTCTTGTGCTTTTTTCATCAACCGATCCTCAGAAAAAAAGAACCCGCCGAAGCGGGTAAAGGTTCTTGCTACTTCCCTGCATGCTGACGACGACTGGAACTGCGTTGCCGTTTTCTGCCCATCTCGGCCAGGTAGCCAGATTCGATCAGACGCAGCTGATCGAGCAGCTGCAGCGGATCCTCCGGTACCGGCCGCATCCGATCCATAATCTGAAACGCCACCCCGTAATCGAGGCCTGTCTCACCAACCAGACCACCGACACGCCATTGCGTCTGCAGGCGTTCCCAAAGCTGAAACGCCGGCACATTTACCGCGTATACCTCGAAATCCGATTCCGCTTCCTCAAGCATCCAAGCCGGCAGCGCATTTCTGCCAGCTCCAAAGAACGCCAGATCACCAGCCAGCTGCGCCGGCATGCTGGCACTACGCCGACGAAATCCTTTAGCGAACTTCTCGCCGATTAAAACAAGCTGCTGGTCTGGTTCTTTTTTACAACGGCTTTGGTGTAGGCCGACAGCAGTGCGTTACGGGTGTCGGGTCGAGACTTGACCAGCGTCAATAGCTCATCCTGAGTGATCGAATCATCGGCAGGTACGCCCTCAACACTGACCAACGCCTGGTCAAGAAAGTCCACCTGCGGCTCTGCTTCATCCTTTCCGATAATCTTGAACTCGGCGGTAAAGGACCACTTCTGATCCTTACCGTCGGTTGGTGTTACTACGTTTACTGCGGTCTTGAAATTGTTCGTTTTGGTCAGTTTAAAGGCCACGGCCTGGTCTCCTTTTTTAATGATTGAACTGCAAAACTGAGCGCCCCTACTTACGTCAGGGCGATGGTCCACTCGTCGTTACCAGCGGCGCTATTCGGCAGCAGCTTCAGGCCAGCACCGAGCTGGACGATTCCGTCGGCTTCCGGGAAGGTCGGATTGATCAGCTGAACTTTCGGGCAATTTACGGTGATGATCTGACCGGCAGTTGCACCAAGCACCAGGTTCAAGGCACCAGTGGCATGTTGCTTGATTGTCTGGTGGAAGTTTTTGGTACCAATACCAGGCAGATCAATCTGGATATTGCCGCCGGGATTACGTCCCCGGATATCAATTTCGCGCACGCCCGGATTGTTGCGATGAGTCACATTATTGCCGTCGGTCAGCTCCAATTGATTCAGTACACCCGAGTAGCCGTGCAGACTGAACGTGCAGTTCTGCTGATTGATAGGCAGCGGCTCTTTCCATGCCGAAAAGTCAAATGAAGGAATAGCCGTCGAAGACGGATCAACATCCAGCCCCCAAATCTCCATGACAAGCATCAGATGGTCATCAGCATTGGCTCGCAGTGACGCAGTGCCACGACAGCCGCGCATCACATGCAGCTCACCGTCCATGTGATAGCCGATCGTGGCGGCGTCGTAAGGCCGACCAGCCATCTCGAACGTGACCGATGTGGTGGGCACTTCGACCAACGACCGCCCGCAGATTTGCAACAAGGCCGCCCAGGGCGGTGCAGTGCCGGCGGTGCCACTGGCGAATAGATCCACCTCAACTCCGATCGTGCTGTAGGTGCCCATGTACAGTGACTTCTGCGCACCGTAATGTGACTGAACATTAGTGCGCTCTTTCAACGTGCCCTGACGGGTGTTGAAGTTAGTGATACGACACAGCATGGCGTCGGTAAGTGTTTGTTGCTCGCCGTAGGTATCTTCTACGTTGCAGAACAGTGCTTTCAGATTGGCGTCGAGTGACATGGGCAGCTCCTGAAACTAAAGTAATGGGTATAAAAAAAGGCGCCGGAGCGCCTTATTTATCTTCTGTTTTCGCCGGTGGTTTTTTCGCACCCGGCTTATCTGCTGGCGATGCCGGCAGGTCTTTCACTTCTGGCTTTTTCGTACCCGCCGGAGCAGTGCGCGACACCAGTTCCGTTTTGCCGTCTTTCGTTGTTATGTAGCGGCCACCTTGTTTCATCGTGTTGTCCTCACAGTTGGCTGATTAGTGTTTCGGTACCGAACTCAATGCGACGGGCCATCAACGGCCCCATGATGCGAGCTGTCGCCGAGCTCAGCACTGTCATGCCTTGGTGTTTCGGCGTGTGATGGAAACCCAGAACCGCCCTAACGACGGCATCGTGCAATGCGTCAAATTCGCTGACACGACAGAACAGCAGAGCAACTATGCGCTTCTCTGACATCTGGCGCGTTCGCATCTTTGATTCTGGTTCGGCGTATTCGTAGTTGCCGTAATACAACAACACGCTTGGCGTAATCGTGCTGTCTGTATTCATATTCTCGATAGCAGCCGCAGGCAGTTCGTGCCCCAACTCCACAGACTTCAGAGCAGCGACGGTCTCAATCCGCGCCTTAACGCCATTGATCATTACGCGCCCCCTTGCTTGCTCATGTAGTAGTTCAATGCCACATCGAATTCTTTATCGTATTCTTCCGCTGCAAACACGTCGTAAGGTGTTCCCAGCGCATCACCGGCCGCCACTACCATATCCGGGATAGATGGCCCCTTCATGGGGATCAGCCGCTGCTTGCCGCCGCTGGTGGTCTTGCCACGCGGATCACGGTAGAACACCTGCTGGTTGCCGTTTTGACCCGTTGCTAAAAACGCGGGCCGGGATCTGATCAGTTTCCGCGCATCGGCTTTCATCACTTGGACGGTCACGCCGGTGCGGAATCGACCCCAGCGCTGCCCCTTTTTCGTCTTTCTGCCCAACGTCACGCGCCTGGGCTTGGCGCCAAAATTCAGATATCCGAGTTTTCGGCTGCGGAACAGCAGCACCGCGCTGACCTCATTGGCCCGCCGGACGCCCTTCATTTTCTTGGCATACCGACGGAATGTGCCGGCCTTTACGTTGTAGCGCTGGCGTACCTCTTTCGACACATAGGTCTGCAGCTTGTTGACGGTCTTACCAACAGCCGAGGCGTTGATCTTGTCGACCAGGGAGTCCCCGAGCTGAGCTCGCAGCACCTCAAGATTCTTAACTTCAAACTTCTGGTGCATTGGTTTTGCCGATGCTGATCAACCGCGTGATGGAATCGTTCTTCAGCGTCTGCAGGAATTCATAGTGCTGGCCTGTTGCCTTATCCAGGAATAACGCCCCAGTGCGCAGGCCGGGCAGATCATCCGAAATGGCGCGCAGTGTGGTGGTCACGATCACCTGCCCATATTCGACCATCACTTCCACGTCAGGGCGAATCACCGCAGTGATATCTGCGGAGTATTCGCCCACCGTGAATGTCACCAGACCGCCATGCAGCTCAAGCGCGTCACGCGCGGCCTGTATCTGGACGTCACGCATTACTGCTGACCGCCGCCCTGGGGATCTTTACCTGCATCCGGATCCGTTTCGTCGTCGGATTCCTTTGCCTTGGTGGCCTTAGTGATTACATCGCCCATCGCCTTAGCTTCCACTGCAGTTAGCGAAATCTCATCGCCGGCTTTGTACTTCACGCGATTACCGTCTGAGTCACGACCTTCGCAGTAGCGGTTAAAAACATACTTGGCTTTTGACATGATCTATGTCCTTTTGTAAGTAGATTAACTGGGTGCCAGTGGCCTGCGATCACAGGCCATGGCATTCAATGAGCTTGCGTTACAGTGTGTAAACGGTGGCGCAGACAGTGCTGTTAATCAGCGGCAGCACCGGCAACGGGGCTGATTGGGTCATACAGAACTCGACGGCAGGATCCTCGTTCTGCCACACCTTCGGGAAGTACTCGAGCGCCTGATAGTTCGCCTTGCCATCCAGGATAGCGCCGAATGCCCGAACACCCGTCGCGCCCTGGGAAACCAGAATCACTTCGTTGTCCTGGACAAACTTCACTTGATTGCCTTCCTCATCGATGTACCAGCCCGAGTAAGTCCAAAGCTCTGGACCTGCACCACCCAAGCGACCACGGTACGCTGCTTTCATTTTGGCCGGGGCCAATTCCAGCGTTGTGTCAGAACCTCGACGAGTGTTGATCAGCTCCTTAACATCGGCGTTTTTAGCAAACTTGGTAAACGCGCCGTTGCCAAAAATGATATGTGTGCACGGAGCGTCCATCCGGTCCATCCAGTCCTGAAGGTCGCCCAACGGATCTTCAGCGGATTGACCCCATCGAGCGTCTGTCAGCAATGTCACCGTATTACCGGCAGCACGACCAAAATCAACCACTGACGTTTTGTAGCTCTCACCAGACACTACGATCTGACCAGTACGCAGCAATGAGGAAGCCATCCACTCCAAACGATTGGTGATACGCTGCCGTTGCTCATCCAGGATGTCCACGACGATAGCGTTGCGGCGCGCCTCAGCGGTCATCGAACCACCAATGGCCTCGCCTGGACGGCGGCGCAGAACACGCTGTGGGTCGACTACGTCCTTGGGCTTGACGTATGCAGGTCTGAAGGTCTTCTGTAATGCACCTTCCTGCGTGTTAGCCTTACCAGCCAACATCGGCGACACGAATGGTGCCAGTGTATGATCCTGGAAGATCTTGTCGAAACCGATCTCGGCAGTGTCAAATGTCACCACTTCCGGGAACATCAGATTGAGCAGGAACGCATCATAAGGCGTCAGGCGCGAGATGATGCCCAACAGGGTAGTTGTATCCATCGTTGTTTCCTCGTAAATAAAAGATTAAAGAACTGTCGAGCCAAGGCCAGATGGGCTGCGCCCTAGCTATGGATTGCGATTAGCTGGTAGGCTGCTCCCGGCTCTGCGTCGGTGTTTCCAGAGTGATCGGCGTACCGTCGAACATGCTGGCCAGATGCACCGCAGAGTAGCTGGCGTCGATCACAGCAAGCGACTTATTGATGCGACCACCCTTATAGATCTGGCACGCCGCATCGGCACCGTCGGCGTGTACCGCTTCGGTCATAAAACCGATAATGGTCTGGCTGCCGTCGGTTGCCGTCTGCACAGCGGCTCGCAACTTGCCGCTTGCTGTAACTCGGCCCACAGCTGTACCAGCGGCCAAATCCTGACCGCTCAGCAGTGTCGCTGGCTCTGTGATGATGGGACCGCCCAGGATCAGTGCCGCAACACTGCCGAGCGATTGAGTTGATGATCCTGCCATGATGTTGCCCTCTCGATTGCTTAAGATTGATGATGCCGTTCGGTGCTACAGATTGCGCAATGCTGTCTTGCTTATGCGGTCTGCGCTGGCCGCTTATTGGTTGCCTTGTAGTAGTCACCCATGACCTGGTCGACTTCCGAGACCTCGGCCGAGGAGCCGGCACTGCCTACTGTCACGTTGGCAGCGGTTTCCATCGCTGCGTCCAGAGGCGACCGGCCTCCAGCCGCCGACTCCGCAGGCGCAGCTTTCAGCGTCTCCAGGGCCTTCTCGACAGTCATGTCGGTGTTATAGGCAAGGTGTTCTGCCAAACCTGCGCGCCCCTTTGCTTCCTCGGAACGCAGGATGGCACCGCAGCGCTCGCGCTCCGCTTTGCGGTGATCGTCTGCAGATGCTGCAGGCGCTGGAGTGGCAGCTGGCTGATCACCACCAGCTGATGCATTAGCTGCAGGCGCTTGCTCCTGCGTTTGGTTTTCCGTTACTTTCGACATGCTCATTCCTCCGGTTGTGATAGTCGTTCTGCCCTCGCTGGACAGGTAGTCTGCAAATACCTCAATGGCTTCATTGCCATTGACCAACTGATCGGCAAAGCCGATATCGATAGCCTCCTGCCCGCGATAGCATCGCGCCTCCGTGTCCAGGACGGCCTGCACATCCATGCCGGTCATCTCGCTAACCAGTGCAGCAAATTCGCCGCGCAGTTTGTCAGAGCGCGCCTGGAAGTCATCCAGCACGTCCTCTGGCAGTGCCTGATATGGATTGCCGTCGACCTTGTGGGCACCGGAGAAAATAAGAGTGACATCCACCCCTTCGTTCTCCAGATACTTCTCCCAGCTGGCATGGGCCATCACCACACCAACGCTGCCGGCAATACCTGTCTGAGTAATCAGGCGCCGATCCGCAGCACTGGCCAGCGCCATGCCTGCAGAGGCGTTCATGTCGTAGCAGAGACCCCAGCATGGCTTTCCGGCCTGCGCAGCCAGCGAGCGGATCCGGTTGGCTGCGTCAAAGCAACCGGCAACTTCACCGCCTGGTGTGTCGAAATCGAGCAGCACGCCATTGACCTTGCGATCCTCAAGCGCCACCGCTAGCCGCGCGATGATGCCGTCGTAGCCAGTCATGCCGCTGTAGGGCTGCAGGTAACCATGCTTGTGCACCAGCGTGCCGCTGATCGGCAGGACAGCCACACCATTCACCAGGCGATAAGGCCGGTACTCCTGAGCGGCCGCAGAGTCACGGCTGTCATCAATGCCCATCTTCACGTGCAGCTTGCCGAGCTCCTCGATCTTGCCGTCAGCGTCGTATAGGTTGCGGATACCGAGCTTGCTCGACAGCGCATTGAAAAACACACGGGCATAACCCGGTTCCAGCAATAGCGGCGTGTTGAGCACTCGACTGGCGATGTGCGCGTAACTATGTTTTGCCATGTGGGAGTCCTATGCTGCAGCAGACTCTGCAGCGTTCGATGCATCTTCCTGGTCTGGTGCCAGGGCCTGTGTCTTCATCCAGCTGGGCGGTGGCAGGCCTTTCTCTTTCCGCTCGGCAATCTCACGGACTTGCTGCTCGAATATCTCCTGCGAGTCCTCACCCATAATCGCCAGCTCTTTTTCGTAGGTGCTCAGGCCTGCGTCGATTCGCAGGACGGCCTCTTTCACTTCCTTGAGTCCGTCGATTGCAATGCGGCCACTACCGATCCATTCAGCGTTACACCATGCGGCCTTACCCTCATAGAAGTTACGCGTGGCACCTCGCGGTAGCGTGACCCATTTGCGGTCGATCATCTCCTCCAGGACTGCTGCATAGATCATGCTGGCATGCCGGGAAGCAATCACCTTGCGCTTGCCCATGAAGTGCCGCCAGTTCTCCATCATGGAGAGCCGGCCAGAGCTGTAGTTGACTTTGCTGTAGTCGCGGCTGAGCTGCTCGTAACTTGTGCCAAGACCTGCAGCGATGTATCGCAGGATGGCCGCTTCCAGCTCTCCGAATCCATTGTCAGCGTTGCTGCTGGTCTTGAGGTTCAGGTGCTCGCCAGGCATCAGATGCGGGATCTTGACGCCGTTCATACGAATGTCTGCACCTTTGTGATAATCGGCAATTAGAGTCATATAGTCCTCTAGCTTCTTATCACCGTCTTCAAGCCCGATAACCTGGAACGCAGTCTCTGGCCCGAGTTCAGACTCGATGGTCGCAGCGTACATCGCGTTGACGATCGCATTCTGCAGCTTGGTGTTCTGCAGTTTGCTGAGCATGTGGATCTGCTCCATCACACTCAGGAACTTATTGACACCTCGCGTCTGGCCATCGTCGGTCGGCTCGAAGACATGGATGAACTGCTGCCGGCCCCACCCTGTCTCGCGCGGGATCTCTTTCCAGGTGCTGCCAAAGCCATCACCCATGCCGTAGTTATGGTCTGCGGTGTCACGAACCCAGTACGAAATCGCCGCACCGCGCCGATCGATCCGCACGCCATTGCGCAGCTCTGCATTGTTCATCAACTGATGCGGATTGCTGACCCGCAGAGGCGACACAACTTTGATGGCAGTTTTCAGCAAGTGATCCGGTCGATCACCAATCCAGTCGACGATGTTCATGATCTCACCGCGCCCGGTGTGGCACCCGACGCCCTCACGGATCAACATAGTAAACGTACGCTTGCGCTCAGCATCCATGTAACAGCCGACTGGATCCTCTGCATACTCAACCCAGGCCGCCTCAACGTCTTTCGCGAAAGCGCGCGCGTCAGCCTCGCTGATACCAAGGCGCTGCCATTTAGGCTTAGCTGACAGCCGGAACATGTGCCCGACAATATTGTCGATGTGCAGCTGAACACCACCATGGGCAATGCCGTGATTGCGCATCAGGTCGTCAGCACGCGCATTGCCCAGGTCAAGGCCGGGCAGCAGAGCTGCATCCGCAGTGCGTGGTGACGGACTCCAGGTACGCATCTGACCACCGAATCCAGCGCCGGTGCCACTATAGGTCGACGCGAAAGGCTGGCCGGTCTGCGGGTTCACGATTTTGATATCGGGCAATGACATCAGAACACCCCCGCTGGTCCACGCCGGCGCGCAGTTGCGACGCCGAGCTGTTGCTCCAGATCCGCAATGTAAAGTCGCAACGAAGGGATATTCGCCTGCGTATACTGCGTCTGGACACCATCAACGGTGACGCTGGCCACCGCACGGCCGGTCAGCAACTTGTGCAGGGCTGCGCGTGCCTCATCCAGCTGCGCTTGTGTTGCCATATTTGACCTCAGTTGTTGAGTCGCCGCGCCAGGTCAGCCATTGACGACCGTGGTTTGGCTTCGGGTTTAGTGTGTTCTGCAGGACGACTGGAAGCGTCGATCCTGCTTGTACCTGTTGGTGCATCGGGTGCCGCTGGTATCGGCACGCTGAAAAGATCAGACTGCAGAATCTTCTGTTCCAGGTTGTCCCATTCACGCGGCTGCATCAGGTGCACCCGCTTAGCTCTGGCTGCATGCAGCGCATAAACCTCGCAGTCCCACGCCTCAATCGCGCGGCCGCTTTTAGGCTGCCAGACTTTTTTATTCTTGAGAGTTCGGTGTGGCGCTTTTACTTCGCCAGTGAGCTGCTCGAAATAATCCGTGCGCACATCCGAGCACATGTGCCAGCGGCCAGGACCATCTCCGGTTAATTTCATCTTGCCGGCCAGCCAATCTTTTGCTTTTTGCGTGCCCACCATAAATGGCTTCAGGCCGTACTTGTCCGCCTTGCTGGGGTGTTTCGCATTCTGGTGATCAACACCTCGCACCCGTGGCGGACTGAATATCTCCGGATCCTGCCTCGAGCTAGAACCCTTGATCGCCATTACCAACACCTGTGGGTATTTGCGCGACATCTTGCGCACCCACTGGTAGACCGCATCGTTTGTTTCGCCATCACTCGAGTCGATGCTGACAGCCGCTGCGTAGATAGCGTTGCCCGATGCATGTTTGACCGGACCAAATACAAGCGTTTCCAAGTCAGTCCAGACTCTATCAGTGGTGTCTGTAATAGCGCCTGCGGCGTACAGTTCCTGCCAGTCGATCTGCCAGGACTCCTCGCCCCGCCCCCACGCTCTGCGTCCTACCGCGACACGCGCTGGGTTACGCTGCACGTCAATGCCAACAGTCAGCAGGAGACCACCTGCAGGGCAAAGGCCGCACTGATAGCCCTCAGCCTCAGCCCGCTCGCGCAGTTGATCCTCGGTCACGTGGTCATCCTGGTACGCGTAAGCGCGAGCCAGTTTGCTGTTCACGAACACGATGCGCTCGGACTCGTCACCGCGACCGGCCTCATATTCAGCCGCCAGGTAATCCTTGACGATGTCTGCCAGCCCGACACCGGGCATGCAGGTGTAGATCTCCGACAGTTCCTTGAATCCAGCGATGCCATGGAACGGTGCCGTGGCCACCCAGCCGCACAATGGATCACCGGCAGCGATCGCGCTCATTACTGTATTGCGGATGTTTTCCTTCCGCTGGTAATCGTCCCACAGCTCACCGCAGTCCGGGCAGACATACGCAGCGGTGTCAGGCAGCGCCATGTTGTACACTTCGTGAGGCTGGTACGTCGGATCCTCGGAGTTCATCCAGGTGACGTTCTCCCAGGCCAGCACGTGCGAACCGCCGCAACCGTGACAAACGATCGGCAGCACTCGCTGGTCAGACAGCCGGATATGGTCCTCGACTTTGGAGAGGCCCTGGACGGACGGTGTGCCGCCCATTACCCGCTTGGAGTTCTTCTGCCGTTTCGTGCGTTCCCACAGCAGCTTGATCGAGTTGCCCTGCTCTTTCAGGTTGTCAGTCGCGTCGTCTGGCTCTTCGACCACGACGATTCGCGCCGGCGTCGACTTAACGCTGCTGATCGACTTGGATCCGACCAGCTTCAGGAAGCCATTGGCAAAACTCTTGAACAGCGACCGATTACCGGCGCTGCGGGACTTTGTGATGTCGATGATCTCAGCCAGCTGCGGCGTCGATCGGATGCACGGCTCCAGCTTCTCATCGTTGAACTCTTTGGCGGCCCCCTCTTTCGGGAACATCACCACGATTGGTGAGGGGCGCCACTTAATGTTCTTGAACAGCCAGGCGATCAGCGCATAGGTCCAACCGATCTGCGCAGCCTTTTGCATGACGACTTCAGATACCGTCGCGTCATCCAGTGCCGCGAACACACCATAGAAATACGGCGTGTAATACAGGTCATAGCGGCCGTCAGTTTCAGAGCCGCGCGCTTCTGCAGGCAGACGGAAGTGCTCTTGTGTCCACTCTTCGGTGGACGGAACTGGAAGCGGTACCAGCTCACTCTGGATCGCCGCAGATAGACTCCGCAAGTTTCCCCGCATGATCTGCAATGCGTCCCAGGGCAGATCGTAGGGGTTCTTGAATGTCGTCATCTGTCAGCTCGAGGCCGTGTTTGGCTTCCAGCGCCTCCTGGATTAGTTCACCTGTCGTCATGATTTGCTGTCGGGTTATCCGAGGCAGCTCCAAAATAAGTACCTCGACATCTGCACGCTGCAGCAGCTGCTTCGCGTCCTTCAGCCGCCGTTGCTTTTTCTCCGCTGTGCTTTCCTGTGCTTCCGCGATGCGGGCCTCGGTCAGCCGGTTCTGTGCTTCGCCGGCGCGGCCAGCGGCCTCGTTGCGCAGCCGATCGCAGTAGAGTGCGAGCCACTCGGCATAGGTGCCGTCGCGCGGGAGAATTCCGTCTTTAACTTTTAACGCTATGACCTGCTGGCTGACGCCAACCAGTTGCGCGAACAGGGTCTGGCTTGCCTTGCCCTGCAGGTCCAGGTGCTGCACGTCAGGGGCACCCCATCGCCTCGGCCACCTGGGCGATCATTTCAGGCGATATCACCGCATCCGGGTCGCCAGTGTTGATCTCAAGAATCGCCGCGCGCGTTTCACCGTTCACCATTGGATTGATCGAGGCCGCGACTACCGTGATGCAGGCAGCGCCCTTCTCTTCAGGGCCGAGTTCAGCGGCCGCCTGGATGCCAGCGCACCCTGTGGCTGTCACTGCGACCGCCAGGGCCAGTGCAATCAGTCGAACCATCAACATGAACGGTCTCATTATTTTCTCCAGTCAGAAAACCAAAAAGAATCAAGGGGATGAATACAATTACAACCCCCTATAGCGTCACAAAACTAGGCAAAGTTTGCGCCCATGGCGCCCGTATACTAGACCCCCTCCAGGAAGGACCCGCGCCGAAAATCAGGCGACCCCAGCGCCTGGGGAGACTCTACTTTGCTGGTCAGCTGCCAGTGCATCAAACGTCCGATGGGCATACTCACTCATGCGATGATCCAGCACTCTGCCGATCGTGGTGAACAGAATGTCCCGCGTCTGTTGCCAGGCAGTTGGATCCCACATGTAGTCACCCAGCTTGGCGCTGTTCGGGTAGTAAAGATTCCGGCCTGCATCACCGTAGCCAATCTTCGGCCACCGGCACACAGCGTCCGATCCGTTCTGTACCCGGATGTAGTCACACCAGATCGTGCGCTTCAGGTCAGCTGCTGCTGCGACCCGACTCTGCCCGAACGTAATCAACCGCAGCTGCTGCTCACCGTTTCGCTGGTACCGGCGACACAGTGCAACCGCCACCAGGGTGGCAATGTTGCCCCCTGCAGAGTGACCCTGCAGCGTGATTGCAAAGCCAGGGAACGCGTCGAGTACTTCAATCAATCGAGGCATGATCGCTGACACACAACGGACCACACCACCGTGTGCGCGTATGCCAGACCATTCGCGCTTCTTAACCAGCACATTGTGAAACCAGTCGAGACGGCCATCAGAGGTCAGCAGTGACTGCGAGCCACGGAACACGATGTGCAGTGTCCGGGTCTGCCTGGACACGAACGCGAACCCGTCAGCACCTGTTGCGGTGTCACGTATCTCAATAACCCCTCGAATATCCTGATGCGGTGGTATCGGGTCATGGCTGTACACCTCGACACAGAGTTCGGCGGCGTACAGTATGTCTTGCATGTTCGTTACCCGATGGTCTGCTCTTGGCGGCGGTTATGCACCCCCAGTACTCCGTTGATGTGACTGATCTGCCTGCCGTGTTCATCCAGCCGGTCTGCGTGGCGGTCAAGGCGCTTTCGATCGGCATTGATGCGATCGTGAATTACCTGCAGTGCTGACTGATTGCTCTCGCAGAATTTCTCAAAGCTCTTGGCCGAGTTGGTCATGGACTCCTGAATAGATCGCACCATCAGCGACTGACGCCAAAGGAATGCAAAGAACAGAATGATCTGGCCAGCCAGGAAGATGGCTACCGCTGTTAGCGGACCCACCCAGTAATCCGGAATCATGCAATATCCTTGACAGTGATGAACACCTGATCCCCCTGCTGCAGGGAATCTATGATCTCTTTATAGAGTCGCTCATAAGCTGGAACGCTCTCACTCAGGAACCCGGTGCGGGTTACATTCTCACGCACACCATTGCCGACAAGGATGCACCCCTCAGAGTGCGTGTGGTCATTGCCGGGATGGATATAGATCCATTCAAAGTTCGGTACGTCCTGCAGCCACAACATGCCCTGGTGGAAGTTAAACCGATCCAGGTAACGGCCATGCATGCCACCCACTGTCCGCAGCTTGATCTGGTATGTGCCTGCCGGGATCCGGGTCTGGCCCATCACCTTAACCTCACGGCGTTCATCCTCCAGTGTGAAGCAACGGAACTGGAGCTGGCCGTCACCAGCCGAGGTATTAGCGTAGTGCAGCACACCGAGCGTGCAATGCTGGGCGCTGGAGAATCGATGCAGCACATAGTCTGTTCTGTTCACCAGATGGCCCTCTGATTCGTTTGCCCCGCCCATAAAAAAGGCCCTGCAAGCAGGGCCAATCGCATTGTTAAGGGGGACTTAGTTACATAAAAAGAAAAGGTCCGACCCGCGTGGTTGCGCTGGTCAGACCTCTTCGACATTAGAAAATTTGACCTAAAATCCTCGCGCGGTCAACAAGCATTAAATTTCTAATAAGCACTGCTTACAAAGTGTCCCATCGATGGGACTTTTTGAAAAGGTTGGGACAACTACAGACCGCGCATTTATTGGCTTGTCCCAACCGTCCTAACCGTCCCATCTAAAAATAAACTTCTGTAAAAGTCGAAAACTGCTAACGCTGCATGTTCATGTTGTATATTTTCATATTCTCCGGGGTCCACAGTTCGGATGGGACAGGTCGGGACAGTTGGGACAGGCCGCACCATTGCTGGCTCTCAGCGGTTTCGAGGATGGGACGCTCTGTCCCATCTGACGCGTTTCGGCTTTCTCTGGACGCAAAAAAGCCTCACAGCGTGGTGATTTTCAAAAAAGGGAATCCTTCCCCTGTGCCAGGTGATCGTCTTTATCCGTTTAGCTGATCAGTGGCTTGTAGTGTCGTCCGCTCCGGTTGGGTTTAATTGCGCATCCAGGTGATCACGTAATTCAGTTAGCCATGCGCTATAGGCCCGGCACCCGCTCGCCCTTACGTTGAGGTACCGCCTTACTAATGTCTTAGAATTAATGCCAGCCAGCCTGGCACGTTGATAGTCAGACATGCTCTGTACTCCAACCCCACCGCACTTGGGGCACGCCGTCAGAGACTTAGAGGTGCCGTATATTGCCGGACTCCCCCGCTGGACTTTCTCTATAACGGTGCCGCTTCCTGCGCACCGAGTGCAACGCCGGCGATCAGAGAGCTCTACGAGCACGGACTCTGCCAACCCCTGCGCTGTCTTGAGGGGCATTTCCTCCCCTCTCAATTCTTCAAACTGCCGTGACATTATCACGGTCAATAATCTAATAACAATTCTGCGACTCTCTTCATGGCCAGCAAATAAGTAAAAGCCAAGGTGCTGCGCACCAGGCGACAAACCAAAGGAAAGTGCAGCAGCCACGTCTGACCATTTAATGTCTGATCCGCCACCCCTGACACCTTTGAGGTCAGTGCTGCTCACCCCGAGCATGTTCAGATAACCGAGCGACATTCTAACCCTCCTGTCCTTTACTGGCCTCGATCGGGCGCTGATATTTCCACACCCGTGTTTTGCTGTTCGGAATCGTTGTGCGCACACGCCGCCACCCAAGCCGCTGCATGATGTTTGCAAGTCGCATCTGTTCAGGCCGACGGTGGTTTCCAGGCTCTAGCCGAAGAGCCCCTTCAAAAATCTCCGGCATTGAGAATGCCTGAACCATCCGCTGCTCTGGTTCGTCCAGCCACTGGATGACATAGTTCTCCCAGCTGTCCGACATAAACCGATCCTCTTGCTGCACTTCAAACAAGTGCAACTCGTCAGCCTCGACGTGCCAGACCTCACCTTCCTTGTACCGATGCATAGCCTCAGCCCACAGCTGATCACGTTCATGACGCAGACGCTCGAGATTGATCTCAGTACAGCGCACCGGCCAGTAACGCCGGTTGCCCGTGGTGTCGGTCAGGTAGTTGTCCTGGTTGGTGGATCCAGCGAATACACACTGCCGGGGGAACTCCTGCACCAGCCGCCCATAGCTGGGACGATATCGGTCGGTTTCACTCGCGAAGAATTGCTTCGCGCGGGTGGACTCAGCCTTGTTAAAACTGTCCAGCTCCGCGAGCTCGCATATCCACACGCCCTGCATCTGCTGGTAGCCATCCTTGTCACCAAGAGTAAAGTGTGTGTCTGAGTACCATTCACCGCCCAGGATGCTGAGCGCAGTACTCTTGCCGGCACCCTGCTTCCCTTCCAGGATCAAGACGCAGTCGTTTTTGCACGGGTACTCCATAACCCTGGCGACAGCACCAATCAAGAACTTGCAGCCAACCAGGTGACTATAGGGATTCTGCTCTACGCCAAGCAGCCTGGTCAGCCAACTGTCCAGCCTGTGACCACCGTCCCAAGTAAGGCTCTGCAGGTATTCGCGGATCGGGTGGAAGGCATTGTCTCTAGCAACCAGATCGACGGCGTTCATGATCGCGTCCGTCCGGGCATTGATGCCGTAGTGTTCGTCCATCCAAATCTTGGTGCGAATCACGTCATCGTCTCGCCATTCGTTGTTAATGTGATACACGCTGCTTTTCGGGTAGGGCGGGTCTTTACGCTTGACGATACGGCTGTGCAGCTCACTGAACCCCACCACACCATCCCAGGCATCGTCATTGCTCAGAACAAGGTAGACATTGCGCTCAGTGGGCTCCAATTCGCCGTTAGTCTTTCGACTGAGGGTCGTGCGCCAGTGGCTGAGCTCGGCGCGTATATAGTGGAAACATTGCGCCACTGCCTGCAGGCCTGCCCGAACGTGCAGGTCATTGAAGTCGACGTCCGTGGCAGCCCGATCGGCACCAAATTGAGGTTTAACCAGGTGGCCGTTCAGTTTGGTCTGAGCCTCTTCGGCCTTGATCACGCCAGCGTTGTATGGCTCACCGTTGGCGTCCGTGGTTTTCCAGTCGTCATCAGCGCAGAACACCAGGGGACTGTCCTGAAATCGCGCACGAATCGCTTGCGCGACCGGCAGCAGGTTGCCGGAGTCAAAAGCAACGACCACCGGCCAGCCAATCGCCTCATGAATACTGGCAGCGGTCGCGTAACCTTCCGCGATACAGATCGGCTTGCCTCTCTGCAGCTTGCCAATAACAAAGAACCGCCCCTCTTTCTTGAGGCCTCGCGGCCAGTACACCTTGTCTTTACCGTTCTCCCCCTTCTCGGGGAAAATAAGCTGCAGCCCATAGATATTGTTATCGATGTCCTGCATGGGGATCAGCGTCGTGTCGCGGGCACCGTACCGCAGCCCGTACGCTTTGACACCTTTCCGTTTGCAGTAGGCTGACTCACCCTCCTGGCTGGCCTGATTCCAATATCGAGTAGCTTGGGCAGCGGCGCGCCTCGCTGCAGCATTGCGGATCCGGAGAGCATGTTCCTGTTGTTTTTTGATCTGGGCCCTGATCTCTTCGCGCTCGTGCTGAGGCAGGCTGCGGGACTTCCAGATCAACTTCTGCGAGTCGCCTCGCTTCCAGGAACCGTATGCACCGGCAATGCCTTCCTTGCCACTTTGCAGTGTGTACGAAAACAGGCTGTACCAGCCGTTGTATGATTTTGGGCGGTCGCCCTCGACATCAACCCGCTTTAACTTGCCAATCTCCAGATGGCCGTCCGGGATTATCAGCCCGTAGTCGCGCAGCTGTTTGAGTGCGTCATCGAGCACGGCCGAGCCTCAGCGGTTATATTGCTTTTGGTGGGTTTCAAGCGCCTGCTGACAAGCGATGCAGTATCGGCAGCCGGGACTGGCCAGCCGCCTTAATTCCGGAATGGGAGCGCCACACTCCTCGCACTCGGTAGCCGACTCACGTCCTGCTGACTGCTGGCTTTTTCGGCGCTGCGCCTCCAGGTTGTCTGCCAGGCGCTGCTCGATCACCGTTTGTGCGTGGTCTGCCGTATCCATGTCCCTGCCCTATGCTTGTTATAATTCGGGCGGTGGTTTATCCCGGCCCACCGCCAGTCTCAGCCCTATCCGGGTTCAGGCCGCTGTGTGCCCCTTATTACCTTGGGGCGAGGTGTTCGCTAATGCTGTACTTCCGTACAGGTGTGGTTTTTCCGATTACCTGCAGACAGATCGGTAGGCAGACTACAATCTCGTTCTGCTGATGGAACCGCTACCTTGAGAAGCAACTCGTACTCTTCAGGCGGGTATAGATCCGGCCTCAATTCGTGCCGAAGAATCTCGCGTTTAAGCACGCGCTCTAGGGGAATGCAGTACTCCCCCGGCACACCTCGGCTAACCCATTGCCTCACGGCCATAGGTGTAAGTGGCTTTTCCATGTCAAGCTCGTCTGATACCAGACGGGCGAGATTGGGGGCACCACCTGCCATGTGAATTGCTTTACGAATCGCTTCACTCATGGCGGATGATAATAAACATGAAGTTTATTTATTGCAAACTTTTTGGTGATCGCCGTTTTAGGGCTGATATGCAAACATATTGTTTATGAATCAAGACCACATCTTTAGCGCTGTTGATGCCACCCTTAAGTCTATGGATAGGACTAAATCATGGCTCTGCGACCAAATAGGCGTGAGCACCCAAAACTTTAATAACTGGTCTAAAAGAGGGATCCCACTTTCTAGGTTACCGGCTGTCGCTGAGGTATTCGGATGGGACCCCGACGAGTTACGCAGGGGCAGGATCGTTACAGCCTCAGACGAACTCGCACTGCCTTTGTATGATGTGCATGCATCCATGGGGACAGGCGCAGAGCCTCACGACCAACCATCCGACCCGATCGTCTCACTTGTCAAAGTGAGCAGGCGATGGGCATCAACCGCTTTGACTTCGACTAGCCTTAACAACCTTTCTCTGATAACCGCCACCGGGAACTCGATGTCCCCAACTTTTTCTGACGGGGACACCCTGGTCGTCGATACGGGCATAAATCAACTAGAGAACGACGGTATCTACGTTCTGCTAAGAGACGGCAACTTGTTTATAAAACGCCTAGAATTGATGCTAAATGGTGGGATACTAGTCAGCTCTGACAATCCAGAGCACAAGCCTTATACAATCTCAAAATCTGACTTAAGCGAAATCCACATAATTGGCAAAGCGCTTTGGGCTCTAACCGGAAAATCTCTATAAGGAACAGAGGATCATGGAAACGACGATATTGTTAGCGATTTTCGTCGGACTGGTTGTCATCATGGCGGCCTGGAGAGAATACACGGATCGACGATATGTAATTCCGGCCCAGCTCAGGCCAATTCTCAGGAAATACTGGAAAGGCGTCAAAGCCACGAAAGGAACTGCTGCACAGAGCCTTATTGAGCACTCTGACATTGCTGCATCCATATTACGTATTCAACCCAACGACCCGAGCTGGCACTCAGATCCAATAACCGAACCCCAAGAACGCAGACTAAAAGAACTCGGCATCAAGATCACCGATAAATCTCTGAAATATAAAGGCATAGCATCGAAACTGATAGGGATGTTCAGCGAATGTGAACCAGGAACCATTACCGAGTACTTGGAATTCTTTGGCATAGATACTTCAGAGATATCTGAAACTCGCGCCAAGCTGAAACATTCAGAACTTTCAGGTAATCCAGACTCACAAATGATGTGGGACGACCGTCCTGCCGACCGAGCCCAGCTGCTTTATCTCGATTTCTACGGATTAACAAAAAGCAATAAACTCAAATATTTAGAAGCTGAGCAGATCATCACAGAGCATTCAGATAACCAACTGACCGAGGAGCAGCTCGATACGTGGCCTGATATAGAGACAATGTGGTCAGAGCTGGAAGATCCAGATTACCGCAACTCTCTCGGGATCAAGCAACCAAAGCAGCGCGAATACATAGAAGCCGTTAATTACTACCTCAAAAGCCCACACCACCGCCCAGGCCAATTCGACGAAGAGAAAGTCGCTTATTTTCTTACCCTTAAGAACCATGCACTGAAACAGTGAACACAAAATAAACAATAAGTTTGACTATCGTAAACTTAATGTGTATTTTCTCGATATCCAAGATTTGGGGTATCGGGAATGCAAAATATTTGCGAACAGAAAGTAGAATCAATCGCCGTCAGGGGTGTTCCAGCCCGAGAAGGCGCTGTGCTTGGGTACACAGCTCTTGGGCTCAGCTCAAAGGCAATAGCTCGCAAGCTGTCATGCAGCCCCCGAAACGTCGAAAACCTCCGTGACTCAGCCAAGTCGCGCTTGCATGCCAGCAACACCCCAAACCTTATCGCCATTGCCTTTCAAAAAGGCATCCTGCGCTTCATGTCGATCGCTTTGGTGGTCCTGGGCGCCGGTACCGGCCTGGTTCCACAACCAGCTCAGGCCGACGACGACCCAACCCTACGCCGAATCCGCACACACCGCATGCGCCGTGGATCCAGACGAATCCGTCATGGATACACACCACCCGCAGCAATTAACCAGCTTTACATCGAGTACTTCAACCTGCAGGCAGAGCTCAGCTGGGACGACGGCGAAATGCACGTCCACTACGTCCCCAGCAGCCCACTGCAGACCCAGCCATACGCGCAAATCTTCGATATCGAGGACCTGCTGCGCTGGCATTCAGAGCAATTTTACAGCTCGTTCAACCCTGCTGGAGGCCATGACGATGGACAAGCCAGTGAAGATCAATGCAGCCGCCAAGATCCTGAACGCGAAACCAACACGGCTGCGCCAGAAGATGCGCGCCAGGGGCATCCTGGATAAAAACAACCTGCCCCGCCATGACCTGGTCGAGCGCGGGCTGTTTGAAGTGAAAACTGGCCAGTTTGTTAAAGGCCGCACCGGGATCCGGCAGAACTACGCCGTGACACTGGTAACAGGGTCGGGCCTCACGTTTTTGAGCGCCCTGATGGAAGAAGGCAAGGCCGACCAGGCCGCAGAGAGGAGCATGTGACATGGGACTGCGCAAAAAACTGAAAGTGCTGCACTTCATGGGTGGCGAACACTTGCCAGATCGTGCCGGCCTCTACCTGGTGATTGACGGCCAATACCAGTACCGAACTTGCACAGCCGAACACCGCGAGGACGGATCGTTTGATCTGTTCCGATGCACGGCCTCTGGCGCAGAGATTCCCGGCACTCAGGTGCTGACCTACGCAGCGCTGGATCTGGCCGCTCACGTAGTAGAAGAGGTTTACAGCCCGACCGCTCAGCGCGAATCAGTCGACCGGATGATTGCACGTGGATTCATGTCTATCGGACAGATCGAGTCAGAGGTTTACGACCCAAAACGTGTAATAGACGAACTCAAAGGTACATACAGCCCTAGGAAGGAACTGCCCGGTCGAGTGCTTTCCCTGGTACCTAAGCTTACCCCAGCAGGAGAGCCCAATGTTTCCTGATATCAACGCGAACCCAAAGCTGCACAACACGATCTTGAATGTGTTGATGGCATTGCCGCTGCTTGGCCTGATGTCCGGCAAACCCACACTGATGATCACCACAACAGTGATCGCCGGCATCGGTGCCATTCCTTACTTCGCGGCTATGGCCGGTGAGGAAGCCAAACAGGCTGCAGAGAAGCGAGGCCGACGCCGATGAGCGATACCACGGTGACAACTGTGCCATTCCCGGATGAATTCACCGAGAAGGTTGGCGCCTGGTGGGACAGCCTCACTACACACCAGCGCGGCATGCTGGTCTATGCCCACCATCTGGAGCTGATTGGTGTTCACCAGTCTATCCGGTGGTCGCAAATACCACTTTTTTATCAAGCCAGACTTGCCCTGAAGCTCTCCATAACCATGGGCATCACCCGTTGCGCTGCCTTCCCCGAACTGACTGAGGAAGCGTACCTCGCAATCAACAACTTGCAACCATCTACAAAGCTGCACTGACCGACCAAAACAACCAGGAGACACACATGGGCACGTTCGCAACCATCCCCTTTAACAAACTGACGCTGTCAGAAGCGAATATCCGTAAATCGGCTACCAGTCCGGAGGCCGATGCCGAACTGAAAGCCAGCATCGAGGCAGCCGGCGTTCTGTTGAACCTCATTGTCAGCAAGGGCAAAAACGGCAAGCGAGTTGTGGAGGCCGGTGGCCGTCGATATCGGGCTGTCGCCGAGCTGGTGAAAGAGAAGAAATTCCCCCGCACCTATCCGGTGCCGTGCTACACCCTCGACGCCAACGAAAACGCCGAGCAAGCTGCGCTGATCGAGAACACGCTGCGCGAAGACATGCACCCAATCGACGAATACGAGGCATACAGCCGACTGCACTTTGTCCACCAGGTGCCGATCGAGAAGATCGCTGCGCAATTCGGCACGACCTCGCTTGAAGTGCAAAAGCGACTGAAACTGGGCAACGTGGCGCCAGAGCTTCGCCAGTTGTGCCGTGATGGTGAGCTCGCGCTAGATGCGCTGGCGGCTTTCACCGCGATAGAAACTCCAGAAAAGCAGATGGAGTGCTACGAGGCGGTTAAAAAACGCACCCACGGAGGCCATGTCCCTGCCTGGATGGTACGTGAACATATCAATGACTCCGGCTATCGATCAGACGACAAAGTCATCCGATTGATTGATCTTGATGAATACGCTGCTCGCGGCGGCACATCCAGCACCGACCTGTTCGCCTCAGTAAAATACTTTCACAACCGCGAACTGGTCGAGGAGCTCGTGAAAGAACGACTGGCCACCGAAGTGCAGGGACTGCTGGATGATGGCTGGAAGTGGGCGGACGTCTCCCTGGACTTCTACAACAAGCCAAATCCCTACCCCAAGATTCTGGACCCGGTACCGACTCCAGAAGACGAAATCCCTGCAGAACTGAAAGCCAGGCAGCAGGAGCTGACGGAAAGAATAGACGCAATCGAGCAGACGCTTAATGATGCCGGTGACGAAACCGATGACGAAACCTTCGAGAGGTTGGAGGAGGAAAAGGGCGAAGCAGAAGACGCTCTTAGCCAGGTCAACCACGAGATTGAAATGCTGGACAAATACAGCGATGAACAGAAGGCCGTCTCCGGCTGCGTAATCTATGTCGATCACAACGGACAGATTGAGATCCTGCGTGGCCGCGTTCGCAAAGAAGACGTAAAAAATGCCGCTAAGGCAGCGGAGGCCGACAACACAGGCACCGATGCTGGGTCCACATCCGAACCAGATGGCTCAGCCGAAGAAGAGCTCCCGAATCTTAGCCAGGCACTGACTCAGGACCTCAACCGATGGCGCATGATTGGCCTGAAACTGGATCTGTATTACAACGCCGAACTGGCGAATGACCTGGTCGACTTTGCCGTGATCTGTCGCACACTTATTCCTGCAATCCACGGCCGCTGGAGCGGCTTTACCGTCCCAGTTTCTCTGCATGTGGATGAAGTCAGCACCGGAACCGGCATCGAGGACGAACGCGCCACACAGACACTGCGCGAGCTGGAGAGTATCTGCGGTGCACTGAACCTTGATTGGTACGACCCTGAAGATGCCGTGGCCAGCTGGAATAATTTCAGGGAGTCATGCCCTACGCTAGGCAAGGAACGGATGAAGCTGCGGGCATGCTGCGCTGCGCTGATGCTGACCAATCCAGACGACGACTTCTATCGCTGCCTGATAAACGACATGGACACGGTCATGGGCAAATACTGGCGCCCCACAGCCAAGAACTATTTTAACCGTGCACCTAAGCCTGTGCTGCTGCAGGACGGTACCGAGATATTCGGCGATGACGAATTCCCCCACAAACACCGTGCCAAAACCAAGGCCGATCTGGCTGCGCTCCTGGATGAACGCATGGCCCAGGAGCCAGGCCCGGACGTGTGGGTACCCAGCCTGATGCGCTGATGGACTGCAAGTACGAGGACGGACTGTACTACCTCCGAGTGCCAGGTGCCCTGCTTTACTCGGAGAACAAGGACCTGCTATGGCCAAGCTATATGACATTGGCCATCTGCATGCCGAAAGAGCTGCGCGAGGCGCAGGCCAATAACGAGACACTACACATTCGATGTGTTGAATAGGAGGCTTAGATGCCCACTTTCATTGCCGGGAAAGATGCAGGAAAGTTCGACAAGTCCGACTGGGATATTGAAGAGATTCCCGTCTATCTGAACGCCCAAAACTTACCAATATCCACTGGCATTGAACAGGCCGAGGATATGATCCGCGCGGCCTGCTTTAGCTGGTCATTGCGCTACAGCCACACCCTGAAATATGTCGGCATAACTTTCTCAAAGCAGATGTCGGGTGGGGTCGTGATTAACTACAACACCACCGAGCAACTGATGCAATGGTACGGCAAGGAAGTCAACGGGCTGTGCAAGTATCACATGAAACACTACCACCAGACACTCGGTAAGTGGATCATGGATTCCTGCGAGATTTATATCAACGCCGACAACCGCCCGCTGCCGAACCGATTCGCACGCGCAACCATCAAGCATGAACTGGGCCACGCCTGCGGGATCCACGGCCACAACGATCACTGGGGATCAGTGATGTACACCAGCAGCATGGGACACGACCGCCTGACGCTGCACGACTGCCAGATGCTGGACGAGTGGGACCCCTACCCTGTCGAGCTGCATCCGGACATGGGCATGTCGGTACCGGCCGTGAACATGCAGGACGGCCGCGTCGTCTGGTTTGAGCTCAACTACACCGGCTCGCAGTTCATCCACAGCTGGCTGCTCGGCAAAGGGCAAGAGTGGAATGGCCCCAAGCTGGACAACGTGGTCCTGGGTGAAGTGAAGGAATTCCAGACCCAGCCATGCCAGTACGTGCGGATGAAAAAAGTTAAATCACTCACCCTGGACGTGCGCGCAGACTTCCTGCTGGCACCCAACGGCACACTGATACTGGAGTATGCGGAATGAGCACTGCAGCCGAGTCCCTGGAATTACCCAGCTACCGATCAGAAGCCGAAAGCGCCATCCACGAGAATGGTGTCAAAGCCCTGCAGGTGCTGGTGCCGATCGCCGAGAACAATGCGATTGTTCGACACTTTCTGCTCGGACTATATGACGGCGCCAGGTTCCCCTACAACTTAACCCGGCTACGCGGCCTGGATCCCGTCTACACGATTGCATGCATGCGCGTCCTGCAGATGGATGCTATTTGCAGTTGGCATGAGGTTCACCAGTACGTCGACAACGGCTGCGAGATATTCAATCGGTGGGCATTGGAGGCCTCGAAGATTGAGAAACCGAAAAAGCCACGCAGAGGCGTATGGGGGTAGCGACCATGAAGTATCTGGCAACAGCGATCATTATGGCAGCCGCTGCGCTGCTGATCTTGAACGGTCATCAAACGGACGGCGTAGTTTTCACAACTATCGCTGTGTTGATCTCAATTTTTGGTAAGTCTCGACAGCCTGTCATTACTGTTGTGACGCGAAACGGAGGCATAGGATGAGCAACAACCCCTGGATGGCAGCCGCTTCTGGCGGCTGTGTGGATCTGATCGAGCCGAAACCCGAGCAATTCCACCTTTACGATATTGCTCACGCTCTGTCGAACATCTGCCGATTCAACGGCCACTGCCGGCACCATTACAGTGTGGCACAGCACTCCGTTATCGTGTCGCGCCTGGTGCCTGCAGAACAGGCTTTCGACGCATTGATGCACGATGCTGCAGAGGCCTACACGGGCGACCTGATACGTCCAATCAAGCACGACCCCGACATGGTAGCGTTCGCCGTGTGGGAGCGCCGCATCGAGGCAGCGATAGTCGATCGCTTCAAACTGGGCAACCTGCAGACTGATGAAATTCGCTATGCCGACCTGCAGGCATTGGCCACCGAACGCCGCCAGCTCATGCACGAGCAGCAGATCCGCTGGCCTATCCTGGACGGCATCGAGCCCCTGCAGATTCAGATATGGCCGATGCAGCCCGCCCAGGCCTTCCAGTTGTTTATGAGTCGAGCTTATGAGCTGAGAGGTGACATGTGAACAGAAATGAGTTTAACCAATGGTACTGCAAGCGATATGGCCAAGCCCCCACCAGCGATACTGCCGAACGCGTTTTCGACGCAATACAGGCACTTAGTTTGGCCCACAGCAGCACTTTCAACGACGAGTATTTGACTCTGGTAGCAACGCTAGATGAGGTCGCACAGCCATGGATGCGGGACGATGGTGAGGGTGGGTTCAAAGCTGTTATTCGACGAATGGCGGCGTGCGCGCAAAAGGAAATGCAGACAGAACGATCGACTCAAGCAAAAACACTCCAGCTCGAATCACACGACCTGCATGCTCTCGAACGCCAGATCGAGGCGCTGGATATCCAGTGCAATGAACTAATGAAGCAAGAAGATTACAGCGCAGAGTTCCCTGGAGCCGATGCCGAATCGCTTCGCCGCATTCTTGATCTGTTGAAAAATTGGCAGCCTGAAGGTCAGCCCCCAGCGGTGCCGGATGAGCGACCACTTGAGTGTCATCAGTGCGAAGATAGGCGCGCGACAGAGGCTGGCATCCAAGCTGTTGCGAACCAGCTCCGAGAGGCACTGAAGGGACTGACATTTGCGGCCAGGATATCAGGTGGAACGGCCGGCCCAGACAAGGGCTTGAAGGATGCTTGCGATCGAGCAGAGAAAGCCCTTTCTCTTGGCGGTATTGCTGGGACATTCATTCGTGCAGCTGGTTACCCACCCCAGCCCCTTACGGTGCCGGATGCCATAGCGGAATTCATCGCAAAGAAAAAATCCGAGCTTGAGCAGTATGCGGATGCATATTGCCACCTAGAGCCAGACACAAATGCTGCAGTGTGGGATTCCGAATACCATCAGCAGCACGAAGAGGATATCAGTGAATTCATTGCTGAGCTTGAGTCGGTTATCGCAGAAGCACAGCAAGGTGGTGAGGTTTCTGAAAACAAAGAGCCAAAAGCTACACCACACTTCCTTCCCGGTCGTGGAAAAAGTTCGGGTAGCCAGAAGGTAGGCATTGTTCATTTGGTCAAGGCTTTAAAGGGTAACGGTGACAATTTCAATCAAGCGCTCTGCGGGAAAGCGCCCCACGGCAAAAGTCTCGGCTGGATCACAGCCGGAAATCGTGAGCCTACATGCCAATCTTGCATTATGGGAGCACAGCAGGGAGATGAAAAGTGAGCGGACATATAAGACTTAAATTGCCCGGCGAGTCATTCTGGGCCTACCAATACCCTGACCTGCCAAAGAATCAGGCAGAAATAAACAATCATTTGCTCAGCGATGAATATTCGCTCGGCGATCGAGTTGAGTTTGATGATGATCGAAATGTGACTCGACTGGTTAAAACTTGCGCAGAGGTTGCGGCTGAGGTGAGCACGCGACAGCGGGAGGAGTGATGGACGGGATAAGTAACCTCAAGAAGCGTCACAAGCTGGTTTTTGCGCTGATGGTCCTGTTGGCGCTGCCCTTCCTTCTGGTTTGGAAGTTGTACCAGTGGGCTTATTTCAAAATTAAAGATAGAAAGGAGCGCGGCTGATGAGCAGAGAACCTATGCGACGAAATACTCCCGACGATGGCATGAACCTGCCACCAGGCAAGACCTGCGCCGAATGCGCACATTGTGCCCGCTGTTGCTCCATTTTCGGCCACATCCCCCAGGATGAGGTCTGTGACTTTTACCCGAGTAGATTTTCAGCCAAACGAACGGAGGTGTCGAATGCTGGTGCATGAACTAAAAGAAATAATCGACAAATGCCGACCCGATGCCGAAGTCGAGCTGGCCGTTAATGAATCCATGATTAATCGCGAGCCAATCGAATGCGATGAAGGCTCCGAATACATTCTTAAACCAGTGATAAAGCACCTATGGTACAGCGAAAACGTCGACGGCCTCGCCGACTTGCTACTAATCGAACTACCGGAAAGAGCTAACACTAATCGAAAAAGTGTCATGAACCGTAATGACGGCCTTGATGATTCCGAGCAGAGGGTGATGGCTCTGATAGTTGCAGCTTGGAACGAGTTCCAGGAGTTGCCGGTGCAGCACCACTCAGACACTCAAGAGTTTTTACGCGGTGTTCACACTCTTCAACAGATCCTCGGCATGAGAGTGCTACGCAAAACTTTCCCAGATGGCTGGAAGTCGGTACCTGTATCCGGCACTTCGGAGTACTAACATGCCGGCATACAACTCCAAAGGCGAGTTGGCGGCACCAATTCAAGGGGGTGGCAAGTGACTCCAATACAGAAAGCGATCAAAGCAATGAGCGAGGCAGATGCTCTGCTGAAGCAGATCAGCGGTAGCACTATTTCCACCCTTGCTGAGTGTGTTGAAGAGCTGCAGGCAATGGAAGGTGAAGCTGTCGCCAAGATCGTGAATAAGCATGGCGATCCTGAGTCGTTTGCGGAGCGCGATCTCGAACTGATAGCCGACATTCAGATGCTGCCAATTGGCACAAAGTTCTACACCGCACCCCAGCCCCCTGCGGTGCCGGATTGGGTTGAAAACCTGAGACAGCTGGCCGAAGCAGCCACTAAAGGGCCGTGGCATGGCGGGCATGGAGCTTGTATGGATGCAGTGGCTGTAGATTACCGCAACGAACATGGAAACATGACCAGGGACGGCTTCACGAAATCCGGTAGGGCCAAGCTAGTTTGCAAGGCTAATTCAACCGCATGGAGGTCGGTCAGTCAGGTTAAAAATGACATGAAGTTTATTGCAGCCGCTAACCCTAAAACAGTTCTGCTGCTGATATCCATGCTCGCAGCAGCACAGCAAGGGGGTGAGTAATGGGAATCAAGTTAGCGCAATCCAATTATGAGTCAGCCGCAAAAGCATTAACGCAGGCGATAAAAGACGCTCACCCCGTGGGATCGTTCCGGACAGTTAGGATCGGTCGCGCCGTTATAGAGGTTCGGATAACAGGACACAGCGAATGCTGGTGGAGCGATCCGAGTCGAATCCTTGGGGTCAATGTTGAGACCGGCAAGCACCGTCATTTTTACCCTGACAGCATACTGATAGATTAACAGAGCGCCCAGGCGCGGGAGGAGTGATGGAAAAATCCACAATTAGCCGACGCGGATTCCTTCGCCTATCGGTAGCAGCTGCCGGCATGGCTGCGACCGGCACCGGATTTTCAGCAATCAAAGTTGCGACGTCTGCACCAGCAATTACTGATAACGAAACTTGGACAGAATTAGTACGGGCAATCGCAGCTGGATTGGGCACTCCTTACAAAGTGCTGGCCGGGCAATGCACCGCACACTATCAGGCTGCCTTTACGTTATCAGAGTATCGAGAGGCTTGGCTCGCTATGCAATCACCGCCAGCCCGCCTTTACCGGACTTTGGACGGAGAATCAAAATGACCAAATGGGCAGACAGAATACCGCGCCTGCGCGAGCTCGCAGGCACCATGCCAGCAGCAGACGTTGCGACGGAACTGGGCTGCACATTGAACAGCACCCGCTACTATGCCAGCGTGTACGGCATTAGCCTGGTGTATCCTGCGACCGAGGCCAGCAAGGCTAAGAACTCAATGGCCAGCGGCCATAAAGCACCTACCGCGCCAAAGCCAAAAACCAAACCAGCCAAAAAGACCAAGGTAAAGCCGGCACCAAAAGCACAGAAACCAACGCCACCCCCTCCTGCAGCCAAACCTACGCCACCCCCAGCGAAGGTACCGCCGCCGGAGAAAGCCAAGAAACCTGCACCGCCCAGTAATACACATGTGGACTTTGCCGAACGCGCCCTGGACGCAAAGCTGGAAAATGCCAGCCGCTTCCTGCGATCGCACGGCTACACGGTGTTCCTGCCCTGCCCGTTCCGCCGTTTTGTGGATCCACAGCGCAGCGGATCCTCCAGGAGGCCGTGATCATGGAGCTCGCACCCCACACAATCGCTAATCGCGAGTTTTTTGCCAAGGGCCGAGCGCCTCACAAGGCCGAGTGGCTGGACTGGATCCGGCGTGGTGTTGTGCGCGGAAAAGAGATTGACGGTAAGCCCTACGTGGACCTGAACTGGTTCGCCGTGAATGATGTAATGCAGCCACCACCAACCACCCCAAAACGATCCGGACTAGACCTGCTCACTTAACAGGTGCTATATATGCCCGCCATGCGACCCAAAAAGCCCCGTTATATCGACGGCGTTCAGCTCGCCGACAACCTGTACCCGGACCCTAAGAAGCGCCCAGGATACTACCTTTACGTCCGGCCGGACGGATCAAAGCGCACATTCCCGGCAGACTCGGTTGAGGAAGCAAACCAGCTGGCCGAGGAAGCAAACTCGCTGCGCGACAGTGATATCCCTGTTGAGAAAATACGGCCGAAGCGAGAGCAGTTGGCGTTTCACGTCCCGAGATACACAGAGTACATGGAGAAAATTAATCCGGACCTGACAACAAAGACCAGCTGGCAGAACCGCAAGTGGGCATTCGCCCAATTCGCTAACGACATCCCGTACCTGTCCGAGCTGACGCACGATAACATCGTCACCTGGTGGGACAACATGACGTACCACCAGCAGAAAGCCCGCCAGGCTGAGTTCAGGCGCTTTTTCAACTGGCTGATGCGGCAGGGTCTGGTACCCAAACTCGATTACAACCCGTTCACCACCAGCGACGACTTACCCAGGCTGCTGCTGAAGGGCAAGCCTAAGAAGAAACGGGCGCCTCTGACTCAAGAGATGTTCAACAAAATCTACGCGGCCGCACCCAACTATGGGTACGAGTGCCTTCAGATCGCAATGGAGATTAGCCGATACACCACGCTGCGCGAGGCAGACATCTGCTCGCTGCGCTGGGACAAGCATGTAGTCGACGGCAAGCTACGCGTCGTTGTGGGCAAGTCTCTGGCGCAACGAGGCGAAGTTCGAGCCGAGCGCCTGGAGTGGGAGCTCGAAGAACATCCCATCTTGAAACGGAGCATAGATCGCGCCCGTGAAATGTCAATGAAGCACGCACGCTGCCCTTATGTGATCAGTCACCGGCCGCGCCGGCGCGTCTGGAACCAGGACAAAAAGCAGCACCATTACCAGGTAACAGCAGACCGGCTGTCCAGGATGTTCAATGAGGTAATGACCGGCTGCGAGCTCAGTAGCACCAGCTTCCACGAGGTGAGAGGTCTGGCCAGCACGCTCTACAGGCTGGCCGGGTATCCGAATTCTGATATTAAAGACTTGATGGCACACGAGCATGTGTCGACCACCATTGGCTACCAGGATCCGGAGGCGCTGCCGTACCGGCGCGTGACCATGAGGCTAGCCGAATAGGGTTTTTCTCCAGTAGTTTTTCTCCAGTTTTTCTCCACCCTGCCTGGATGGAGAAAAATGGAGAACCTAACTAGCTGATATTTAAGCTAAAAGATGGTCGGAACGGCAGGATTTGAACCTGCGACCCCCACACCCCCAGTGTGGTGCGCTACCAGACTGCGCTACGCCCCGAATAATCCGAGCGGGCATTATACTTGCCCTGCTCCGGCTTGCAAGCCTGTGTGTCAAAATAATAAAAGGCGGCTCGAGGGGGGAACTCCGAGCCGCCTTTTACTTCCGACCAAAGGATCAGAACTGCCGTGCTTTACATCTCAAAGGTAACTCGGCCGTACAGCATACGACCTGTCGGGTCGTACAGGATTGACTCCATGCCGCCCAGCATGGGCACTTTCTGCGGCAGTCGGTCAAACAGGTTACGAGCACCCACCGTGAAGGAGAACTCACCACCCAGAGCATCAAGTCCGGAGTAGTTGTAACTCGCATCGGTGATAGTGGAGGCACGCAGCACCTCAACATCGCGGTAGTTGCTGAAAGGCAGGAGACGCTGGAACGAGAACTTCTCGGCGTCGAAGGTGATCTCGTCAATGTAACGAACCATCACATTGGCACTGTGGTTACCCATGTTCCAGCCGATGCTGGCATTGGCTTTCCACTCAGGCATTGGTGGCACGGCACCGGTCAGTGCGTTCTGGTTGCCTTTCGCTTCCACCACTGCACGGTCTGCCGACAGCTGATAGGTATAGCTGTCAACATAGGTAGCATCCAGCCCGAAGTTCAATGTACCCCAGTCACCGATACTGAACAGATAGTCGAACTTCAGGTCCAGCGCAGTGACGTCCATTTTGGACGCATTGGTGGAACTGCTGATGATGCGATCAATCTGCGCAACGTTGTTAGGGTCACGCTGAATTCGCTTGTCAGACAACGGGTTGTTTACCCAGGCTCTGACCTGGTCAACCGGCGGCAGGCCTGAGCCTGAGTATCCGGTCGCCTGACGGAAGTTGAAAAAGTCCGCAGCCAGAATATCAGCGGTAGTAGAGCTGATGATTCGGTCTTCGAAATTTGTTTCACTCCAGTCGATATCCAGTGTCATACCATCAAGCAGATTCAGTGTTACACCGAATGCAGTGGTATCTGCGGACTCAGGCACCAGGTTTGGGTTACCCTGCGAGCAGTTGGCAGTGAAGGCAGCGAAAGTCGTAAACGGGTCTGACACGTTGGTCAGGCCACAGGATTCCGGCGCATTCAACTGGTTCAGCGTTGGCGCAATAAACGACGTACCGGTGGTGGCACGCACTGTCAGCCAGTCAGTCGGAATGTATACCAGACCAAATTTCGGGTCTGTTGAACTTTGACCCGTGCTGTACTCTTCATTACGAACAGCAACCTGCGCTTCCAGCGTATTGAACAATGGCAGTGACAGCTCGACGAAGTAGGCATCTACAGTTCGTCCATCGCTGACGGGGAACAGTTGCGTACCAATGAACACGTCGCCAGTCAGGCTGTGCAAACTGGGCGTATTGTCGAAACGGTCTTCACGACGCTGATAACCAACGGCAGCACCGACCTCGCCACCAGGCAGCACAAAACCACCAGGACTGATAACACCGTTTAGCACCACGTCCAGTGTCTGCAGTGACTCGACGTCAAAAACACGGTTCTGTACGTAGGTTGAATCAGCTACAGCCTGAGTATTGCGCGTAGACGGATCAGTCGACACAAACGGAGTGAAACACGCGTCACGATCGTTGGCGACATCGCAGTTCAGCCCCTGAGTCAAAGCACTCAGACTGAAGTTATTGGCGCGGCTGTTGTCGGTCTGCTCTGAGTACAAGTAGCTGGCGGAACCTTCCCAGCCCTCAATCCAGGGCACAGTGAAATCAGCGCGCAGCGCTGAACGCCATCCGTAGATCAGGCCAGAACCAACAGTGGCGCCATCCGGACCGAGCTGTGTTGGCAAGGTGCCATGTTTACCCCATGGACGCCATGCAGCAAACGCGACATCTTCGTTAAATGGGATACCGGCGGCAGCGTTCGGAGCACGGATGACCATGCCATTGGCATTGCGATCCGGAACACCATCACCGTTGGCGTCTACAGCATAAAGCTGATTGCCATTGGCATCGACGGCCGGGAAGGGATTGCCGGGAATCTCGCCTCGTACGGTCGGCAGCTCACCGACGCGGCCACCCGGGTTTGAGGGGGAGCCACGGTTGTAGGTACGACGTTTGAAATAGCCCCACTGGCCAGACAGCGTCAGGCCAGAGCTGAAATCGTAAGTGGCGTGTGCAAACGCCTGGCCCTGATCCTGGGCAGCACGATAATCCCAGAACTCACCGAAGTCATACCAGCACTGGCCACCAAAAGTAAACCCGTTCGGGTTGTTGCCTGGCACGGTTGGATCTTCACGCGTACCGCCACAGTTTGGGTCGGAGATTGTACGGAAGTTACCTGTCAGATCGCCATTGGCGTCACGTACAGGAACACGATAACGGCCCGGGTTGGGTGTACTGGATGAGGTCAGGCCCGCATTGAAATTGTCAGGGCGGTCAATCATCTTCAATCTGCCATTGGTACGGTATTCACCAGCAACAACCAGATCGATACCATTCCACTCGGTACCAGCCAGAACGCTGAACTGATCATCAGTGTAGTCTCCGCGCGAATCGCCCTGACGATAGGCTTCAAAACGCACACCGTCATAAGATTTACGTGGTACAAAGTTTACAACACCGGCTACCGCCTGCGAGCCGTACAATGCGGCAGCGCCATCTGTCACGATATCCATGCGGCCGATTGCGATCTGCGGCAGGAAGGTGTTCACGTTGGTGCCGATGACACGCATGCCATCAACCAGGTTGAGGGTTGCGCCCTCACCCAGACCACGAAGGTTGATGGACGTGGCTGTGCTTGATGCGCCAGTCAGGGAGTTTTGTGTAACTGTCGAGCCCTGATTGAAGCTCAGGTTATGGATCACGTCACCCATATTGGGTGTACCTTCAGCGGCGATATCTTCAGCTGAAACCTGAAGAATTGGCGATGCAGCCTGAAAACCTTCGGAGCGGCGAATAAAGGAGCCAGTTACAACAACTTCTTCGACTTCTGGCGTATTGGAGTCCTGCTGTGCAAGCACGGACGTTGCGGGGAGCATCATGGCGGCAGCGATAGCTGCAGACAACAGTTTTACTCTTGGATTACTACTGGATTGAGTATTCGACTTCATCCATGGACCTCTTGATGATTCTTATTAGGTTTATGGTCGTCGATGCAGAGGTAATGAATAGTGCCGGTTCTCTCTCCAGAAACCGGGTCGACAGGACGTGCTGACATTCTGAGGACTACACTAAACAACAACTTCCCTCAGGCAGTGACATTATTTTTATTCAATCTTACTGCTAGAGCTATGGGAAACGGTGCGACATGCCCCGCTTTCCGGTGATGGACTATATCACTGCAGTCAATGGTGTAAAGGAAAAATCGGGAAAAAAACCAGAAAGTCATCGTGCGAACGTTCGAAAATATGACGTTTGGCGCTAAAGCAATTGGCAATTACAACAGCGCCAGAGCCTCTTCCAGTTCTTTGATCATCTGCTTAAGCTCAGCCTTTTCAACTGCGGCGCCCGGTTGCGGTTCCTGATGACCGCTCATGCGCTGACGGGCCCCACCGATGGTGAAGCCCTGATCGTAAAGCAGGGATTTGATCTGTCTTATCAGAAGGACGTCTTCGCGCTGGTAGTAGCGACGGTTGCCACGGCGCTTGACGGGTTTAAGCTGGGGAAATTCCTGTTCCCAGTAACGCAGTACATGCGGCTTTACCGTGCAAAGCTCACCAACTTCACCAATGGTAAAGTAGCGCTTCGACGGTATGGGCGGCAGATCCTGCTTGTCACTGGGTTCCGGCATATTTCTCTACCCTCGCCTTTAGCTTTTGGCCAGGACGGAACGTCACCACGCGACGCGCCTTGATAGGAATCTCTTCACCGGTCTTGGGGTTGCGGCCGGGGCGTTGTTTTTTGTCACGCAGATCAAAATTGCCGAATCCCGACAACTTGACCTGTTCGTTGCTTTCCAGGGCCTGGCGAATTTCCTCGAAGAACAGCTCGACCAGTTCTTTGGCCTCACGCTTGTTAACGCCGAGTTCATCAAACAGACGTTCTGCCATTTCCGCTTTTGTCAGGGCGCCGTTTTGCATGTTCAATTCCTTAACTTAGCATTAAATTTGTCTTCCAGGCCTTTGACGCAACGCTCAATTATGACATTGATCTCGTCGTCGCTAAGAGTGCGCGAAGGATGTTGCCAGGTCAAGCCCAAAGCTACACTTTTTTTGTCACTTTCGACTTTATCACCTTGATAAACATCAAATATTCTAATTCCGAGCAGCTCAGGACCGGCCAGTTCACGCAAATGCTGCTCGATATCAGCTACAGCCACAGCCCGATCCAGCACCAGCGCCAGATCCCGGCTCACCTCTGGGTAGCGGGACAAAGGCCTGAAAGCCGGTACAGCTGCGGCGCGAATCGCAGCTAGATCCAACTCGAACAGGTACACCCGTCCGCTGATATCCAGTGCCCGCTGCAGTGCAGGATCCAGTGCGCCGACCAGTCCAATGCGCTGCCCATCCAGCGTCACAGCGGCGGCCTGGCCGCCATGCAGGGCCTGGTGTTCGGCCTTCTCGAAACGGCAGCGCGGCAACAGCGCGCCAAGCTCCAGCAGACCTTCCACATCACCTTTTACGTCAAAGAAATCAACGACTTCCCTGCCCTGCGACCAGGTGGTCGGAAAGCGCTCGCCGTAGATCAGCCCGGCCAGTCTTTCCGGCTGACTGATTCCTTCTGGCCCAGGCAGAAACACCTGACCGGTCTCGAAGATGCGAACCCGCGTCTGCTGGCGATTGATATTGTGCTGCAGTGTCCGCAGCAGTCCTGCCCAGAGGCTGGTGCGCATCACCGACATATCTTCCGAGATGGGATTCTGCAGTGCCACGGGAGCGGGCGATGCAGAAACCTGCGCCATCAGCTTTGGCTCCACAAAGCTATAGGTGATGACCTGCTGGTAACCCTGCGCTACCAGACGCTCACGGATCCGCGACAGTGCCACTTCGCGCTCGCTGACTTCAGGCATCTGAGTGCGCATGACAGGCCGTGTCACGGGCAGGCGGTCATAGCCATGTACGCGTGCCACTTCTTCAATCAGATCTGCCTCAATGGCGATATCGTGACGGAATGACGGTACGTCAAAGGTTAGCCCATCTTCCGAACGCCCAACAAGAGTCACTCCCAGGCCATTGAGAATACTGATAATTTCATCTTCGTCCAGCTCCATGCCGAGCACGCTCGCCAGGTAGGAAGGACGCAGTTTTACCTCGCTGGCAGTCGGCAGCTTACCAATGGTCTCGGTGACCGGACCTGGCTTGCCACCGGCAATGGCAATCAACAGCTCGGTTGCCCGCTCCATTGCCAGCGCCTGCAGGTTATAGTCGACACCACGCTCATAACGGTGGGACGAGTCGGTATGCAGGCCATAGCGGCGCGCCCGGCCAGCCACAGCCAGTGCATCAAAACAGGCACATTCCAGAAAAATATGCCGGGTCGACTCTGTCACACTGCTGGGTTCGCCGCCCATGATGCCGGCCAGCGCCAGAGGACCACTGGCATCGGTGATCAGCAAGGTATCGGTGGCGGGTTCAACTGCTTTGCCATCCAGCAGTGTCAGCGAATCGCCCGCCACTGCCTGGCGCACAACGATCTCGCCACTGAGGCGCTCCAGATCGAAGGCGTGCATAGGCTGACCCAATTCCATCAGCACGTAATTGGTCACATCAACAACAGGATCGATGCTGCGCAGACCGCAGCGACGCAGGCGCTCCTGCATCCATAAAGGTGTTGTGGCATTTATGTCGACATCGCGAATCACTCGGCCCAGGTAGCGCGTACAGGCGTCTGGCGCATCAATGCGGACCGGGAAGGTGTCATCGATCCGAGCGGCAACAGGCGTCACCTGCAGATCCTTGAAAGCCAGCTGATTCAGGGTTGCGATTTCGCGTGCCAGGCCGCGAATGCTCAGACAGTCACCCCGGTTAGGCGTCAGATCCAGCTCAAAGTATCGATCATCAAGCTGCAGGTATTCTCTGACGTTCTGACCGACTGGTGCATCGGCAGGCAATGCCAGCAGGCCGTCCGATGAATCAGCCATACCCAGCTCTTCGGCCGAGCACAGCATGCCGAAGGACTCAACGCCACGCAGCCTGGCTTTTTTGATACGGAATGGTTTGTCCGGAGACTCACCAGGCAGTTCAGCTCCAAGGGTGGCGTAAGGCACTTTCATGCCTGGCCTGACATTGGGTGCACCGCAGACAACCTGAACCTGCTGACTGCCGTCATTGACCTGACATACGCGCAGTTTGTCAGCATCAGGGTGCGGTTCGACGCTGACCACCTCTGCTACCAGAATACCAGTAAACGCGGCCGCTACGGGGCCCGAGGCGTCCACCTCCAATCCTGCCATGGTCAGCTGATCAATCAGCGCCTGCGGCTCAAGTGGCGTATCCAGCCACTCACGAATCCATTGTTGTGTGAAAATCATGGTAGTTTGCTCTTGGCTATCAGCTCGCGGTTCAGTTGAACTGCCGCAAAAATTTCAGATCATTTTCAAAGAACAGACGCAGATCATTGACGCCATATCGCAGCATGGCGAGACGTTCGACGCCCATGCCAAACGCAAAACCGCGATAACGACTGCTGTCTACGCCGGAGGCCTCCAGCACTTTGGGGTGCACCATGCCGCAGCCCAGCACTTCCAGCCAACCGGTCTGTTTGCAAACACGGCAGCCCTTGCCTTCGCACATGACACAGCTCATATCGACTTCGGCAGAAGGCTCTGTGAACGGGAAATAGGAAGGACGGAAACGTACTGCCAGATCGGCCTCAAAAAACGCCCGCAGAAACTCTTCCAGCGTGCCTTTCAGATCGGCAAAGCTGACATGCTCATCGATCAGCAGCCCTTCCACCTGGTGGAACATCGGCGTGTGCGTCAGATCGGAGTCGCAGCGGTAGACGCGACCCGGACAGATCATGCGGAACGGCGGTTTGCCCTGCTCCATGACACGCACCTGCACCGGTGATGTGTGTGTGCGCAGTACCCAGGACATCCCGCTGGCATCAGCGCCCGCGGCGGTTGCGTCAGCAACGTTTACATCAGCGCCTGCGGCTGTCGCGGTAGCGACATAAAAAGTATCGTGCATTGCCCGCGCCGGATGATGCCCGGGAATATTCAATGCCTCAAAGTTGTGGTAATCGTCCTCGATCTCAGGTCCCTCTGCCACGCTGTAACCGGCGGACTGGAACAGCGTCTGAATTCGCTCGATCGTCCGACTCACCGGATGCAGGCCGCCGGCGCTCTGACGACGCCCTGGCAGACTCACATCAACAGTCTCAGCGGCCAGCTGCGCACTCAGCGCCCGTTCGACAAGAATCTCGCGCTGCGCATCAATTGCCTGCTGTACCTGACGCTTGGCCTCATTGATTTTCTCACCGGCAGCCGGTCGCTCTTCGGCTGGCAAAGATCCCAGGCTCTTCAGCAAAGCCGTCAACTGTCCCTTCTTGCCCAGATAATCAACCCGCAGTTGATCAAGCGCGCGCTCATCTGCGCTGGCCGCAACCGCCTCCAGGGCAGTCTGCAAAAGCGAATTTGTGTCGGTCATGGATTCATCCACTCTGCCATGATGATTCTAATACCTGCATGGACCTGCCATGCACAGAACCCTGAATGCACAAAGCCGGCACGGGCAAACAACTCCCGGACCGGCTCTGCAGGAAAGTACCGCGATTGTTACTGTGCCAGGCTAGCTTTAGCCTGGTTGACCAGTGCAGCAAATGCCGCCTTGTCGTGCACAGCCAGATCCGCCATTACACGGCGGTCCACGGCAATATTGGCTTTCTTCAGACCAGCAATCAGCTGGCTGTAGGTCATTCCGTTCGCACGAGCCTGCGCGTTGATACGGGTAATCCACAGAGAGCGGAATACACGTTTCTTCGTGCGGCGATCTCGGTAAGCATACTGGCCGGCTTTGATGACTGCCTGGAACGCTACGCGATAGACACGACTACGGGCACCATAATAACCCTTAGCCTGCTTCAGAATTTTTTTGTGACGGCGACGCGCCGTTACGCCACGTTTTACTCGGGCCATATCAGTCTCCTGTCAAAATCCGCTAAGGGTTACACTTTACGCAACATACGATCGATCAACGGCTTATCGCAGGCAGCTACCAGCGAAGTACCGCGCAGATGACGTTTGCGCTTGGTGGTCATTTTGGTGAGGATATGGCTCTTGTTGGCGCTTTTACGCTTCCAGCCAGTGGCTGTTTTTTTGAAGCGTTTGGAAGCACCGCTGTGGGTCTTCATCTTGCTCATTACTGCAACTCCGCATTTATTCGCCATCACTGGCGACTCAGATTAAGTAATAGAAGCCCTGAAACCTATCAGGCCTTCTTCTTTTTGCTTGGTGCCAGAACCATAACGGCCTGGCGACCTTCCATCTTGGGTTCCTGTTCCACCTGACCATATTCCTCCAGATCCTGGCGAATACGGTTCAAGAGTTCCAGTCCAAGATGCTGATGGGCCATTTCACGGCCGCGGAATCGCAAAGATACCTTGGCCTTGTCCCCATCAGACAGGAAACGTATCAGGTTGCGTAGTTTTACCTGATAATCCCCTTCTTCCGTCCCTGGTCGAAACTTGATTTCTTTTAACTGTGTCTTGCGCTGCTTTTTCTTGTTGGCAGCCTTCTGCTTTTTCAGATCGAAGATATGCTTGCCATAGTCCATGACTTTGCACACCGGCGGCTCGGCGTCGGGCGCAATCATCACCAGGTCGAGTTTGGCCTCAGCCGCCTCAGCGCGGGCCTCTTCAATGGTCACTACTCCTTTCTGCTCACCGTTGGCGAGCACCAGACGCACTTCCGTGGCGTCAATGTTTTCGTTGATGACCGGCTTCCTGGAACTACTCTTCATATTTGACAGCGTCTTCTCTCCTGTTCGGATTCAATTTTCATTCAGTGGTCCGACTGGGTTCTGCCGAAGCGCGCAACGTCTGCCTGTAAATGATCGGCAAATGCTTCCAGAGACATGGTACCCAGGTCCTGGCCGTCACGGGTTCGCACCGCCACCTGACCGTTTTCCATCTCACGATCACCGACAACCAGCAAATACGGAACCTTCTGAATGGTGTGCTCGCGGATTTTAAAGCCGATCTTCTCATTTCTCAAGTCCGCACTGACCCGAAAACCCTTTTCGGCCAGCATTTTACGGACTTTTTCGCAATATTCGCCCTGTTTGTCGGTAATATTGAGAATAACTGCCTGCTCCGGTGCCAGCCAGGCTGGCAGCGCGCCGGCGTAATGTTCGATCAAAACACCGATAAAACGTTCGAAGGATCCCAGGATCGCACGGTGCAACATCACTGGTACTTTGCGGCTGCCATCTTCGGCCACATATTGCGCGCCGAGTCGGTCTGGCATCGAGAAATCGACCTGAATCGTGCCGCACTGCTGCACACGACCCATACAATCTTTCAATGAAAACTCAATTTTGGGACCATAGAAGGCGCCCTCGCCCGGCAGCAGTTCCCATGCCAGCCCACTGTTGTCCAGCGCCTGACGCAGGGCCGCTTCGGAGCGATCCCAGATTTCGTCACTGCCCACACGTTTCTCAGGGCGGGTTGAAAGACGCAGAATGATCTCGTCAAAACCGAAATCGCGATAGACACCAAACAGCAGCTGCATAAAGGAAGCAACTTCGCTCTGAATATCATCTTCAGCGCAGAAAATGTGTGCATCGTCCTGCGTAAAGCTGCGCACCCGCATCAGACCGTGCATGGAACCTGATGGCTCAAAGCGGTGACAGGAGCCGAACTCAGCCAGTCGCAGCGGCAGATCGCGGTAACTCTTCAGGCCCTGATTGAACACCTGCACGTGACAGGGACAGTTCATTGGCTTGATGGCATACATACGGTTTTCTGACTCGACGCTGAACATCTCGTCAGCAAATTTGTCGGCATGTCCGGACTTCTCCCACAGCGTGTAGTCAACCAGCTGTGGTGTGCGGATTTCCTGATAGCCGTGCTGACGCTGCAGCTTCTGCATGTAGTGCTGGATTTCCTGATAGACCGTCCAGCCTTTGGGATGCCAGAACACCATGCCAGGTGCTTCTTCCTGGAAATGGAACAGATCCAGCTTTTTGCCGATCTTGCGATGGTCGCGCTTCTGCTGCTCTTCCAGTCGGAACAGGTAGTCGGCCAGCGCCTTTTTATCCTGCCAGGCAGTGCCGTAAATGCGCTGCAGCATTTCATTGTTCGAGTCACCGCGCCAGTAGGCACCGGCGACCGATGTCAGTTTGAATGCCTTGAACTTGCCAGTGTTGGGCACGTGCGGGCCGCGACACAGGTCAACAAACTCACCCTGGCGATAGAACGACAATTCTTCGTTGCCGGGGATGTCCTTGATGATCTGCACTTTGTACTGTTCGCCCATTTTCTCAAACATGGCTACAGCTTCGTCGCGCGACATGACTTCGCGGCTGACTGGCAGGTTTTCCTTAACGATGTCACCCATAACCTTTTCGATCTGTTCCAGATCTTCGGGTGTAAAAGGACGCTCGTAAGCGAAGTCGTAATAGAAGCCATCATCGATCACTGGACCGATGGTAACCTGCGCGTCCGGGAAAAGACGCTGCACCGCCTGCGCCATCAGGTGGGCACAGGAGTGGCGAATCACATCCAGGCCGTCCTCGTCACGATCCGTCACGATGGCCAGCTCGGCATCATTTGCGATCGTGTAGGAGGTATCCACCAGCGTGCCATCGACACGACCGGCCAGAGCGGCCTTGGCCAGTCCGGCACCAATGGATTCTGCCACCTGGGCAACTGTCACGGGTTGTTCAAACGAGCGCTGACTACCGTCGGGGAGTGTGATTACAGGCATAGAAAGTGATGTTCTGAATTCGGTTAACGATGTGGCACCCGCAAAGGAGTGGTAGGCACGACCAGATTCGAACTGGTGACCTCTACCATGTCAAGGTAGCGCTCTAACCAACTGAGCTACGCGCCTGCTATTACAACCTGCAACGTCACAATGACGCCTTTCCATCCTGTCGCGGGATTTGCCGCTGCTTGCGTCAGGTATTCTGCTTCGGGAATCGATTATTTGATGCCCTGCTGATACACCCGCCGTCAAAGGAGTGCGATTATAGGGGCTGATCGGCAAAACTACAACACAAAATCAGGCGTCAACCCGCTGCCATCAGCTGTTTTTTTAATGCCTGGACTTCATCGCGCAGTAATGCCGCTTCTTCGAACTCCAGGTTACGGGCGAGCTCCAGCATTCTTGTTTCGAGGCGGGTAATTTCCTGACCAAGCGCTTTCGGATCCGCAGCCAGCTCGGCAGGCACACTGCCATAGCTGGCAATCTTCTCGGCGACAGCCGCTTTGCCACGTTTACGCTGCCGTCCGCCAGTGACACGATTCTCTGAATAGGCACCTTCCATCACATCCATCACTGATTTTGTAACACCAGCGGGTGTGATGCCGTGCTCCTTGTTAAAGGCCAGCTGGGTTTCACGCCGGCGCTCGCATTCGTCCATGGCACGACGCATGGAGCCGGTAATATTATCGGCGTACAAAATGGCTCGGCCATGAATATTCCGTGCTGCGCGCCCCATGGTCTGAATCAGTGAGCGTTCCGAGCGCAGAAAACCCTCCTTGTCCGCATCAAGAATGGCAACCAGTGACACTTCGGGAATATCCAGCCCTTCACGCAACAGGTTGATGCCCACCAGCACATCAAAATTTCCAAGTCGCAGATCCCGGATGATTTCAGATCGCTCGACCGTATCGATATCCGAGTGCAGGTACCTTACTCGCACATCGTGATCCATCAGATAATCGGTCAGATCCTCTGCCATGCGTTTTGTCAGCACCGTCACCAGCACCCGCTCCTGCCGCACCACAACCTGCCGGATTTCCGATAACAGATCGTCTACCTGATTGGCGGCTGGTCGTACATCGACGGCCGGGTCTATCAGACCGGTCGGCCGAACTACCTGGCGAACGACCTGTCCAGAGCGTTGCTCTTCATAGGGGCCAGGTGTGGCTGAGACAAAAATCAACTGCGAGGTCAGCGACTCCCACTCTTCAAACCGCAAGGGACGATTATCCAGCGCTGACGGGAGACGGAAACCATACTGAACCAGTGTTTCCTTGCGCGAGCGGTCGCCTTTGTACATTGCGCCAATCTGTGGAATGGACACATGCGACTCATCAACAATCACGAGTGCATCGGGTGGCAGATAGTCAAACAGCGTCGGTGGTGGCTGCCCGGCAGCGCGGCCAGACAGATAACGCGAATAGTTTTCGATGCCAGTGCAGTAGCCGAGTTCGCTCATCATTTCCAGATCAAATCGAGTGCGCTGCGCCAGACGCTGTGCCTCTACCAGCTGATGATTACTCTCCAGCTGCGTCACACGTTCATTCAACTCTTCCTTGATCTGCTCCAGTGCTTCCATCACTTTTTCCCGCGGCGTCACATAGTGTGACTTCGGAAATACAGTGAGTCGCGGCACCTTTCTGACAACCTCACCTGTCAGAGGGTCAAAAAATGACAAACCTTCTATCTCGTCATCAAACAGCTCCACTCTTATGGCGTACTGCTCTGAATCGGCCGGATAGATATCAATCACGTCTCCGCGCACGCGATAGGTCGCACGCTGCAGATCCATGTCATTTCTGGTGTACTGCATGTCTGCAAGCCGTCGCAGAATATAGCGCTGATCCACTTTGTCGCCGCGATCCAGGTGCAACACCATTTGCAGATACGACCCAGGATCACCCAGACCATAGATAGCCGAAACAGTCGCCACCACGATGACATCGCGCCGCTCTAGCAGCGCCTTGGTTGCCGACAGACGCATCTGTTCAATGTGATCATTGATTGAAGCGTCTTTCTCAATATAGGTATCAGAGGAAGGAACGTATGCTTCAGGCTGGTAGTAATCGTAGTAGGAAACAAAATACTCGACGGCATTGTCCGGAAAAAACTCTGCGAACTCGCCGTAAAGTTGTGCCGCCAGCGTCTTGTTGGGCGCCATCACCAGTGCCGGACGTTGTGTCTGCGCAATTACATTGGCAATCGTGAAGGTTTTACCAGAACCGGTTACGCCCAGCAGCGTTTGGGCATGCAGCCCCTCTTCCAGCCCCTCGCTCAGACATCTGATCGCTTCGGGCTGGTCACCTGCGGGCTTGAATGCGGACTTCATACTAAAGGGTATACTCATCCGCCCAGTATACACAGATGTCCGCGCACGACGGTAGTCACCAGCCTGTCCGACACGCCAGACCGGACCACCTTAAAGACAGTGTAAATTTTGCACATCAGAGGTTGACCCCCCGCAAAAATCTCATTAGTATACGCGTCCTGTTGGGGCCACGACACATGGCCAACATTACTGCCCAATAGCTCAATGGTAGAGTAGGTGACTGTTAATCACTTGGTTCCTGGTTCGAGTCCAGGTTGGGCAGCCAAACTCTGAAAGATCTCATCAATACCCCCTGTAAATTGCTAAGCAGCAAACGATTGCGCAACAGCGTGGTCCAGGCGGGTCTTCGTCTGCAAACTCATCCGTGTAATTGGCCTTTATCGGCCGGAACGACCCGCTCTGTTCAAGCCTTGCTCGACTGTGGTTATAATCAGCGTCTCGTTTAACCTTATCACCACGAACCGGGAATGCATTATGACCTTAACTACTCGCTACAGACATGTATTGATGGCCCTGTTGTTCGGTAGCGCCCTATCGCTCGCCGCCTGCTCGGGAGAAGACACACCATCTACCGAGGATGTCGCACAAACTGCCGAGAATGTTGCCGAGACCGTTGCACAGACGGCAGAAGATGCAGCTGCTGCAGTATCAGATGCCGTTAATCAGGTGACCGACGACGATACAACCATGACCGGCAACCCGGTGGTTGTAATGACGACCAGCATGGGTGATGTGGAAATTGAGCTGTGGCAGGACGAAGCCCCGATAACCGTCGCCAACTTTCTGCGTTATGTCGACAATGGCCTGTATGACGGTCTGACATTTCACCGTGTAATTCCTGGCTTCATGGTTCAGGGCGGTGGCTACGATGAAGATTTTGTCGAGCTGTCAGGTTATCCGGCCATCAAAAATGAAGCCAGCGCCGAACTCAGCAATGATCGCGGCACTATCGCCATGGCACGCACCCAGGTCGTGGACAGCGCCACCAGCCAGTTTTTCATCAATCTGGTGGACAATGACTTCCTGAATCACCGCAGCACCAATCCTCAGGAGTTTGGTTATGCCGTATTTGGTGAAGTGATCAGTGGCATGGAAGTCATGGATGAAATTGCCCGGGTCCAGACCACCAGCCAGCGTGGCCATCAGGACGTGCCGGTAGAGCCGGTCATGATCGTATCAATTGACCGTCGATAGGAATTGACGCTGAGTCCCGGGGCTGTGCGGGACTAGCGTTTGTGCAGCGGTGTCACCTTGGCGGTAGCCGAGGACACCGCTGGCAGTTCAACCACCTGATCTGATGACACAACCCACAGTGGATCATCATGCAGATCATCAGGCTGAAAGCCATCCACAGCGCTGATCAGAACCTGACGTATCTGCTGCAGATCCAGCATTCGACAGGCTCGTTCCAACTCTGCCAACATCGGCTCCAGCTCTTCCCAGGTTAGAAAGTCTTCCTCGGCCCGCATGATTTTGGGGTGTTCAGTGCCCGTAACTGACTCGCCGATCAACAGCTCTTCAAACAGCTTTTCACCAGGACGCAGGCCGGTATATTCGATGGCGATGTCGCCATGGTAGGCATTCTCATCTTTAACATCGTAGCCCATCAGGTGAATCATCTTGCGGGCCAGATCCACAATTCTGATTGGGTCGTGCATATCCAGCACAAAGACGTCACCGCCACTGGCCATCGAACCTGCCTGAATCACCAGCTGTGCGGCCTCTTCCACCGTCATGAAATAACGTGTGACCTCAGGGTGAGTCACGGTAACCGGCCCGCCCTCACTGATCTGGCGTCGGAACAGCGGCACTACCGATCCGGATGAACCCAGCACATTGCCAAACCTGACCATACTGAAACAGGTACCCTTCTGACGTGCTGCAAGCGCCTGAAGCACCTGCTCGGCGAAGCGTTTGGTGGCGCCCATGACGTTGGTCGGACGCACCGCCTTGTCTGTAGAAATCAGCACAAAATGCCTAACTCCGGCACTCATGGCGGCCTGCGCGGCAATCGCGGTGCCAAAGATGTTGTTGTAAGCACCCTCCACCACATTTTTCTCGACCATCGGCACCTGCTTGTAGGCAGCCACATGATAGACAGTCTCAATGCTGAAGCGATTGATCACCGCATCCATCAGCGTTCGATTGCAGACGTTACCCAGCATCGCCACAATCTCGGTGCTGGAGCCTTCTGCCCTCAATCCCTGCAGTTCAAGCTCCAGGTCGTAGAGTCCAAACTCAAAACTGTCCAGCAGTACCAGGCGCTCTGGTTCCAGACCAATAATCTGTCGACACAGCTCAGAGCCAATGGAGCCCGCCGCTCCCGTAACCAGGACCGAACGGCCAGTAATGCAGGCGCCCATCAACTCCACGTCAGGCGGGACAATGTCACGACCCAGCAGGTCTTCGATGTCGATGTCGCGCACTTCATCAACATGAAACTTGCCTGAACGCATATCAAACAGTTCAGGCACTGTTTTCACATGAACTGGCAGATGCTCAAGACGATTGAGTATTTCCTTGCGCTCGGCATGTGTTGCAGACGGGATTGCCAAAAGGATCTGACGTACAGAGAAGTTGTTGATCAGCTCTGATAACGACGAGGGACTGTAGACACGCACGCCGCTGACGGTGCTGCCGATGATGTGACGGCTGTCATCCACAAAGGCAACCGGCAAATACTGATTGCCATTCTGCAGCGCTGCAACCAGCTGCATGCCCGAACTGCCGGCACCGTAAATAATGACGGGCTCTTTGGGGCGGAAGTTCTGTATCAGGCTCTGCAGCACCATCTTGGCCACAAAGCGGCTGCCACCGATGCTCAGCAGAGCAATCATCCAGAACATCGGAACAACGGCGTTGTTGGGTGACTCGGGTGACAGAATAAGATAGTAGACGGCACCGAACAGTACCGCGGCAACCGACACACCCTGCAGGACGATGAATCCCGATTGCACGCCCATGTAAAGCAACAGCGCGCGGTAAAGACCTATCCGGTAGAATCCGCCGACGCTGATCATGATGGCGGCAGCGAAATAGAGCGTAAGACGCTCGCCCTGCCCCTCTGCGCCGATCCCCAGCATGTTGAATGACAACCAGGTTGCCAGGGCCAGCATGAGCCCGTCTGCCAGCATCAGCAGTATCTGCTTGACGGTGCGGGACAAGGGGATGGTGTATAGGTTCATTGACGCTCCCTGTTTCCGGCGCCCAGCAGGGCTGCCACGATCATTAACGGTACTATACCAGATATGGCAAATAACACCCCATATTCGGGTCTGGTCAGAGCCAGCCATGCCAGGGGCAGCGACCACAGGACATTGACCATCATATAAGCTGCCGTAACCCTGAGATGACTGCCCCATCGCCGCGACAGATGCTGGTAAGCATGCGTGCTGTGTCCTTCAGTAATCGAATGGCCGGCCAGCAGACGACGCAGAAGGGTCAACGTGGTATCCGCGATGAACGTGGCCATCAGCAATACCCACACCCAGACTGACAGCACTCCATTGAAATGTGTGATAAGGCCCAGAAGTCCCAGGAAAAAACCCAGGAATGTGCTGCCAACGTCACCCATAAACAGCCTGGCGGGCGGGACATTCCAGTACAGAAACCCTAAAGTCGCGGCAAACAGCGCGGCACATACCAGCATCAGGGAATCATCCAGGCGCCACAGCATCAGGCCGGCGGCCGCGCAGACGAACAGACACTGGGCAGCTGCCAGCGTATCGATGCCATCCATGAAGTTGTAGAGATTTAACAGCCAGACCAGAGCCAGCATGAGTATCAGCGCCTGCAACCAGTTGGGCATCACCAGCCAGCCACTGAAAAAAGGCTCCGGCACAGGGCCCAGCAGCCACAGAGCAGATGCCGCGCTGAACAAATGCAGGGGGAGACGTATGCGCACCGGCAGCGCTTTGAAATCATCTATAAAGCCGACCATGGCCACCGGCAGGGCACAGGCAAGGACCAGCGTATACTGAAGTGTCAGGGTGCCTGAAAAAAGAAGAATCGCAATCGCCAGTGCAAGACCCGTCACTATCGCGGCGCCGCCACCTCGCGGAACCGCCTGCTGATGAGCACTGCGTGCAACCGGCACGTCCAGCAAATGACGCCGTCCTACAACTACCAGCAGGGAGCACAGACACCAGGCTGCAAGCAGGCCTGTCAGCAATGCCAGGATGTCCGTTCCAGTAATGAGATGACCAGCCAGGTCCTGGCCGGATGTGTCCTGCATGCTTTATCCAGTTATTACAGAAAAGGGGCTAAACAGCCCCTATTCTAACGTATTCACTGTCACAAGTGCGTAACCAGAATCACTCGCCGTCACTGGACAGGCGAATTTTGTGGCGATTACGCTCAAGCGTTGCCTTGCCAATCCCGCGAACACGCTCCAGGTGATCGACCTGTTCAAAGTCGCCGTGCTCTTCGCGGTAGGCTATGATGTCCAGCGCACGCGTCATACCCACACCATCCAGTGCGAGTGCCAGCGTATCTGCATCAGCTGTATTGATATTCACCTGGTCTTCGACCAGCAGCGCCATGTCTGCGGTGTCAGGTGCATCATCTGACTGGGCATGAGACACCGCGGCCCCAAACAGAGCCAGTGTCAGCATGCTGAACATGGCTGACCGGCGAAGAAAACGTATTACTGAAATTGCTGATTGAGACATAAGGAAACTCCTTTTCCGATTGTGTATTTCTCAATTGATCAAATCATCCATGAGCCGCCATTACTAACGGGCGTCGTACTGGTTTTAGCACACCATTGATCAATTTCCAGAAATTTCCTCAAGAATGGTCTGCAGCTTGACATCAGGATGGCGCGCACGGGTTATAGGACGACCAATCACCAGATAATTACTGCCTGCATGGACAGCATCACCTGGCGTCACAATGCGCTTCTGGTCATCCGCCGCATCACCTGCAGGGCGGATCCCCGGCGTCACCAGCAGGAAGTTTTCACTCAGCAGCTTACGCAGCGACGCAGCCTCCGATGCGGAACAGACCGCGCCATCCATGCCGCTTTCCTGGGCAATCGCAGCCAGGCGCTGGACCTGTTCCTCTGTCGCCCGGGCAATGCCCTGAGCCATCAGGTCTTCTTCTGCCATACTGGTCAGCACCGTGACGGCAACCAGCAGTGGTTTGTGTTCGCTGTCGGCCAGCGCTTCACGTGCGGCCCGCATCATTGCTTCACCGCCACTGGCGTGCAGGGTCAGCATCCACACGCCCAGTTCGGCAGCCGCGGCAACTGCTTTGGCCACAGTATTGGGAATGTCGTGGAACTTAAGGTCCAGAAAAACTTCAAAGCCGCGCTGCTGGACTTCGCGCACCAGATCCGGGCCAAAACGGGTAAAGAGCTCCTTGCCAACTTTGACGCGACAGCTTTGCGGTGAAAGTTTATCAAGCAGTGTCATTGCATCAGCACGATTATCAAAATCCAGGGCCACGATGATGCGATTGTTGTCGTTCACAGAGCTTCTCCTTGAATGAGGCAATCCATACTAACTATTAAATCCGGTGGTAATCAGAGAGTCAGATATCACGTTCCGCGGGCGGGAATCGTGGTCGCTGTTTAAGTTCCTTTTCCAGGCGGCGAATGCGCATGCGAAGTTTCATGTCGCGTACCAGGCCGGCGCCAAGAATCACACCAGCGAGTCCACCCACACAGAATGCAGCGATTATCCAAAGCGCGAGCGGGCGCGCCGAAAAGCTCACAAAGCCGAACGACAACGGTACCGGTGTTGTATTCCACAGACTGAAGGCGGTGCTGAGCAGCACAACCATCAGCAGCAACAGAATCAGCAACCAGCGTTTCATGCCTTGCATATATTGACTCTCCACAAAATAAAAGCGGCGATATTCTTGCGAATTCGCCGCTTTATTAACTGTCAGGGAAGCGTGTCCGCCGACCGCAAGATCATCACTGCTCCATAGAGCTGTTCACACGGTCACGCAGTTCTTTGCCAGGCTTGAAGTGCGGCACATACTTTCCACTGAGATTCACCGGGGTACCCGTTTTCGGATTACGTCCGACACGAGGTACCCGGTAATGCAGTGAAAAACTGCCAAACCCGCGGATTTCAATCCGCCCGCCGTCTGACAAAGCCTCGGACATATACTCAATGATCGACTTGACGGCAAACTCACAGTCTCTTGCTGACAACTGTGTCTGTTTTGCTGCAATGCGCTCGATAAGCTCTGACTTTGTCATAACGATTCCCTGCCAGTATTATTTCTTTTCCATTTCGGCTTTGATCAGATCACCAATCGTGGTCGGGCCAGAGGCTGGCGCTTCCTGATTTTTGTGATCCTGAATCGCGGCTTTCTCGTCGTCAATTTCGATTGCCTTGACAGACAGACCCAGTACACGATTCTTGCGATCAACGCTGACAACTTTAACTGTGATCTCGTCACCAGCATTCAGCACATTGCGGGCATCTTCGACTTTGTCACGGCTGATTTCGGACGCGCGCAGCGTACCAGTGATGCCGTTACCCAGGTCTACAGTTGCAGACTTGGCGTCAACTTCGGAGATGGTTCCCTTAACAATGCTGCCCTTGTCGAACTCACCAACGTAGTTGGCGAACGGATCGTCAGACAGTTGCTTGATGCCCAGAGAAATACGCTCACGTTCCGGGTCGATGGACAGAATGACTGTCTCGATTTCATCACCCTTCTTGTAGTTGCGTACGGCTTCTTCGCCAGTCTCATCCCAGGAGATGTCAGACAGGTGAACCAGGCCATCGATGTTGCCTTCCAGGCCGATGAAGATACCAAAGTCAGTGATTGACTTGATGCTGCCAGAAATCTTGTCGCCCTTGTTGTACTGCTCGGCGAAACGATCCCATGGATTCTGGAAGCACTGCTTGATACCCAGAGAAATACGACGACGCTCTTCGTCGATGTCCAGGATCATCACTTCCACTTCGTCGCCCAGCTGTACGATCTTGGATGGGTGAACGTTCTTGTTGGTCCAGTCCATTTCGGATACGTGAACCAGACCTTCAACGCCCTCTTCCAGCTCCGCAAAACAGCCGTAGTCGGTCAGGTTGGTAACACGTGCCTTGACCTTGGTGTTTTCCGGATAACGGGATTTGATATCTACCCATGGATCTTCGCCCAGCTGCTTCAGGCCCAGCGATACGCGATTACGCTCACGGTCGTACTTCAGTACTTTGACCTTGATCTCATCGCCAACATTGACGATTTCGCTTGGGTGCTTGATACGCTTCCAGGACATGTCAGTAATGTGCAGCAGACCATCAACGCCGCCCAGGTCAACAAACGCGCCGTAGTCGGTCAGGTTCTTGACGATAC